>Ga0187886_1001324_pt1 | contig 23041 bp, 22 predicted proteins | sample June2016WEW_20_1_FD_133001 | JGI IMG/M metagenome (GOLD analysis project Ga0187886, IMG submission 133001) | Peatland microbial communities from SPRUCE experiment site at the Marcell Experimental Forest, Minnesota, USA - June2016WEW_20_150 | ecosystem: Environmental > Terrestrial > Soil >... | reverse complement strand
GATGAGCCCAATTTCCCCCAGAGTGAGTTCTTCTACTGGAAAAACACCGGCGGCGGTAAAGATTTGATACTGTTTATCGGTGACGACCAGCCGGCCAATAAAGGCTATGAGCTGGCCCACTGCGTCCTGGACGTCGGGGAAAAGTTCGGGACGGAACGCGTCTATACATGCGCTGCGGCCATCACCCGCATCCACCATACCGAGCCCCCCAAGGTCTGGGGTGTGGCTACCAGCCGCCTGATAACCGGTGATTTAAAAAAATACGAACTGGAACATTCGAGCAACCTGCAAATCGCCGGACTCAACGGCCTGCTGATGGGCGTGGCCAAGGAGAGAGAGTTCGACGGCATCTGTCTGCTGGGCGAAGTGCCCGTGTACGCCAGTCGTGTGCCCAATCCCATGGCGGCGCTGGCCGTGCTGAGGGTCCTGACCATGATGCTCGAAATAAAAATCGACCTGGCCGAACTGGCGAAGATGGCCGTGGACGCTGGCGAGAGAATCAAGCAGGTGGCCGCCCAGGCGATGGAGGAGTATATCGATTACTTCACCGAGCCGATATGGGAACGTGGCGAGGAAGGAGACGAGGAGGAAGAGGAAGAAAACTAAAATTCTCAATCACGTTCTTTTTAGACTATGAAGTTACGGAAAAACAGCACCCCTGCCAGGTTTAAAAAACTACGCGGCAGCGTTCTTCAGGGAAGGACCGGGAGCAAAGTCAAGCTCCGCGAGAAAAAGCTATCCGATGTCCGCAACGATTACAGATGGCAATCCGACGCCGAGCTGGCCAGGCTCGATGCCGCCCCGGTGCTCATCATGTCCTTCTCCATTTACCTGCTGGACTATGCTACCGCGTTACATCAGTCCAACTCCACCAGGTTCCCTCTGGCCGTGGAAACCCTCGATGGCAAACATATCGGCAACTGCACCTGCTACGATATCGACGAAAAGAAAGGGGAAGCTCAGCTGGGCATTATGATTGGCAACCGCGATTACTGGGATAAAGGCTACGGGACCGATGCCGTCAATACCATAGTGGATTACGTTTTCCAAACGACCGGCCTGCACCGCCTTTACCTGAAGACGCTGGACTGGAACCAGCGGGCGCAGAGGTGCTTTATGAAGTGCGGGTTCACACCATGCGGACACATTAAACGCAACAGCTATAGCTTCGTGATTATGGAACTCAAACGCGAGCAGTGGGAAAGACAGCAGCAACATCAGTCCTCTCTCCCCACCGCACCTGCCTCCGTGTAGTCGCTTCGGCGAAGCCAGGCGAGAGGGTTAGAGTGAGGGGGAACACCTGAAATCTCACCCTCACCTGGCCTTTCCCTTCAGGGAGGACTTTCAGGATGAACCCCTCAAGGGAGAGAAGAGAGTTTTTGGACATTTTTATAAACGGGAGTGAAGCCTATCAAAGCTGAATATCAACCCATAGAGTGGCTCGGCGACCGTGTGAGGATAATCGACCAGACCCGGCTTCCCCGCGAAGAGGTCTATCTCGAGCTCGACAATTACCGTAGCATCGCTTCAGCCATCATGGAATTGAAAATAAGGGGCGCTCCGGCCATCGGGATAGCGGGGGCCTATGCCGTCGCCCTGGGCGCCCGGAAAATCGAACCTGCGAGCCGGAATGAGTTCCTGGAGCAACTGCAGGGCGTTATCGATACCATCGCCGCCACCCGGCCGACCGCTCACAATCTCTTTTTCGCCGTAGAGCGCATGAAGAAAGCGGCAGAATCGGCCAACAGCGCAACGCAGATGAAAAAAGCGCTCGTGGATGAAGCCATCACTATACACCGCGAGGAGGCGGATGCCACCCACCACCTGAGTCTCTTCGGGGCGGAGCTTGTCAAAGACAACTGGACAATATTGACCCACTGCAACACGGGGCCGCTGGCTACGGCAGGCTACGGCACTGCTCTCGGCATTATCAGGATGGCGAAGGAGCAGGGGAAAAATATCAGGATTATCGCCACCGAGACCCGCCCTCTCCTGCAGGGGGCGCGTCTGACTACCTGGGAACTGAAAAAGGCCGGTATTCAGGTGACTTTAATTACCGACTCCTCGGCCGGGTACTTTATGAGGACGGGAAAGGTCGACTGCATCATTACCGGCGCCGACCGCATTGCCGCCAACGGCGATGCCGCCAACAAAATCGGCACGTATACCCTGGCGGTGCTGGCGAAGGAAAATAATATCCCATTCTACGTCGCTGCCCCCACCTCCACCATTGACCCCTCCCTCAAGACCGGCGACGAGATTCCCATCGAGGAGCGGAAGGCAGAGGAAGTAACCCATATCCGGGGAGTGCCCATCGCCCCGGAAGGCATTGCCGCCGCTAACCCCGCCTTCGATGTCACCCCGCACCGGTATATCACCGCTATTATTACCGAGAAGGGCATTATCCAAGAGCCGTACACCGAGAGGATTGAGGGAATTATGTAATCTAAAAAGAAAAAACCCCTCGCGGGGGTTCAGATATTTTCCTATATTAATAATATATTATAACATACATCGAGATAATCTGTCAAATTTTTCCAGGTGGCAATTTATATGAACACACCAAAGACACTGGTTCTTACGGGAGCGCACCCGGATGATGAATCGTTCGGCATCGGCGGCACGCTGGCACAATATGCAGCTGCGGGTTTCGAGGTCTACTATATCTGCGGGACGCGCGGAGAGGTGGGTGAGGTTACCCCTGAATCCATGCAGGGATATGCTTCAATTGCCGACCTGCGTTCGAATGAATTGAAATGCGCTGCCCAAGTTCTTGGTCTGGCCGATGTCGTTTACCTGGGCTACCGCGATTCCGGCATGGCCGGTTCTGAGGATAACAAACACCCTCAGGCGCTGGCGGCAGCCCCGCTGGAACAGGTGGCCGGACGTATCGTCGAAGCGTTCCGAAGGCTCAAACCAGAAGTAATAATCACATCCGACCCAATCGGCGGGTATGGTCACCCAGACCATATCGCGATTCATAACGCTACCGTCATAGCATTTAACGCGGCAGGCGACCCGCAGCAATACCCCGAATCCGGCCCGGCGTTCCAGCCGCAGAAGCTATACTTCCACATTTTTCCCCACCGCTTTCTCAAGTTATTCGTAAAAGTGATGTCGTTTTTCGGGCGGGACCCCCATCATTTCGGGCGGAATAAAGACATCGACCTTGCCTCTTTTGTGGAGACAGAATTCCCGGTGCACGCTGTGATACGCCTTAAGAAAAAGTCCCTCCGGACGCGTGAGCAAGCGGCGGCGTGCCATGCCAGCCAGTTATCCGGCGGTTCTCCACGCCGGGGGCTGCTCGGTCTGATTAACAGGTTATTCGGGCAGCGGGATTGCTACATGCGCGCCGAGCCGCCGGTGAAGAGTCGTCTCCGGGAGCACGACCTTTTTAAAGGGGTAGTATAATCAGGAATCCTTACCCCCTAACTACCCTATCGATAATAAAACCTTTCATTTAAAGGAGATACATCATGAACAACCAGGCATTGGAAGCCCGACTCAATTCCCTGGAGGCCGAGGTTAAATCTCTCCAGAAACGGGTCCAAGACAGGGATAAAAAAATCCAGACTCTCCAGGATATTGAAGACATCAAGAGGTTACAGTGCGCTTACGGCTATTATCTTGAGCACTGGATGAGCGATGAAATCATCGATTGTTTTTCCAACAGCCCCGAAGTCTCCGGCACCTTTGTCGAGGGCACCTATAACGGCCCGGAGGGCATTAGGAAATACTTTGGGCCCGGCAGGGTAGTCCCACCGGAGTTCCTCCACATGGTAATGCAGGTATCTCCGGTGATTACGGTCGATAAGGACGGTAAAAGGGCTCAAGGCAGATGGTACGGCTACGGGACTATTCTCTCCCGTCCGACCACTCCCCTCGACCCGGCTTATATGGCGGTTATCTATGAGATGGATTATATCATGGAAGACGGTGTCTGGAAGATTTTAAAGCTGCGGCTGCTCATGCATTATGCCTATACCTCGGGAAGGACTACTCAGGGACCACCCGAGTCCAAAGACGCTCCCGCCCAGCGTATGAAGCTTAACCCAGATGTCTGGGCGGAGTATGACACCCGGTATCCCTCCGGCTATATCTATCCCTTCCACTTTAAGCACCCGGTAACGGGCAAGCCAACCTCCGAGGCCAAACGCAATGCAACCCTGAAGCTCAAGCCCAATAAGTACAGGAACTAGGGATAGGGAAACGAGTAATGAGTAGTTGGTAATTAGTAGTTTGGAGGGCGGGCTCCGCTTTCGCTTCGTCCGCCTGATTCGTTATTCGTTTTTAAAATTTTTTTATTGGTTTTCACGCGTGATTAGCTTCAGCTATTCGTTTTACGATTTATGGTAAGTCAGCTACAAAATCAGGGTATTCGTTTTTTAATTTATGTTAATTGGTAGGAGAAACATATATTAGATTTTTAATGTACTATCAATAGTTTATAAGAGTTAGAGAGAAAAGGAAATGGAATTTTGTCATCACTAACCTCACCCCCTAGTCTTAACCAAATCCCTCTCTCACTCTCCCTTTACAAAAGGGAGAGGATGATTGTATATCCACATTTATCCTCGCCTTTAGTCAATCTTTCCCTCCTTCGTAAGGAGGGAATAAGGGAGATTTTCTTCTGCTGCGCCCCCTCTCGCGGGGCACTCCCCTTTAAGAGAAAAAAACGGGGGCTTGCGCGCTTCTTTAAACTTGCCTATACTTGGGGTGAAAGAGGAGATTTATATGCCTGATATTGAATTGAGAAAGATTAGACCTAACAAGTTAAATCCAAGACTTGAATTCACGAAAGAAGGTTTAGAAGAGCTTGCTGATAGTATGAAGGAGGTGGGTGTTCTCGAACCAATTATTGTTAGGCCTTTGAATGGTGATATATATGAAATAGTAATTGGAGAACGGAGGTATCGAGCTGCACAACAGGCAGGATTAGATACGATACCAGCTATAGTCAAAGAATATTCTGATGAATACATAATGGAGATTAATCTAATTGAAAATGTTCAAAGAGAAGAATTAACTGCCGTGGAAAAAGGGAAAATTTGTAGTGAATTATTGAGTAAATTCCATAATAAATTTCCCAGTAAGGCAAGTTTATCAAGACAATTAGGAATAGGCGAATCATCAATTAGAAGCTGGTTATACACTACAGAAATGCCGATAGAAGTACAACGAAGAATCGCACCAAAAAACGAACAGGGTATTGTGCCAATAGGGAAAGTAGACTACAACACTGTTGTAACAATAAGTCGGCGTATCAAAGAGCCGGAAAAATTTACTAAAATAATAGAACACATAGCTGAAAATAGAATACCCCGTCGTATCGCTACAAAGGTCACACAACAAGTATTACGAGAACCGGAAAAACCAGTTGAAAAAATATTCCGCGAAGTCATCGATGAAGCCCCAATATTACTGCCATTTTCTAAAATTCATGCTGAACAAATAGTCAAAAGAGTAAAGACTCAAACAGCAAGGAAGTCCAAAGACCCAAGACTACAAAAAGGTGCTAATGTTAGAGCCCAGGTTACTCACTACGCAGACCTCGAAATCACAAACGTATTACGTAAAAAATTAGGCGACTTTACAGAAGAAGACGCCAAACGAGAGGGTGGCTATACTCTAGAAGAATTCAAAAAAGTATGGATAAATCTCCATGGAAATTGGAACCCAGAAGAGTATGTTTATGTAATACAATTTAACTTTCTAAAAGAAGCTTAAAAACAAATGCCAGAATACGAGAAGAAAAAAATACTTATAACAGTTAAAACCTATCCGTTACCATCAAAAAAGACAATCGAAGCCTCTTGTACCGCAGGAATTACTGATGATGGAAAATGGATAAGGCTTTTCCCCTTACCTTTTAGACATTTAGAATCCTCAAAGCAGTTCAAAAAATACCAATGGATTGAGGCCAATGTAACCAAAGCGACAGATCCGAGACCAGAGAGTCACAAGATTGATTTTGATTCGATAACATTAATTGGGTCATCAATAACCACGTCCAATAATTGGAAATCTAGAAAAGAAATTGTTTTACCTTTAAAATCTCCTTCACTATGTTATTTACAGGGTCATCAAAATGAAACTGGTGTGTCTTTAGGTTTATTTAAACCAAGATGTATTAACGAGTTAATTATTGAACCAGAAGAGGTTTCTCATTGGACAGACGACGAATTAGCAAGATTAAACCAACAATCAATGTTTGATAGCAGATATATCGCACCTTTGGAAAAGATACCTTATAAATTCAAGTATAGATTTTTCTGCCAAGATACTAATTGTGAAGGACATATATTATCCGTTACTGATTGGGAAGCAGGTCAAGCTTATAGGAACTTCAAAGTATCATACAAAGAAAATTGGGAAACACAGTTTAGAAAAAAGTTTGAGTATGATATGACATATAATCGTGATTTACATTTTTATGTCGGAACTATGAGAGCACATCCACACATTTGGATTATCATTGGTTTATTCTATCCTAAAAAGGAGGAGGCTCTCCATGCCCACTGCTAAACTTGCCGTCATCGGCGGAACAGGGCTTTATAATATCGAGGGGCTGACGGACATTAAAGAGGTCAACCCGGAGACGCCCTTCGGCAAGCCGTCCGATACTATCGTGGTGGGGAAACTGGGCGGGGTGGGCATCGCCTTTTTACCCCGGCATGGTAAAAATCACACGATCTCCCCCACCGAGGTCCCCTCCCACGCCAATATCTACGCCCTCAAGAGCCTGGGCGTGGAGTTTATCATCTCCTCCAACTCCTGCGGCAGCTTCAAAGAAGAGCTAAAACCCGGCCACCTGCTCGTGCCCGACCAGATAATCGACCGCACCCGGCAGCGCATCAGCACCTTCTTCGGCGAAGGCATCGTCGCCCATATCCAGTTCGCCGACCCATTCTGTCCCGTCCTCAGCCAGATTGTCTATAAGTCGGCGCTGGATGCCGGCGCTACCGTCCACAAAGGCGGCACCTTCGTCGTCATGGAAGGCCCCGCCTTTTCCACCCGCGCCGAGTCGCGACTCTATAAAGCCTGGGGGGCCGATGTCCTCGGCATGACAGTGCTGCCGGAAGCCAAGCTGGCGCGCGAGGCGGAAATCTGCTATGCTTCCATCGCCTGCATTACCGACTACGATAGCTGGCACGAGACGGCGGAAACCGTGACCGTCGAGGCTATTTTAACGACCATGGGCAACAACATCGATTTTGCTAAAAAGACCATCAAGCTGGCGGCAGGCAGGCTCCCCCAAAAACGCGAATGTGCCTGCGTCTCGGCACTGGGGCCGGCGTTCGTAACCGACCTCTCTCTCGTCCCGGCCGCACAGAAGAAAAAACTGGAACTGCTCATCGGAAAATACATCAAGAAGGCTTAACGCGATGTCAAAGACCGAGTTAAACTGTCTGCCCACCATCATCGGCAGCATGCCCCACACCGACCCCCAGAAAGCCTGCTCGCTGATAGTCCGTTACCTCAAGGATATCCCCGCCTGGCCCCAGCTACCCCGGCGCTCTTTCCTGGAGAACATGTACGTCCAGTACAGCGAGGGCTTCCCGGGCGCGGTCATCGAGGGCAACCGCATTTACGTGGACACCGCTAAAGACTTCCAGAAACCCCTGGAAGAGCTTTATGCTGCCTATCTCGAAAACAATGCTGATAAATTCCCCATCAGTCGGGAATATGCGGCGGGCTTTTACGCCTTTCTAAAGCAGGAAAACCTGTCGCCAATGGCGGTCAAAGGGCATGTCACCGGGCCGCTTTCCTGGGGCCTGACCGTTACCGACGAAAACAAGCGGGCGGTACTTTATCACGAAGTCCTCGGCGACGCCGTCCCCAAGCTGCTAAAGCTCAAGGCAGCCTGGCAGGAAAAAGAACTCAAGAAAATCTCCAGAAAGACCATCATCTTCGTCGATGAGCCTTATATGTCGGCCTACGGGTCGTCGGTGGCCGCCGGAGCTTTCGCCAGACCGGAAAAAATCGCCGAAATGATTGACGAAGTCTTCGAGGGCATCAGCGGACTCAAGGGCATTCACTGCTGCGGCAATACCGACTGGTCGGTGCTGCTGAAAACGAAGCTCGATATCCTCAACTTCGATGCCTACAACTACGCGCAATCGGTCAGCCTCTATCCCGCGGAAATCAAGAAATTCATAGCGCGGGGCGGATGCATTGCCTGGGGCATCGTCCCTAATAACGCCGAATCATTGACTAAAGAAACTGTCGCCAGCCTGAGAGACCGCCTCGAAGAAGCGATGGCCCCCTTCACCCGGAACGGGATACGCTTCAAAGACCTGGTTGCGCAGAGCCTGCTCACACCCAGCTGCACTCTGGCATCTCTCAGCGAAGAAGGCGCCGAGCAAGCTTTAAAGCTTCTTACCGAGCTATCGGCAGAGATGCGGAAAAGGTATAAATAGATATGGAATGTAATATTAATGCTAATAAAGCCAGGTGTAACTGCACTTACGAGCCCTGCCCGCGCAAGGGCAAGTGCTGCGAATGTATCTCTTATCACCTGGCCAGCGATGAGCTACCAGCCTGCGCTTTCCCGCCGGAGGTGGAACGCACCTACGACCGCTCCTTTACCCGCTTCGTCGAGATAGTCCAGGGGAGGAGTGGAAAGAAAACATAATTTAAGCTATATTATTAATGATGAACAAAACAAAGAGAAATGCCTGGCACAAGCACCTGAAAATGGCCAAGAGGCTCAAGGAACAGAGAAGGGCGATTGCCAAGACGGTAAAATAAAGCGTTCTACTCCCATATCCAATATTAATGCAGGCGGGTAGCAATGCCGGCGGTTATTACTTAACCGATTCTTCAGCCAGGTCTTTCTCCAGGCTTAAGGGTAATGATGGCGATTTCTTACGAAGGCCGATGAAAACCTCAACCAGATGCGGGTCAAATTGCGTGCCGGCGCATTTCGCCACTTCTTGAACGGCTTCTTCTCCGGAAAGTCCTCTTTCCTTGTAGCTACGCTCGGATGTCATGGCATCGTAGGCATCCGCTATCGCCATGATGCGCGCATCGAGAGGTATGTTGTCCCCTTTTAACCCCCGGGGGTAACCCTTGCCATCATAACGTTCGTGGTGAAAGGCCACCGCGTCGACACAACCTCGCAGACCGACGATGTACTTGAGGATTCCCACTCCCAAATCGGGGTGATTTTTTATCATTTCCCATTCCTCATTGGTGAGTGGCGTTCGCTTGCTGAGAATGCTATCGGGGATACTGAGCTTTCCGATATCATGGAGTAACGCGGCCGCCCTGATTCTCTTAATTCCTTCTTTTTTATAGCCGACGGCCGCCGCAAGTTCCGTGGCGTATCTGCTTACTGCCTTGGAGTGGCCAAAGGTATAATGGTCCCGCGTGTCAACGGTAGCGGCCAGCGCATATACTATATTGTCAATGGCAAAATTGTCGTCTGTTTTAAGCGCGGTTTCCGGTTGCACCGATTCCCCGGCTTCGAGTTTACTGGCCAGGCATACCCGGTTCCTCCCGGCTGCCTTAGCAGCATACAATGCTTTATCCGCGGCCTGGAGAAGTGTTCCCCGCATGATGCCATTAACCCGCCAGCAGGCAATACCGATGCTGCAGGTCAGCAAAATACCCTTCTGGTCCATGGAACTCTGCAACCCCTGGCGAATCCTTTCCGCGACCATCGCGGCGCCTTCCGCCGATGTATGCAGCAGGATGGCGGCAAACTCGTCACCACCGTAACGCGCACCTATATCCGTAGTCCTAATTGAGTTCTTTATAAGCTGGCCGACTTCCCTTAAAATTTCATCCCCCAAGATATGTCCATAGATATCGTTGTATGTCTTAAAGAAGTCCAGGTCAATAATCAACAGGGAGAAATCATCGCCGGAGAGAGCGCTGTTTTCGATTTCCAGATTCAGGCGTTCCTGGAAGTAGCGATGATTGCGCAAACCGGTTAACTCGTCGGTATCCGCCTTCTCTCGGGCGTTGGAGTAAATTTGCGCATTTTCTATGGCAACGGCCGACTCTTTAGCCAGCATGGCCACCAGGTCAATATCATCACGGGTAAAATGGCCATGAGGTTGCTTCTGGCCCAGGGCCAGTACACCTACCAGCACCTTTTTACTTACTATGGGACACAGGAGTTCGAATCTGGACGTCTCGATGGCGCTTCTTTCCTCCGGTGACAAGCCGCTGAAGTGTGGGTCACTTTCCAAACCGCTCCGCAGGAGGTTCCCATTATCCCCGAGCCACTGGGTTATCATGCCCTTGCGTGGCAGGATGAGGGGAACAATCGGCTCTTCCTCGGTAAGCCTGCCGACAAATCTGGTGGAGAACTGCTCGTTAGCGGGCAGCAGCAAGTCCACCTGTTTGGCTTTAATCACCTTTACCAGAGGTCCTAACAGCGCACCGGCTATTTCCTCGATGTTGATAAAGGTGCTCGTTTTACCGGCGAAGTCGAGCAACATTTTGCGGTGTAAATAACGGCTCCCGTAAAAGAGCCTGTCGGCACCCTTGTCCAGGGCTGACTTCACCCAGTTGAAGAGACAGGCGAACAGAATCACCATAATGATGGTCGCGGGTATACCCAGTTGGGGAGGTAAAAGGCGCAGCAGATTGCTTAAAATCAGCAACAGGGCCAGGTAGGCAAGTGTAATGCAAATAGTGACAAAGGTATATACCATCCATTTCTTCATCAATATCTGGATATCAAGTAACCGGTATCGCAGCATGGTATAGGTAATAATAATGGCATTCCCGACATAGCCAATATGAAAGAAGATATAGTTTACACCCTGTATAACGTTTCCCAGAATGTTAGCGACAATCATAATACCCAGACCGGCCAGCAAATAAGTCGTCCTATTACGTTCCTCAGGGTCAGCCGCATTTTTAAGGCTTCTGATGAGGAAGAAAGCCATCGCTATCGCGATTAATTCATTGACAATAGTCAGAGAATTAACCACATATCCGTAGTAGGTTGCAATAAAATCGTAATCGAGGAGGGATAAGCCCTGAGTGAAATAGCCGAAGAAAACCAGGGCGAAGGTAATGGCCAGCCAGCCATATCCGAACTTGATAATTCTCCTGGTGTTGCGATGAATATAGGCCGTGATGAAGTGAGCATAGGCGATGACTAACCATGTCGTGAACAGGGGCACCAGCATCTTCAACCACAGCAAGGGTTGGTAGGGTAGTCGTAAATTTAACAGCAGACTGGATAAGCTCGTGCCAGCGGCCGCCATGAGGAATAACGAAAACAGCCTTTTCAGCCTTACCTGCCTTGAACATAGTATGAAAGCAATGAGGGCAGTATATATAATAAAGCTGGCGAACTGGACGATATTATGGGTGGTTAACTGGAACATCGGTCTCCTTAATTAAAGTGTGCCCTGCCCCTATCGCCTTCTCCATACAACTATCAGTATTCCCGTGAGGAGGATAACGATACTGGTGATTACAGCCCATTTATCGACCTTATAGTCGCCCCCGAAATTGAAACCGGTCTCTTTGTTATCCGGCGCCTTTTCCTTCTCTGATGTGGTCGATATTTCCTGATTAACTCCCGGCTCTTCAGACGCTGTCTTCGTCGTCTCGATTGCTTCCGCTGCCTTGTTTGCCGGCGCCACGAAATTGAGCATAGTCGCCCCCTGCAACAGGCCAGCAAGGATGTCAACATGGAGTTTCCGGACAGTTTCATTTATTGAAGTGACATTGCACGATTCGGTATAAACGAAGGCGCTTTTCCCTTCGGCAAATCCTTCAACGCTGATGGATGTGCTGCCATCGGCAACTCCGTTCAGGATAAGGGTATATTCTCCGTTAGATGGTTCGCGGATGCGGACGGTCTGAGATAAGCCCTCAGGTGATGACACCTGGGAGCCGGATATCTGATTCAACGGCAGTCCGGTGGAGCGATAACCGGTGCTTGACCCGCTCGGGTCAACGACCAGGCCAATGGCCGGTTTACTCACGGTAATCACAAGCTCATTCCTGGCCGGCGGTATCGGCGCCGGCACGGACGGCGCGGCGCCGGGTTTAACCACGGTCTGCTGTCCAGCCGGGACCTGCACTTCCTGACCCTGGGCGTTCACACTTACTCTCCCTTCGGTTGTCTGCACGATTGTCTTCCCCGATTCATCGACCTCGGTGGCGAATAAGGTGCCGTGGACCTTGATATCAGCCGATGACGTCTGTATCTGAAAGTAAGAGCTACCATCGGCCCGTTTGGCCACCTGATTCCATGTCTTGCCGGATTGCTGTTTCAACACGACAGTATCAAGCTGCTTATCCTTGTCGCTCTCTAATTTATCGACAATCAGGTCGGTGCCCGGTTCAAGCTTGGACGTAGTACCCTGAGCAAAGCTGATTGAGGCATACGAATCAGGGGCAGTTCTTACCCGACTCCCCGGCTCCAGCATTATGCCATCCTTAGCTTTCTCCCAGGCGAGGGAGTCTTTTGTCTGAACCTGAATATTGCCCCCGATGATGTTCAACGTGCTGAAAGGCAATATGGAATTAAGCCGGTTTGGACTATATAGAGAAAAACCAATATCGACGGCCAGAAAAACCACGATGGCGACGAGGATGACAGACGCAAAACCAATACCTACTCGACTCTTGTGCGTAGTTTCACTCCAATAGCTCTTTAGTAATGTATAGAATAAAACAAAAGTAATAAACAAAACATAAATATTACGGTTGAGAAGGTAAATATTATATGAAGTGGGGGGAAAAGGGACTCTTTGATAATAATGGTGAAGTGACTTGTATTAATGTGAGATTAATTAAATTTGGTCAATAAAATACAAATGGATATTACAAAGACTATTTGGTAATATTATTCTCTGGCTTGACCGTCCTCCTCAAGAAGGACCAGACTACCACTGCTTTACGAGATTCTTCGCTTCGCTCAGAATGACAGTACGGAAGTACTGGATTCCAGCCGGAGTTTATCCTTCAGGGAGAACTTCTGGGTGAACCCCGTACAACGATACGGGGCGGGAATGACAGGGAAATTTCGTTAAACACACCTGATTTTCGGCCAATCCCGCGGTAATTTTAATCTTGACCAGGACCCCTACCCTTTGCCGTTATTAATTCGGATTCTCGGCGCCACCTGCTTTCGTTTACTCGTAACCAGATTCTTTTTACCCGGGTTTATCATGATGTCCAGCTCAGTTTGGAATGGTATAATATGGGCTGGACTGTCTCTTCCGCCGGGTGTAAAAAGGAGATGGGTTGAAGAAAATCGACATTTCAAAGCTACCGGAACTGATTCAAGCCCTGCTCGACCCGAAAGCCTATCCCGACCCGCCCGGGCAGGTGGAGATGGTGCAGACCCAGATATCTTATGTTTTTCTCGCCGGCGATTATGTTTATAAAATCAAGAAGCCGGTAGACATGGGCTTCCTGGACTATACCACGCTGGGAAAACGCCTTATTTACTGCCGGAAGGAGGTCGAGCTAAACCGCCGCCTCTGCCCGGATGCTTATCTGGGTGTGGTGACGGTAACCAGGGATAACGGCCGCATCCGCATCGGCGGCAAGGGCAGAGTCGAAGAATACGCGGTAAAGATGCTCCGCCTGCCTCAGGACGCCATGATGGACGTCCTTTTAAGTGAAAATAAAGTGACTCCCAAAATGGTAGAAGATGTTGCGGCTATCATCGCTGAGTTCCACCGCAGAGCCGCGAAAAGCAGCGCAATAAATAAGTTCGGCAGTATCGAGACCATCACCCAGATTATCGATGAGAATTTCGACCAGACCGAGAAATACTTCGATATTATTATTACCCGGGAAACATTTCAGCGTATCAAAGCCTACGCCAAAGACTTCCTCAAGGCAAACACTCCTTTATTCAATAAGCGCATAGCCAACGGCCAGATACGGGACTGCCACGGCGACCTCCATGCCGCTCACATCTGTTTTCACAGGGGCATCTGTATTTACGACTGCATAGAATTTATCGACAGGCTCAGGTACACCGATGTTGCGGCGGATGTCGCCTTCCTAGCGATGGACCTTGACCACTACGGCCGCACCGACCTGTCTCAAACATTCGTCAATGCCTACGTTCTGGAAAGCGGCGATAAAGAGTTAATGAAGCTGCTTAATTTCTACAAATGCTACCGGGCTTACGTGCGGGGCAAGGTGGGGTGCTTCCAGTACGATGACCAGTACATCTCCGCCAGCGAAAAGGAGAAAATCATAACGAACGCACAGACCTACTTCAAGCTGGCGGAGTCCTATATCGAGGATTGAGATGAAAAAAGCCTTATCAATAATAGCCGTCCTAACTCTGGCGGCCGTCCTTCTCGGTATGACAGGCTGTGATAAGCAGACTTCAGAAAAGCCCGGCTTTAATCTGATATTCAAATACGGCGTTACGGCCAAAAACGAACTGGATACATTCAAAGGGACCTATACCAAAGATATGGTCACAGACCCATCGATTACGATAGGACTGCGTTTGTCCGAAGAAGAAATGAACAGCATCTATCAGAAGATGTTGGAGATAGATTTCTTCAGCTACCCCGAGGCGTTTAAAGCTACGGTGCCTTCCGGTGAGCTTACCGGCATGGTGACGCCTTTTTCCAGCTACTATTTTACGGTGGAATATGACTCCCAGGTTAAAAAATTGCAATGGGAAGATAATGTCACCAATCCTGATGAAAAAGCCTCTAAACTCAGAGAGCTTATCAAACTTATTAAGAGCATCATAGAATCCAGGGAAGAATACAAAAAGCTGCCGGAACCGAAGTCCGGGTATTTATAACATCGATTAGTGAAGGCATACCATGATAAATGAGACACTTTTATACATCGGCTCAGCCATAATTATTATCTGGGGTGTCGCCCACCTCATCCCGACCAGAGCCATCGTTAACGGCTTCGGGGAGATATCCGAGGATAACAAGAAAATTATCACGATGGAATCTATCGCCGAGGGGCTGACGCTCATCTTTCTCGGCGTACTCCCGCTCCTGGTAACCATCCTATCTGACTCTCCAAGCCGGACCGGCGATACCGTTTACCTGGCCTGCGCCGCCATGCTTCTGATAATGGCAGTATTGACCCTGTTTACTGGCGCCAGGACATCATTACTTCCGTATAAAATTTGCCCCGCCGTCAAGACAGTCGTGGCGGTGCTGTATATCCTCGGGAGCGTATTATAAAAAGATAATGAAGTCATTTCAAATAAGGCCGAAAAATACAGGAGATAAAGACTGGGTGACTTCCCTGCTCACCGAACACTGGGGCTCCGTCAGGATGGTGACCCGCGGCAAAATACATCAGGCCGACGAGCTCCCCGGATTCATTGCGGTGCAACAGGACAAACCTGCCAGTCTTATAACTTACCGGTTAGATGGAAAAGAATGTGAAATTACCTCCATGAACAGCCTGCTGGAGAACCAAGGCATAGGGTCGGCTCTAATAGATACCGTAAAAAATGCCGCCGCTACCGCCGGGTGTAAACGCCTGTGGCTGATAACCACCAACGATAACACGAAAGCTTTACGCTTCTGGCAGAAGAGAGGTTTCTCGCTGGTAGCTATTCACCGTAATGCCGTCGAGCAATCGCGCCGGCTGAAGCCGGAAATTCCTTTAACCGATAATGACGGCATACCTATCAGGGATGAAATTGAACTGGAGATGATTTTATAATAATTATTGTCATTGCGAGGAGCCGCAGGCGACGTGGCAATCTCCTTCGCTACATTAAACCCATGTATGAGATTGCTTCGCCTCCCGACTGCGTCGGGATGGTCTCACGCTGACAGCACTTAAAATAAGGAGTAAAAATAGTGAGAGAACCATTTCGAAAGTTTATCAAAGCCGAACTCAAACCAGGCTTTTTACTCATTGCCTGCGGTCTCCCCGGCACGTGGAAGACAGAGACCACCGAGGAAGTGGCTAAAATCAAGGGCTGCAAGCTCCTGCGCACCGACCTTATCCGGCTGGAGGTGCTGAAAAACCAGGACATCTTCGATGAGAAGGTCGCCGGCGATATGAAGAAGCGCACTCAGGTCTATGACGTGATGTTCCAGCAGGCGGACGAAGCCCTGAATAGCGGCAACTGCGTTATCCTCGATGCCACCTTCGTCACGCAATCGCTGCGGCAGCAGGCGGCAGCCGTCGCCGCCAAGCACAGGGTAACCTTTGTCATTCTCCAGACCGATTGCCCTCAGGAGATCTCCATCAGGCGGATACTGGCACGTGACAAAGAAAACTATGTTTCCAACGCTCTGACCGAGGAGGCCTACCTGAATAACAAAAAGAAGTTCGAAGCTGTGGATTTAGATAATCTGAAAAGCCTGAATCCCGGCCTTAAAGTCATTCACCTAGTAGTCGATACCGCTAAAGACCCGCCGGAGGACTGGTATATCACACAGTCCGTTAAAAGATAATACGAGGCAACCGCATGAAGATAGATTTACATATACATACGAGCACCGGCTCGGACGGCGGTCTCCCCATGAAGGCAGTCTTCCGCGAAGCCAGGCGGAGGAAAATCGATTTCCTATCGATTACCGACCATGACGCCATAGAACATCAGGGAAAGGCCGTTGAGCTGGCCGGCGCCAGCAGCGTCACCTACATCACGGGGGTAGAGCTGAACGTAACCTTCCCATATAAAAATAAGTCCGTCTCCCTTGATTTCCTGGGGTATGGATACGATTACAGCAACCAGGCGCTCAGGGATAAACTGCAGGTAATCAGGGAACACCGGGGAAAAAGGGCGCGGCAAATTCTGGATAACCTGAATGTCGAGTTTACCAGGGAGGACCGGCCCCTTTTCACCGACGCAGACCTTAGAAAAATGCAGGAAGGCGTCGACGGCATATTGAGCCGACCCCATATTGCCGATTATTTAATCAAAAAAGGAGTTGTCGGCAGCCGGCAGGAAGCCTTCGATAGATACCTGGTCAAGTGTGATGTTCCCAAGTACCCGCTTAGCCTCGCCGAGGCCTCGGGGCTCGTAAAAAACGCCGGCGGCAGTCTGGTGCTGGCGCACCCCAATGACCCCAACGGAACATCGCTTATCAGTATTACGCTTGACCTGGCCGAGCAGGCGAATATTGTCCGGGAGTATATGCTGGAATTTATCGACGGCATCGAATGCTGGCATTCCCGCAGCGACGCCGCCACCACGACACACTATATCGAGTTCTGTAAAAAACACGACCTGCTCATGACCGGCGGCAGCGACTGTCACCAGAAGCCGCTACTTATGGGCACCGTGCCTGTGCCCGACTTCGTGGCGGGGCAGTTTTAGTCCTCTAGATATTCTCCCGCTGGTAAATCCCGTTATAGCTTTCCGCCTCACCGGTTAATTCGAAGAAGACAAGCTGTGTTATCCGGGCGTTCTTCTGCACGTGGAACCCATGGGGATTATAGACTATCAACAGGGACTGCGAGCGCCCCTCGTAACCGGCGTCCCACACCGCCGTGCCCACGTTCACCCCGCAGCGCAGCAGGCTCGACCGGGGTCTGCCCAGCGCCATGATGTTCTTCGGGATGTGCACAATCTCGTTGTAGGTGACGATATAGGCGCCGGGCGCCAGTTCTATCCAGTCGTTATCATCGAAGGCCAGCAGCGAAAGCCCGGAAATTACCCTCCGGCTATTGTCCATCGCCACCTTCCCCACCGATTGCAGCGCCGCCACGTCGCGCAGGGTCAACTCGAAGCCGTTACTCTGCACCTGCTTTTCCAGGTCAATCCAGCCCTCGACGAGTGGAGGCTCCCTCCCTATCAAGCGGCGTATATCCTGTCCCGAAAGGACGGCCATAAAACTCCTCAATTACTCCGCGGGTCAGCCCCATCATACCAGTTCTGGTGCTTTACCGACAATTAATGCCGTTCCTTTACATTTTCGATGATTTTTCATTACAATGTTATTGTATTTGGTATATGGAGCCGACACCATGATTAAAGCCGTCTTTTTCGACCTCTACCACACGCTGGTACACTATGAGCCTTCCCAGGAAGAGCTGGAGGCCAGGGCGCTGCAGAGCTTCGGTATCAACGTGACGGCGGAGGCCCTGCACCGGCCGATACTTGCCGCCAATGAATTCATCTATCAGGAGATAGCCCGCCGCCCGTTGAGCCAGCGGTCAAAGGAAGAGGTAATGGCCCTCTACGCCCAATACCAGCGGACGGTGCTTAAAGAGGCCGGGATAAAAGAGGATGAAAAGCTCGCCCTCAGGCTGCTGGGCATGATGCAGCAGGCGAAGATGAAGCTGGTGCTCTTCGATGACGTAGCGCCGGCGCTGGACGACCTTAAAAAACGCCGCCTCACACTGGGTCTGATATCCAACATCGAGCGCAATATGACCGCCACCCTCAAAGAGCTGGGGCTCTCATCGAAGCTTGATATCGTGGTCACTTCACAGGACTCGGGCTTCACCAAGCCCCAGCCGGAGATATTCCAATACGCCCTGCGGCAGGCCGGAGTAAGGCCAGCCGAGGCAATCTATGTCGGTGACCAGTACCAGGTCGATATTCTCGGCGCCAGAGGGGCAGGCATGAAGGGCGTACTGCTTGACCGGGGGGATTATTACCAAGATATTACCGACTGCCCCCGGATACAGAACCTCAGCCAAATGTCCGATTACCTGAAATAAGCGGCGAAAAAACTACCCTTTCAGCTCAATTTCAGCCTCCGCTCAACAGCTCTCCCCGCCTATCGGGCAATTGCCGCATTTCCCCTGTGAGCACAGTGTTTTAAAGATGTGGATTAACCCCTGCTGCCGCCGGGCGGTATTGACCAGGTAACGGCCTATACCCAGCTGCTTCCTCATGTGTTTTTCCAGCGTATTTTCCGCCAGCACGGGGCAGCGGCGGTACATATCAGAGGCTTTTTCCGCTAGCTCCGGATGTTCCTCAACCTGACCCCGGGCGGCGGCGAAGGGCAGGAGCACATTGACGACGATATCGGCCGCCCTTCCCCTGCCCAGCAGGGCCGGCACGATTCCCCCGGCCGGCAGGCCGAAGTCCAGGTACCGCCCCCAGTAACTATCGGCGGCTACCAGTAACGACTGTTCCAGGCGGTGGTATCCAACGTCAGCCGCGGCTTCACGGAGACTGTTTATCAGCCCGGCCAGCAGTCCCTCCCCCCGGTAGCGGAGCATAAGGTAGCTCATGGCCGCGATACGGCGGCCGGGGTAATTGCCCGGCCGGACTTTGAAAAAGTGCCAGTCAGCGGCGGACATGGCGGCATTCTCGCCACAGTCAGCCCAGGCTTTCTCCAGCCGGCCGACCCATTCATCAGCTATTCTTCCCGCCGGCAGGGACGGCAGAAGCCCGGCGGTGCCCATCAGCCTGGCCTGATATCCCGCCAGACATTCTATATCCGACATTCTCTCCGAGGCCACCGCTTCCAGCCGATAAAGCGGCATCCGGCGGGCCAGCTCCGCCATGGCACCCTTATTTTTGGCGTAGCCCAGGGCCACCATTATCCCCTGATACAGTGTCTGCCCCGCACCGGCCTGTGCTAAAGCCTCCTGGAAGTCTTTTACCCTGGATTGAAACCTTTGCTCCCCGGCTTCCTCCAGAATCCTGCCGATGAAGCTGTTATTCCAGCGATGGACGGTGTTGCGGCAGGGCATCGGGGGGACTACCGCAGCATGATGCCGGGCGACAGTTCGGTCGGTAGGGACCTCGATATATCGGTGCAGCGCCAGGGTCGGCACCTCATGCCCGTTCTGGAGAACGACAGCCGTTTTTACATCATGCCAGAAGACGACATGGAGAATCACCTGGTTATAGGCGGGGTCTTGATGGTGATGGTGCGCCCACCAGCCGCTGGATTTGACATGAATTTCAATGTCGCCCCGGAGCAGCCCCCGGCTCGTGCCGATAACCGCATCTCGCAAATCGGCGCCGCGGTCATCGTTGGGCCGGCCGGCATAAACTATCTCTACCGGCTCGTTATCTTCCGTCACCAGGTCGGTCCTGCCGGGAAGATAGTCCTGCCAGATTTCCAGCACCCGCCTTTCAGGAAAAGTATCGGGCATGAATACCTCGATATTATTAGCAACATGCTGTCATCGCGAGCGGAGCAATCCATGAGTCCCTATCACCTTGTCATTCTAGCCCCGTATCAGGGTACGGGGTTCACCCAGAAGTTCTCCCTGAAGGGTAAACTTCGGCCAGAATCCATTCCCCTTTTCCCCCGACTGGATTCCAGCTTTCGCTGGAATGATAATATTATTTGAACGGGGCGGATTGCTTCGTCCTTCAGTGGAAGGACTCGCAATGACAACTGCTTTGCTAAAGTCTCTCAGTCTTACTCTTTCCCCTGAAGTTAAACCGTGCTGAGAAGGTGCTGCCGATAGTGGTGGAGGGCCGCCAGCGAAGATATGGCATCTTCGTCACAGGTAAAACTGGGGATACCGATATTCTGGAACCCCTGTTGCATCCGCAGGTATATCTTCCTGTCTCCCAGCATACTGACGGCCATGATGGGTTTGGCGGGAAATCCCTTCTTAATATCGGCAAACAGTCCGGGAACGCTTTTCCCGTTCAGCCAGTCGTTGGCGCCCATAATCAGTATGACGCTGTCCACACCGTCATCCTCCAGAGCCGCCCGGGTGACGGTAGTATAGGTCTTGGCGAAGCCGCTGGCCTCGATGGCGGTCCAGACATCTATCGGGCTTCTCACCTGCCACCAGTCAGGGTAGACAGTTTTGATTTTTACCCGGGTGTCCGGCGATAGCTCGGCAATCCTCAGCCCGTTCCGGACACAGGCATCGACCGAGGTGACACAGCCCGAACCGGCCAGATTGATGATGGCCACCCGGTCTCCCGGCGGCAGCGGCGCATAGACGAAAGTTTTGGCGACATCCCAGAGCTGCTCGAAACTCCCCACCCTGATTATCCCGGACTGGCGGAAGGCGGCGCCATAGACACGGTCCTCGCCGGCGATGGAGCCGGTATGAGTGACCGATGTCCTCGCCCCACCCTCGGTGACGGCGGATTTCAGGATAATTATCGGCTTCTCCCTGACAATGCGGCGGCTCAGTTCGAGGAAACGCTGCCCGTCTTTGATGCTTTCCAGGTACATGGCAATCACCTTCGTACGGGGGTCCGCACCGAAATATTCCAGCATGTCGCTTTCATCGATATCGCACTTGTTGCCCAGGCAGGCTATCTTGCTGATGCCGATTTCGCTGTTTATCAGCGGCAGGTAGACCCCGGTAAACAGGCCAGTCTGGCCGATAAACCCCACCGACCCCGGCCGGATATTATCCCTGGGTAGAAATATCTTATTGAGCCTTCCCAGGCTGCTATCGAAACTGGTGTACGGATTGAGGGTGCCCACGCTGTTCGGCCCCATGACTCTTATCCCCGCCTGCGCCGCCAGGCGGCCTATCTGCTCTTCCACCCTGGCGCCGGACTCGTCCATCTCGCCGAAACCGGCCGACTCTATGATGACCGTTTTAATTCCCTTGGCGTCACATTCTTCGAGAGACTTAAGGACCAGAGAAGGCGGCAGCACGATAATGGCCAGATCCGGCGTTTCCGTTATGTTTCTCATGTCATGAAATGCGGTCAGTCCCAGAATTTCCTCAGCCCGGGGGTTGACGGGATAAATCCTCCCTTTAAACCCGAGCCTCAGCAGGTTTTCGATAATGTTGTAGCCGCCTTTTCCCGGTATCCTGGAAGCGCCGATGACCGCCACACTCTCCGGTTCAAAAAAGGGTTTCAGACGATTAACGTTATGACGACTATCCATCTAAATGCCTTATCATAAGAGCGCTGAGAAATACTCTACCTTTGCGAGGGCGACCTGCTCGCCGAACAAGTTCTTTGGCAGGCGAGAGCCTAATCGTTATCATAGATATTTCTATATTTACTAGCGGATTGCTTCGCTGCGCTCGCAATGACACATGGAGTTCTTATTTTCTAAACACTCTCCAATTAGGTCACAACCTTCTCATTCCATAATGTTATCCCGTCTCCACTTAAGAACCACCCTAACCAACTAATATCACCAGACTATAGATATCTTACACGTTTACGTGTATACTGTCAAGACTTCTTGGCCGGTGGAGCTGCTTCGTATTTGAACCTGGCCTGTTCGGCGATGATTGAAAGCAGTGTTGCCGAAGCGCCGCGGGGCCGGTACATCCCCGTTTCCCACTCGCTGATGGTCTGCTGCCGCGTACCCAGCTTTTCCGATAATTCTCGCTGGGTCAGGCCCAGATGCCGGCGCAATGCCTGGATGTTCTCGCCGTCCCATCGTTTCTTTTTTCCTGCCGACTTCTTTTCCATGCCCAAATTTTACACGATGTAGTGTAAATCGTCAAAGAAATTTTTTTATATTTGTTTGAGGACTTTACCTCACCCCTGTCCCATATAAAGGTAGAAGGCCAGAGGGATAGACCAATATATAATCCCAATAATATTTAATCAATGATAAATCCTTATTAATAATAGCATATTCTGGAGATAATGAGTGATTTAAAGAGATATTAATAAACCAATGGCCGTATTTCCCTGTATTCTCCCCTGTTCCAGGTTGCGGTGAATCCTTATCTGCGGTATGATGAAGATGTTAGCACTCTCACCAGGAGAGTGCTAACAAAATGTAACGGTATATGAGCTGTTAAATTGAGAAAGGAGGAAACCTATGGCAGCTAAATTGCAGCCGCTGGCTGACCGTGTCCTGGTGAAACCAATTGAGAAGGAAGAGAAAACAAAGTCCGGGATTTACCTGCCGGATACGGCCAAGGAAAAACCCCAGGAGGGAGAAATTATGGCGGTCGGTCCGGGCAAGATGACCGATGACGGCAAGCGGATACCCATGGACCTGAAGGTCGGTGATAGGGTAATTTACGCCAAGTACGGCGGCACGGAAATCAAGGTTGACGATGAAGAACTGATGATTCTGCGCGAGAGCGATATTCTGGCGAAGAAATCTAAATAATAAAGGGAAGGTAAGGAGGAAGAAAAATGGCAAAACAGATAATTTTCGGTGAAGACGCAAGACACGCTCTAAAAAAGGGTATCGATGCCCTGGCCGACGCCGTGAAGGTTACCCTGGGGCCT
>Ga0187886_1001323_pt1 | contig 23052 bp, 25 predicted proteins | sample June2016WEW_20_1_FD_133001 | JGI IMG/M metagenome (GOLD analysis project Ga0187886, IMG submission 133001) | Peatland microbial communities from SPRUCE experiment site at the Marcell Experimental Forest, Minnesota, USA - June2016WEW_20_150 | ecosystem: Environmental > Terrestrial > Soil >... | reverse complement strand
GCCATGGGGCCGGATGTGGACGGAGTTACGGCGCCTTATGGCGCCGGCAACCTGTTCCCCATGGTATTTGGCACAAAGGTCAAGCTCCCCGGAAAAGAGCTGCCCGATGACACCCTGTGGCAGCTTGATGAAAAAGAAATGCTGACTGTCGATGACTATGACACCATCATCGATCAGGGATGGGGCGCTTTTCAGCGGCAATACCTGATCGAAAAGCTTCATTATCCGCTTGACTCCATGCTGGAGCAATTGGGCCATACCGAGCAGTTTGTGAAAAATTTCGAGGACGCCGGTTATCTGGTATACTCTCCCCTGGTGGCCGTGACTGTCAATGAGCAGTTCGGCGGCGGGCGTTCGCTCTCCAAATTCATGAGGGATCTGTTCAAGATACCCGACAAGGTGGAAGCCGCCCTTGATGTCATCCAGGCGGAAACCATGCCCGGACTGAGGGAGCAGATACGCGCCTTCAAACCGCAGGTGGTATTTCTGTCTCCGGCGCGCGGCGCCAGCGAGTTCTTCTCTCCGAAGCTGTGGGAGCGTTTCGTCTGGAAATACCTGAAGGCCACCGCTGAGGTAATTATCGAAGAAGGGGCTGCCGCGGACATTCATTGCGACGGCGACTGGGCACGGGACCTGGAATATTTTAAGGAGCTGCCAAAGGCCAGGTGCATCTTCGAGACAGACGGAACAACTGATATCTACAAGATCAAAGCGGTCTTGGGCGACCACATGGCGATCAAGGGCGATGTCTCTCCCGTTCTGACGTCTTTAGGAACGCCGGATGAGGTATATGCCTATGCTTCAAAAATAATCAGGGATATCGGGCCTGAGCTGATCTTGTCCTCCGGCTGTTCTCTGCCTCCGAATGCCAAGGTGGAGAATGTGAAAGCGATGATCTCCGCCGCAACGGGCAAATAAGGAGATTCGGTTACAGAGTATTCAGGTACAACTATTGCCATTCAACTTTTTTGCGGGTGACAGTTGTGTACTGCCACCCGCAAACTTATTAGTAAAAATGTCAAACTGATTTGCAATTGATTCGGGCGTCAGTTAGGACTACAATAACTACAATAGATGTATATACTAGTTGGCTGCAACCCTCGAGTCTGATCTGGACCGTTTGGGATGAGGTCATTAATCTAGTCTTTGGGGGAGGCGCAATGAAAGCGATAGCGAGTTTTATTCCGGTATATTATCAGCTGGCGGAGGATCTGAAGCAGCAAATCGAATCCGGGACGTTGAAGCCCGGAGACATAGTTCTTTCAGAATCACAGCTTGGTATCGAATACGGCATCAGCCGGATGACGGTGAGACGCGGGCTGGCATTATTGCTGGAATCCGGTCTGATCGAAACGGTCAGGGGTAAAGGCAATTTTGTGGCTAAGCCGAGGCTGCAACAGGCCACCCTGACTTTTAAAGAGGATGCCCTGGTTAACGGGGAAAAGGCTGAGTTCAAGTTCGTTGAGGTAAAAAGAGTGCCGGTTGAGGGCGAAATTGCCGCCATGTTAAATATTCCTGAAGGCACAAAAGTATTTGCGATCAGGCGCCTGATTAGAAGCGATAAGAATCCCGTGGGTATCGATATAAAGTATATCCCGTACTTGAAAGGCAAGCCCATACTCGAGAATGAGATCGAGTATGCATATTTTCCGGATATTGTAGCCAGACATACCGATGTTATGATCAATAAAATTGAAAGGCGCATCATGGCTACTTCCTTGCAATCCGCTGAGGCCGAACTCCTAAAAACCGGTACCGATCATCCGGCCTTGTGCGTTATCCAGGTCATCTATGCCAAGGATGGAAAACCCCTGGGAGTCTCCAAAACAATTTATCGGGGCGAGGCCTTTGAGCTGAGGACCGTTTCTTTCCCTTATTCAGGAATTTGAGTCATATCGGGGGGGCAGGAGCATGTCAGCAAAAAATAATGTCGAGGTCTTATGCGTCAATAATTTACTGACCCATGCCATTATCAGGCTGGATGAAGACAGCGTTCATTATCTCTTCAAACAGGGGCTCGAACAGGGCATCGACTCATTAACCTTGTTAGAAGAAGCGCGGGCTGGGGTGCAGAAGGTTAGCGAACTGTATAACTGCGGTAAGTATTTTTTGGGCGATCTGATTGTGGCGTCGGAAATATTTCAGGATATAGCCGGTATGGCGCTGGAAACAAAAATGGCGCCCACCACATCGGGCTTACCCCCCATTATTTTTGGCACCGTTGAAGAAGATATCCACGACATCGGTAAAAACATCACTATCGGGATTTTAAAAAGCAAGGGTTTTGAAGTTGACGATTTGGGGGTGGATGTGCCGGCGTCTGTTTTTGTGGATGCCGTCCGCAGGACCGGCAGCCCGGTAATCTGCCTGTCGGGATTGATTACCACCGCTTACGATTCCATGAAAAAAACTGTCAGCTTGCTGGACAGAGAGGGATTGCGATCAGGTGTCACTGTGGTGATCGGGGGCCTGGTGAGTGAAGAGGTGAGACAATACACCGGGGCCGATTATTGGGTTAAAGATTGTACCGCCGGATGCCAACTCTGCGACGCCATTCTGCATTCCGGCCCTGTTAAAAGAGCTGTATTTCTGTAGGAGAGGATTATCCTGTAAATGAGCACAGTAGTTGTCGCCTGTCAGACTATCAAAAGAGAAGTTCACCTGGCTATCAGGGAAACGGGTGTCGATTTCCCAGTCATACTGATCGATTCCAAACTGCACAATAACCCTGACCTATTGCACCAGGCGATCCAACGGCAGATAGATAAGATCGAGAATGTGGACACTATTTTAATTGCCTTTGGATTCTGCGGCAATGGACTGGTAGGGATCAGCTCTCCAGGGGCTCGAATAGTAATTCCAAGGGCGGACGACTGCATAGCCCTGATGCTGGGTTCTTATGAGCTGAGCAAAAACTTCAAAAAAGAAGTTGGCACCTACTTTCTGACCAAAGGCTGGTTGGACTCTGAGCACAATGTTCTGGCCGAGTATGAATGCTGCGTCAAGAGGTACGGAAACGAGAAGGCCCAAAGAGTGATGAAGGTGATGCTGGGGCATTACCGGAGATTGATGGTTATTGACACCAAGGCCTACCGGCTGGAAGATATATTGCACACGACCAAGAGTTTTGCCGCCAAGATGGGTATGGCGCACCAGGAACATACAGGTTCCATGCGGCTTCTGAACAAGCTGCTGCATGGTCCCTGGGATGATGAGTTCATTGTGCTGGAACCTGGGCAAAAACTGGCATTTAGAGATATGTTGGCAATACTTACACAGGCCGATCGGATTTGAACCTCAGGAGATCATCAACATTATCATCAGGATTTGATTCAGGATTCCCAGAAGGAGACAGCTGATGTATATCATCCTGATCGGAGGCTTTCTCGGTTCAGGCAAAACTGCATCCATCCTGGCCGGCTGAGCTTCTTGGCCGGAAGGTGAATGGTTTGCTGCTCAGGCTGGCGGATAGATTCAGCATCAAAGAGATCGTGCCCGGCCATATCAAGGCCTTGGGGATTCAGGCCATCCAGTTTGGGGCCCACAAGCCGACTGTCCTTTCTGATCTGGTTTTTCCGCAGCTATATTTCCGATCTACAAAACACCCAATAGCTAGTTTTATTTACCTACAATATTTTCTTTGGCCAGCCGTAAAATTCAAATGGCATAATACGGGTTAATGGTGTATAACTAATTTTAAAATCAGGTGGATATTACAACAAAGAATGCAGGTTATGCGTTATCATCGTTTTTTAATATGATCCGATTGTAAAATGCGAAGGGAGGTATCACTATTGGTTATTAGCGATGAGAGCGCCTTAGGGGAGAGGGAGGTTGGAAATCTGCGGGCTGCTATCGAACACCGGGCAACCTGGTTGTATTTCCTGCTCGATGAAGCCAGAAAGAATGGCCTGGACGGGGATGGCTTCGCCAGGAAGGCCATCTTCAGATGCGGTTGTTATCATGGAACGACGCGGTTTGGCGACGTGGCCAATCTGCGGGAATTTGCCGAGGCCATGATCAATGATGTGACCAGAGGGGTATTTGCGGCTGAGACCAGGGAATTGAGCGACGAACTGTTCGTGTTTGAGTTTCATTATTGCCCCCTGGTTGCAGCCTGGCGGAAACTGACGGATAACGGAGAGGAGATTAAAAAGCTCTGCGATATCGCCATGGATGGCGACCGGGGTATAGTCAGCACTCTTGATAGCTGCGAGATTGAGATCAAACAGACCATCGCCGAAGGAGCAGAAACCTGCCGCCTAGAAATCAAGAAAGTTGGCTGAAAAGACTGTGCCGGGGATGAGACTGGCAACTGTTGATCAGGCCCGGCGTGCAGGGCTTGGATTTTCTCTTAAGGACGGGGATTCCTTTGACATACCGTACGCTAAAATGGTTCACGATACTCCTCGCTCCACTGATCATCGGCGGGTTTGAATTCATACGCCACACCCTATTACTAAGGTACATCCCCATGTCAGCCGGAAACTATTACATCACGATTTTGACGCTGATGCTCTCCTTTATTTATGCCACTTGGATGTTCCGCGCCATTGAAAACATCAACCAGCGCCTATCCGAAGAAAGAGCAACAATTGCGGTTTATGAGGAACGTGAGCGGTTGGCCCGGGTATTGCATGATAGCATCGCCCAGACCCTCTTTTTTCTAAATATTAAATTACAGCAGGGGCAGATGGAAGAGGCCCGTTTTGCAGTCTCCGAAATCGATCACCAGGTGCGGCAGGTTATTTTTAACCTGCGCTCTTTGCCGGAAGAGGGTGCTTCTTTAAATACGAGGCTGAGGAGATGGCTCGAAGAGTGGGCCATCCTCACAGGAATAGAGATCGCCCCGGAGATCGAGATCCCCCTCGCCTTTTTTTCATCTAATGAGGAAGTCCTGTTTTTTGCTATCATTCAGGAGGCTTTTACAAACATCCAGAAACATGCCGGGGCGAAGCGGGTCGAGATCGCCTTTGACACCCGGGCTGATGGCTGGCGTTTACGGATTGCAGATGACGGAACAGGGATAGCGGCCAGTGTGGATCGCACGAAAAAATACGGAATATCGATGATGCAAGAACGCGCCGCCCGGCTGGGAGCCGCCTGCAACCTGCGAAACGGAGAACAGGGCGGACTGGAGATCTGTTTAACTTCCTGCAAAGGAGATCGATAGGATGGAGCGTTTCCGGATTTTGATCGCGGATGACCACCCACTGGCGCGAGCGGCCATCCGCAGCCTGCTGGCGGAGGACCCTTCCTTTGAACTGGTAGGGGAGGCGGTGAATGGGAAAGAGGCCTTTGAGCTTTGCGGGTCATTGCATCCCGATCTGCTCCTGTTGGATATTAACATGCCAGAATGGGACGGCATGGAAGCTACCCGTCAGATCAAGCAGCATTACCCCCAGATTCGCATCGTGATTCTAACCGTATCGGATGATGTGGCAGACCTGTTAACCGCCCTGCAGTTTGGGGCGCAGGGATACCTGTTGAAAAATATGGAGCCTGAGCATTGGCTGGCCTACTTGCATTCCTTGATTCTTGAGGATGCGGAGTATCCCCGGAAAATGGCCGGAACGCTGCTGCAGCAACTTAGAGCGGGAAGCGGGGTCAATGAACCGAAACCGGAGATCTTGACCCGGCGTGAACAGGAGATCCTTGCCTATCTGGGACAGGGGCTTACCAATAGGCAACTGGCGGAAAAACTGTTTATTGCTGAGAATACGGTGAAGAATCATATAAAAAATCTATTGGAGAAGCTGCTCTTGCATAATCGGTCGCAATTGGTCGCCTATGCGGTGCGGAACGGATTGGCCATGAAATAATGGTGGCAAGACCGTTGTAAAAATAGCCCTTTCGAGCCATTGTCGGTCGCTATCCCCATACCTACACTAATGACTAGTAATCTAATTAGGTTATAAAACAATAATGCTGGCAGAGCAGAGTGCTTCAGTTTGGAGAGGGGGAGAGGCAGTGAATTTTCGTTCATATGTGTGGTTGGCCGTGGTGGTATTTCTTCTGGGATTGGCGGTTCTTCACCAGGGGTGGAACCATGTTTCCCTTGATCAGAATTCAGCGCAGATGAAGTGTGGCAGCCCGGCTGCGAGCAGTACGGACAAGTGCATGAACAATACTGGCATCAACAGTCAAACCGGCACGAACAAGGGTATGAACAATATGGGTGGCAGCGGGCAGAAATAAGGTGCGAATAGACTCGCGGGATAAGGAGGAATAACGATGGAGAAAAAATTGGGCATTATCGCCGGCATTGCCGCCGTTATCAGCTTGTCGCTATTGATCGTCCCCAGAATCTTTCCGGTAGGCATGCTGGTGGCGACAGCCAGTGGATCAATGATTCCCATGAAAGGTTTTTATGCCTACCAGGCTGAATTTTTAATTGCGCTGGCCGCTTTGCTGGTGGCGGGATCGCTGTTTATTCTCAAGGGAGCGGAGGCGCGGCAATTATCCGGCCTGTTTCTCGTATTGCTGGGAGCGATAGTTGTCCTGATTCCAACATCCTGGGTGATCGGTGTCTGCCCAGATGACAATCACCTTACGGTCGCCTGGACGATCATCGGCGGCCTGCTCCTGATCCTGGCGGGCGGATTGGCTGCCTGGCTTACTGTTAAAATAGAAGCCGCTAAGAAAAAAGAAGAAAATCTCGAAAATGCGTAGACCATTTTCCATCTAGTCGGCCATCGCCTGGCTTGAGCGGCCTAGCTCGATGCTTGGCTTGAGAGGTTTGAATTGAGTTGCCTGGTTTGAATGGCGGCCCTATTTCTTTGGGCATAGAATAAACCGGCAGCAGCGATCGCCTCTGGTCTTGCGGAGCGGCCGCTCAAACTCGGCGTTGAATTTCTGATACAGCACTTCGTCTAAATAAATAGGTAGATTGCTTAATGTCGTCAGATTCATTAGTAGAAGTTGCTTAAACGACAGCACCCCCGCAGCTTGAGCCAGTACCCGCTGCACAGGCGTAGCAATGGTTGCCCAGGATTATCTCCCGTTCCTGGAGGGCCACCCTGCTGAATCGATCGATATGGGCGGGCAAGCACTGCAATCCTAGCATCTGGTTGAAATCGCAGTCATAGAGGCGGCCATCCCAGCCTACTGAAAGCATATCGCGGCACATGACCCGATCTACAGTGGCCGGGTTGAAGGCGCTGGCCAACTGCTCCATATAACAATGTAAATTTCCGGAATCGCGCAGAAAGGCTAAAAACCGCCCCACCGGAGAGTTGGTGATGGTGAACAGTTTGTTGAAGCGGATTCCGAACTGGCCCAGCAGCACGCGGCGATATTCAGCCTCCACATCATGCTGCGCCGGCGGCAGGTAAGCCCCTCCCGGGTTATAAACCAGGTTCAGTTTCAGGGACCCGCCTGCTTGGGCATACCCCAGTTCGTTCAATCTTGAGAGCATCCGGATCGAGGCCGAAAACACTCCCGGCCCGCGTTGCCGATCAGTATTATTTTTGCTGTAACAGGGCAGCGAGGCATTAATTTCGACCCCGCGGTCAGCGTAGAGTTCCGGCAGGTATGCGTATTCTGGCATCTCCAACACGGCAAGATTGGTCCTAATCAGGACCTGGTGGCCCAGACTCCTTGCCTCGTTGATCAGCCAGGGCAGGTTCGGATTCAATTCCGGGGCTCCGCCCGTGATATCCAGGGTTGGGATTCCGTTGTCCGCCAGAACCTGCAGGCAACGCGACATGGTATCCAACGACATGGATTCCGTTCTATGCGCACCGGCCTCCACATGGCAGTGCCTGCACATCAGATTGCACGCCTTGCCGATATTGACCTGCAGTGTCTTGATGGCAGCGTTGCTCTTCAGGGGATAGAGACCGGCCTCCCTGATTTTTTCGGCAAACGGCTGGATGCCCTTCAGGGCATCCAGCTCTGCAAACCGGTCAAAGCTGGTGTCAACAGATGTGTTCATCCTGCCACCCTCTGTCTGGAAAGCTATAGCCTGTTGGCTGCATTTTTCATCTGCACTCCATGCGCCGGGGCAGCCCCGGCGCGAATAGCTGCCGCCACATGAGTGGCCTCGGTCATCTGGGCCTGGTTAGAGTCTTTATCCAAGGCTTCCGGGATCTAAACCCGGGCGCTGCTTATCTTTTTATCCTGGAAATACCGCTTGAGCCATAAGATCAGCACGAACAGGGCCATCAGGATCAGGATCGCCGTGACAAAGGTTTTGACTGTACCGAACAGCATATCGCCAACATAGGAATAGACCAGGGTGGCGGGCAACTGCCCGATGCCGGTAGCCAGGAAGAAGCTCCAGAAACCCATCGAGGTCAGACCCGAGGCGTAGCTGACCGCTGTAAAGGAAACAAACGGCAGCAGCCGGCAGACCAGCACCGCATACCTGCCATAACGCTTGAAAAACTCATCGACGCTTTCCAGCAACAGCTTGCTGACCAGTTTCTCCACCAGTTCACGGCCATAGAAGCGCGCCAGGTAGAAACAGAGCGCCGCTCCGGCCATGGAACTGGTCCACGAGAGGATTGCCCCCCTCCACCAGCCGAACAGACCGGCGTTGGCAAAGGTGATCATGAAGGATGGGATCGGCAAGGCCACTGCCTTCAACACCATCAGTAAGAACGAGATGGCCGGCGCCCACAACCCGTAAGACAGGATGTAGCCCTTGATAGCGCTGATGTCCATCATGGCGAAGACCATTATGATCTGTTTGAGGAAGATCCGCACCGGGGCCACGAAGACTACGATAGCGATGGCGGCAGCCAGCAGGCCGATCTTGATCGTCCACTCCGCAGTCTTGTTCAAATTATAACCTCCAGTCCATTGTCCCTGTACTTCTGCGTCAGCTTCCTGGCCAGGCGGCCCGAGACGCTATCATCCGCCCTGCCGGCGTATGCATTCAGGTCTGACCAGGTATCGACGTCTCTCAGCGGCTCTAATAGCATAACCTTCAGGCCCTCCTGGCTCGCTGCTTGCAGGGTCTGTTGCAGCACCCGCTCCGTTCCCCACTCGATGCCCATGAACAGGCTGGATTGAAGATTTTTCAGACCCAACAAATAATAACCGCCATCATGCGAGGGCCCGATCGCCAGATCGTAGTCCAACAAGCTGTTAACAGCTTCGTATAATATAGTTTCAGCCAGGTCCGGCAGATCTGATCCGATAAGCAACACCTGATCGTATTCCCGTAAAACTTCTTCAACCGCCTTCTGCATTCGCTTCCCCAGGCCATCGCCGCACTGCGGCCTGAACTCCAGATGATCGAGTTGCAGGAGCCGGAGCGACTCAAAACCCGGTGGGATCGGCCAGGTATCGTCATCAAGAAACCCATTTAAGGAGCCGGTATAATATAAAAAGGTCGGCATACCGATCCTGCCTGCCAGACTATTCAGATCCACCAGGCAGGCCCTGTGAAACAGGGCGCACTCAACGCCGGTCAATTGCTGTTGCAGGCGGCGCTTAGTCTGCCCAGGCATTGGTGAGCGGCTAAAAATAACTAGGGCTGTTGTTGGCAAACCTTCGCATCTCCTGTCTGTTGATACATCGATGATAATTTGTAAGGCGATACGCCCAACATAAACATCAGTTTGAGCAACTGGCTTTTCCAGAGCATGCTCCAGAGACCCCGCTTCCTGAAGCGCCTCGTGCTGGTAGTGATTCTTCCCTGCACTACGAAAGCTCTGCCGACTCTGCGCATGCGGCCCGAAAACACCCGGTCCTCGAACAGCGGGAGATCCGGAAAACCGTTCACTCGCCTGAAAAGCTCCCTGGTGCAATAGATGCCCTGGTCGCCATAGCAGATCGAGGACAATAGAACCCGCCAGCGGCAGATCGCCGCCAGAACCTTGAAGAACAGGCAGTTCTCATTAAAACCGAAGGTGCAGCATCCCCAGCGCTTGCCGTTGCTGACCGCATTCCTGACCTCGTCAAGGACACGCCCCTCCAATGAGGAATCGGCATGGAGAAACAGCAGGATCTCCCCGGAGGCGATCTTTGCACCGGCATTCATTTGCCGGCCGCGGCAGGGGTGCCCGGCAATAAAAGTGACGCCGCAGGTCCGGCAGATCTCTTCGGTGCGGTCGGCGCTGCCGCCATCGCTCACGATAATCTCGAGATCGGGTCGACTCGACAAAGATTCCAGCAACGCCCCGATTCCGATCTCCTCATTGAGAGTCGGTATGATCACGGATATCTTGCTGCCCACTCCGGATGAGATCATCCCATACCTCCACCATTAGCTGGGCCGTAACCCCCGTCAATTCCTTGCAGGCTCTTTTGCCGATCCGCTCCAGAGGGGTGCGCTTGCTGCAGATGACCCGGCAGCAAGCGCTGCCAAAGCGCTCCTTGAAAGCATCGTGCAGGTAGACAGCCAGGGCTTTACCCCTGGGATGGGGGTATGTTTTTGATAGGATGCCGGATATCATCATCAGGCCGACCAGGGCGCCACAGCAACAGCCGCTGCCCATCCCTTCAGCAAAAAGGAATGCTGCCGCCAAGATCTCCTCCGGAAGCTGCAGTTTCCAGGTCTCCTCTGCCGTTAGCAGCACTGCCTCGCAGCAGTTATAGCCCTTGCTCATGGCAGTGATGGCAATTTCAGCCGCCCTCGTAACGGGCATTGGCAACCCCTTCCTTTCTGCTGTTAGCCCCCAGCCAGAGTATACCTCCCCACAGGCTGCGCAGACTCACCAGGAATGCACAAACAACACCGAGGCAGAAAAAGCCGTTGACGCCGCCTATTTGACGTGCCAGCAAAGAGCGCCGGGCGCCGGAAGCAACCGGCGCCCGGCAGTACCATAATTATTTTTCCACTTGCAGCGCCTTGTTGCCAGCCCATTCGTAGTAAGAGGCATCGTAGTTGCGAGTATTATTAAATCCGGCCATGCGCAGCAGCAGGGCCAGGTGAGCGGAACGGATACCCTTGGTGCAATAGGTAACGATAACATCATTTGGCTTCAAACCGGCATTGGCGAAGATTGCCTTCAGTTCGTCAGTGCTCTTGATAGTACCGTCATCGTTAAAGGTGTTCTGGAAGGGAAGGCTGATGGCTCCAGGCAAGCGCCCGCCCCTGGCTTCACCGAAATCGGTCGCTCCCGCATACTCTTTGGGAGTCCGGGCGTCTACGATCTTGATCTTGTCCTTGTTGGCAAGAATCCAGTCGGTGGTGGCATTGAAGCTGTCATCCATGGAGGCGATAGTATAGGTTGCCGAAGTGATTGCCGGAGGAGCCGCAGTGCTGACTTCGTATTTGGCAGCCTGCCAAACCTTCCAGCCTCCATCCAGCATCTTGGAGTTCTGTATTCCCGATACCCTCAACGTCCAGACAACCCGGCCATCCTCGCCCCAGCCCTTGGGATCGGCATATACAACAACCGGCTTGCTTCCGTCAATTCCCAATGCGCCGATCTTTTTGGACAGCTCATCCTTCGGCAGTAGAGTGCCCCAGCCCTTGTCTCCGGGCTTGCCGTTCATATTGGATAACGACTGCCAGGTAGCGTTGAGGGCCCCGGGAATATGGCCTGCCTGATATTCTTTTTCCGTTCTGGCATCCAATAGGATCACACTATTCAAATTGTCCTTCAACCAGGCGGCGCTGACAAAATTAGCGCTTTTCTGGCTGTCCAGCACCGCGGTGCTGGACGCTGGCGGCTGGCTGGTGGTTGGAGCCTTGCTACAGCCGGCAACTCCCAGCAATACGGCTATTAACAGTATGGCTGACACAGCAACTCTTTTGATAATTTCCATTAATGTACCCCCCTGTTTGTATAATCTGTTCACAGAACGCAGACCAAGTTGCTAAATATCTGTTTCTCTCTAGGCCCTACCCTCCCCGTCCCCCATACTTCAATAATAAATTATAACATCATTCAAGTAATTATAAGTAAAACTTTTGGTTATATAAACAAAGAACCACCAAGACAATCTCGGTAGTTCAATGTAATTACACAAAAAGGTTTATTGAATTTTATGGAGGCGCCGAATGGAGGGGTGGTATCAATGGGTCTGGTCTATTTCAGGTTTTCGGGATTCAGGCCGTCCAGTTCGGGGGGCGTGAAGCGGCCGTCCTTTCTGATCAGGAGATCGTCAAAGTAGATCTCCCCGCCGCCGTATTCCGGGGTCTGGATCAGGACAAGGTCCCAGTGCAGGGCCGACCGGTTTCCGTTGAAGCAGTCGTCGTAGGCGCTGCCCGGCGTGAAATGGATCGATCCTGCAATCTTCTCATCGAACAGGGTGTCCCCGATCGGCCGGGTGATGTACGGGTTGATCCCCAGGGAAAACTCGCCCACGTGCCTGGCGCCCGCGTCAACGTCCAGCACCTTGTTGATCCTCGCCGTATCGTTGGCGGTGGCGCCGATAATCTGACCGTTCCTGAACTCCAGCCTGATCTGCTCGTAAGTGAAGCCCTGGTGCCGGGCCGGGGTGTTGTAGGATATGCAGCCGTTCACGGAATCCCTGACCGGAGCGGTGTACACCTCTCCGTCCGGTATGTTCATGTGGCCGTCACACCTGATTGCCGGCAGGCCACTGATGGAAAACGAGAGATCGGTGCCCGGCGCGGTGATCCGCACCCGGTCCGTGCCGTTCATGCGATCTACCAGTGGGCGCATCGCCCGGGACATCCTGGCGTAATCCAGGTTGCACACCATGAAGTAGAAATCTTCAAACCCTTCCGTGCTGGTATTGGCAAGCTGGGCCATGGAAGGAGCGGGATACCTGAGCACCACCCACCTGGTCTTGGGGACGCGGATCTTGCCGTGAACCTCTTCCCAGAAGTGCTTCTGGTACAGTTCCATCCGATCCTGGGGGACATCGGCCAGTTCAGCGGCGTTATCCCCGGAACGCACGCCGACATAGGCATCCATCTCGCTCATCCGGGCCGCCTCATAGCGCGCCATCTGCCGCATCTGGCCCTCGCTGCAGCCCACCAGCACCGCCCGGTCCACCATCCTGTCCTTGATGGTGACGAACGGCATCCCCCCGGCGGCATAGGCCTGCTCGATCAGCGCCGTCACCAGGGGCGCCTCCAGTCCAATTGCCTCGATCAGCACCCGCTCCCCCGGCTGCAGCCCACAGGAATAGTTGATCAGGTTGCCGGCCAGCGTGTTCACTCTGGGGTCTCTCATACTGCCGCCTCCAGATATCATCTCCGATGCACAGCTGTAAGTATATCACCGGTAGCCATCTATGTGGCATCATCAACAAATGGTAGAAGCAATGGAATTACTGTTTTAACACGGAAGCGTTGTATCTGAACGTTCAGGATGTGGAAGCGGAGCGACAGACGGAGGTCAATAAATTTGCCCGCGCCGTGGTGGGCGTGGACACTACCGCGATGCTAGCACCCGACTATTTCAGTAACCAGATCGAGTACGTCTATGGTGCCGGAAAAAGTCTTGGTATCCTCGTCGATGACGATAAGTTTGGTGAACTGATTCTTAATCATCGTGTCCAAAACATTTTGGAGGTCATTGCCGGTATTTACCGTTGTTGGTGGGCTGATCAGCTTGTTGATGTTCATGTTGTCTATTGTCGCCAGCACGTCTTTGATACTCACTTGTCCCGGGTCATTTTTTAGCGCGTCACGTACAATTTTAAATTCATCGCGGAGTCCTTGAAGCAGATCTTGACTGGTGATCACCCCGGTGACTTTATTGCTATCCTTATCGATCACAGCCAAAATAGGGATCCGGGACGTGATGATGGTGTTCACGGCATCCAGGAGAGAAGTATCATTATTTATCTGCACTCCACTGCGGATCTTGGCTTTAATGGTAGCGCAAGCCATGCTTCGTTCCTTCAATTCATTCTTGAGAAGGACATTGAACGGCAGTTCATTCGCCATTACAGCGGCGCGGGCATATCCTGCTGTGGCGGCCAGAAAAATCACCAGATAAAGCGCGACAAAAGGAAGGCTGGTTATAAGGGGCAGGAGATCGTTAGTGATATTGGTTTGAAATGTTAAGATATGATAAAACTGCAGCAAAGAGAGGATGATCACCATCAACGCATATGTGGCCAGAAGAGTTAGAAAAGCATATAAAGCATTTTTAGAATACACCGCTTGCCCTCCTCATATTGTTGTAGTAATAGCACCTTTTTAATCGGTTGTTATTGGTAAGATGTTTTCTATGGGACTTTCATTTATTCCTTCAGAAATAATGCCGATATTATTAATATAATATCGCTATGCCGACGGATACCTGAGACCACCTGGAACGGAAGACTTCCGGTATTTGGTGCTGTCGCTCCGGCGTTTTATGCGCATGTCGGAGTCGGTGGGCAGCCAGGCTTGATAAAAAATTACCCTCTTCATTATGAAAGGTGCAATCTTGATGAGGAGAGCCATGCCATAGCTGCTGCCCTGCATATTGAGTTTGTGCGTATTAACAGTGAGCGGGTTTGCAACATGTCGGGCTGTTTGGTTTTTTCGCGCGATCTGATCAATAAGAGCTAGATGGAGATCTGGTCATAGTAACAAGAAGAAGCGCCGATATTAACTTTCAATCCTGAGGATATTTAGAATATGTGTTACGGACATACAAATATCAGGAGCTGCGTTACAGAATTAATAATTTCTTATTTAATACAGGATAAAAAGAGGATAGAAAAAAATAGTGTCGAATATAGACAGAATATTCCTATTTATATACATTAGAAGGTAAGCGTGGATAAAAGCGTAAAGCACATCATAACTTTATGATCCCCTAAACTATACAGCAGCGTTAAATTCCGGGCTTACAAACTGAATTGTGGGTGAGAAAATGAAACAAGAAAAAGCCATGGAACAATTGTTAGCAGATTTAGAGGTGTTACATAAACAGGTAGCCAAACTGAAAGTAGCCGCGGTCAGGAGCAAAGAACTGGAGTATGCGCTGAGAGAGAGCGAGGCTAAATACCACTTTCTTTTTGACCATATGATTAATGGATCTGCTTATCAAAAAATATTAATCGATAAAAATAATCAGCCTATTGATTATGTTTTTCTTGAAGTTAATGAATCTTTTGAAAGACTAACTGGGATAAAAAAAGCTGATGCTATCAATAAGAAAGCGACAGAGATATTGCCGGGGATTGAAAAATCAAGATTTGATTGGATTGGTGCTTTTGGCAAAGTGGCTTTAACTGGAGAAGCAATTAGATTTGAGAATTATTTAGAACCCTTGAGAAGATGGTATGATGTTTTTGCCTATAGCACTGAGAAAGGTTATTTTATTACAACCTTCAATGACATTACTGACCGTAAGCAGATAGAAGAGAGAAGCAGGGAGCAACTGCACTTTTTACAGACCTTGATCGATACCATGCCCGCCCCCATCTTTTTCAAGAATGCGAAGGGCATCTACCAGGGCTGCAACAATGCCTTCGCAGATATTGTGGGTATGAACAAGAATGATGTGATTGGGAAGAACGTCTATGAAGTCAACCCGAAAGAGTTGGCCGATATTTACTATCAGATGGATAACAACCTCTTGACTAATCACGGTGCGCAGATTTATGAACTGCAAATTTATTTTGCAGATGGCACCAAACATAACGTGATCTTCCATAAGGCCGCCTATGAAGATATAGCAGGATCTCTTGGGGGTCTGGTAGGGATTATCATTGATGTTACCGAGAGCAAGCATGCCGAGAGCAAGCTGGCAGAGAGCTACCAGAAGCTCGAGAAAAACCTGTTGCAGACCGTGCAATCTCTGTCCTCCCTGGCTGAATTGAGGGATCCATACATAGCGGGGCACCAGGTGAGGGTGGCCAATATTGCCTGTGCAATCGCGTCTGAGATGTGTCTATCGCAGGCTGCAAGCAAAATTTTGCGAACGGCGGCTCTGGTTCATGATATAGGAAAGACCACGATTCCGACCGAGATTCTTAATAAGCCAGGAACGCTGAGCAATATCGAGCGTATCTTTATCCAGACCCATGCCCAGGCTAGCTATGAAATACTGAAAACGATCGAATTTGGTTATCCGATCGCCGAGATTGTCCAGCAACATCACGAAAGGCTGGATGGGTCGGGCTATCCTGGAGGGCTGTCGAAATGCAACATCTTATTTGCATCAAGAATCCTGGCAGTCGCCGATGTTGTCGAGGCGATGGCTTCACACCGGCCCTACCGTCCAGCATTGCCACTAGAGCAGGCGATTAATGAGATCGAGAGGAATAAGGGGAGTCTTTATGATCCCGAAGTGGTAGATGCGTGCCTGAGTTTGTATCACAATGAAAGATTTCAATTATCTTCGACATTGCATTATTCTTAATTATTGCTCACCACCAAGCAGAGGTCACTGCCTCCCGCAAACCTCTAAATTCCACTCAGGATCATCCCGATCCCCATCATCCGTGCTACTGCCTAATAAAACTGAGTCTTGTGATTTGCCATTCATAGTAATATTTGATGGAGATGGTTATACTATCCTTAAATATTAACAAGGAGGATGCTGTAAATGGCTTTTGAGGTTTATCATGCAAGAATGGGCAAGGATGCACCGAAGAAAAAGCTGGCAGTAAGTCTATCGAAGAATTCCATCGTGCTGAACAAGATCGCCAGGGAGAAGCTGAATTACCCCGAACATATAGAACTGGCATATGACAATGATAATAATATCATTCGGATCAGACCGGTTAATAATGATAACGGAGGGCTTCCTGTCAAAAAAACAAAATTATTTGCGCGAAGCTTTTATAAATATTTCCATATCAATGTGGGCAAAGGTAAATACAACGCAGATTTTATCCCTGAAGAAAACGCGCTCTACGTTAGCCTGACACCGGAAAAAATGATCCATTAGCGATTTTCCAAGTGGGGGAGCTTTTGTAAGTGACGAGACCAGGCGCAAGCCACCTGGTCTCGTGAGGAAATAGCCTGGGTATCAGAATCAGAACGTTACTTGCTGTTCTGGTACTGCTGCCACACTTTCTTGGTCATGGCTCCACCGACGGAACCGTTGTCACGGGACGAAACGTTGCCCAGATACCCCTGGTTGTAATCGACTCCCACCTGGCTGGCCACCTCAAACTTCAGCTGATCGAGGGCTTTTCTGGCATTGGGGTTAAGAAGACTATTTCGAGCCATTAATATTCACCTCCTATCATTTTTAAGTTTAATGATAGTTTGGTTAAAAACAGGCATTAGATACTAGTGAGTTGGCACCAAAACATAAAATATTTACAGATAAAAATATTAAAAGTATGCTGTACCATGGTTTTCACGCCTCTGTCTGCTCTGCCAGAATATAGGAAGCGGCGCCAAAAATGATTGCGGACAGGAACAGCCCGGCGACTATGCTAGTGATCATGAACAACGGATTAATGGATGACAGGGCCGGTGAAACGTACGGAAAGGCCACATCCCCGGCGGTGTTGTGAAATAGGCTGATAACAACATAGTTGATAGCCGAAGTGGCCAGCCATATGGCCATGATCATGATGATCGGCATGAGCGGCCTTAACCGGGAATGCCGCGTCACCGATATGAGCATTCCCATGGTGATCGCCAGCGGCGTAGCGGCGATAGTCAGGATATAGAGCTTGACTGCCACCGCGGCCGCGATGCCCAGCGCCCCAGTTGTCCATACCACGGGGTTGAGCAGCATGCCTACAGCCGCGAACACTGCCAGCACCACTACCGATCCGGCGGCGATTTTCAGCCAATGGATGAACATGCCCACCAGTTTGGCAAAGAGCAATTCCGCCCGCGGATAGGGCAGGGTCAGCCACCAGGAGACGGTCTGGCCGCTCCATTCCCTGCCAACCAAACCTATCGAGGGACCGAAAGCGGCGAAGATCAGGAAGGGAATAAAGATCAGCAGGACCATCGGGCCAATCGTTCCGTGATAGATCGAAAAACAGAGGCTTCCCATGGCCAGCAGGCAGAAAAAAGCGATATAAATTTTCCACCAGGACGCCGTTCTCAGTCCGTTGCTTTTTTTGAGCTGACGCGTATTACCCACCAGTGCCCAGAACTCGTTCATTGAAACAACCCCCTATAGATGGATTCTAACGATCCCTTTTCTTGCCGCAGCGCCTCGACCTCTCCCGACAGCACGACCTGCCCCTGATCGATGAAAACCACCTGATCGAACAGGCTTTCAGCCTCGCGGATTTCGTGGGTGCTGATGATAATAGTCTGTTTTCTCTCGGCAAAAGACTCGATCAACCCTTGGATGATCTTCTCCCTGGAGACCAGGTCAATGCCGGAGAAGGGCTCATCGAGCAACATCAGCCGGACATCCCGGGCCAGGCAGATGATCAGCTTGAGGCGGGCCTCATGCCCCTTGGAGAGCGTCCCGACAGTGACGTCCCGGTTCAATCCCATTGATGCTAGCAACTGCTCTGCCCGCTTCTGGTCGAAGTGTGGGAACACCGCTGCCGCATAGTCGATAGAGTGCTGTACTGTATGCGATCCATACCAGCGGCACTGGTCAGAAAGATAGGCGATCTGCCCGTTGGTTTTCCAGGATGGCCTGCTGTCTAAAACCGTGATCCGGCCAGCATCCGGCCTGACCAAGCCGACGATTGCCTTGAACAGGGTGGATTTGCCTGCACCGTTGGGTCCCAAGATGCCGGTCACCTGCCCTTCGAACAGGCCGAGCGTCAGGGAGTCCAGGGCTCTTTGCGAGCCGTATGCCTTGGTAACGTTCTCCAGATTAATAGCCATCATGACCATTTCGCCTCCTCCAATAAAGTACATGCCGCTGGTCTATCTATCCCGAGGGCTTTCATTGATGACACGAACTCTCTGACGGCTTCCTGGGCCAGCAGATCCCTGGCCTCTGCGATCTTTTGCTGGGAAGCGGTGATGAATGTCCCCTGGCCGCGCCTGGTTTCGGTCAGACCGTCTCTTTCAAGCTCTTGATAGGCCCTCATGACGGTGTTGGGATTGATTTTCAGCTGTTGTGCCAGGTCGCGGAGGGACGGGATCTTCTCGCCGGGCTGAAGGTCGTTGCGGGCCACGGCCCCCCGGATCTGGTGCAGAACCTGTTCCCACAGTGGTTTTGACAGGTCCAGCTTGAACATTAGACCGCTGGCGTTGGCCTCTTCCAAATATGACTCACTCCTTTCGTTGAACTGGCTGGGAGAATCAGTGCTAAATTATCTAAGTGCATTATATCACTTAATACACTTAATGCAATAATAAATTTGGTGATCGCCAGAAAACTTTTTTGGACGTATCTTTTTTGTTTAAATACGTGCGTCAATCCAGCAGGCCAGAAGCCGGAAGGCTGAAAAATGGAGCCGCGGAATGTCGTAACGGGCAGGTCTACAGATAACAGGCGGAAGCATGGGATATTCCCATGCTTCCGCTTTCGCATCGGTTTCGTGAAAAGTGCGTTGCTTAACCGAGCGCCTTATTCTGATTGGCAGGCCACAGAATCGGGATTATAGGCCTCGTGTTTTGATCCAGCCTGGTGCGGTCCGCGCATCAGGGCGACCACGGCGGCGATGATGGTAATGATGAATGAGATCCAGAAAGTTCGGTGCAGCCCGGCTAAAAACTCGGCGACAACGACCCCCTGAGACCCTACCTGAGTACCGATGAAGAGATTCTGCATGGTTGCAGGGGACATGCTGGAACCAATCATGGCCACACCCAGGGCCAGGCTGATCACTGTGCCGGAGTTGTTCATCATGGTGCGCGTTCCGCCGGCGATCCCCCGCCGTTCCGGAACCACCGCCCCCATGATGGCATTGGTGTTTGGCGAGAAGAAAAGGCCGGAGCCTGCCCCCATGACGACCATCCAGGTCATAACCTCGGCCATCGAGGTATCCGTGTGCATGTGCGCCAGCCCTAAGAGGCCGACAGCCGACAGGGCAAGCCCGATGGAACTGAGTTCCCGCGACCCGTAGCGGTCGGACATCCAGCCGCTTAGCGGCGCCACCACCATCATCGCCAGGGCAAACGGGGCCATCAGGATTCCTGCTCTGAGCGGGTCGATCCCCCAGATGATCTGGAAGAAGAAAATCATCATGAAGGTGACCACCCCCCTGGCCACACCGTTCAAGAAGTTGCAACTGAAGGCCGCCGCCAGCAGGCGGCTCTTGAAGAGGCTGAGGTCGAGCATCGGCTGGTCCACCCGGCCCTCGATGTAGACGAAGGCCGCCAGCAATAGCAGCCCTCCGGCCAGGCCACCGATGAACAAAGGACTGGTCAGGCCTGACATCACACCGAAGGTTAGGGCCAGCAGCAGCAGGGTCAGTCCGACGGTGAAGAAGATCGTACCCAACCAGTCCATCTTCTGCCCCCGGGGCAGCTCTACGATCTCCCGCAGTTGTACGGCCGCCCAGATGGTTCCGATGATCCCTAGCGGGATGTTAAAAAAGAAGACGAAGCGCCAGTTGATGGCGGTTAGGGCTCCTCCCAAGATCGGTCCAATCACCGACCCGGCGGAGATTACCATCCCGTTGATCCCCAGGGCTCGACCGAGTTCATATTTGGGGAAGGCGTCCGCCACGATGGCGGTGCTGTTGGCCAGCAGCAAGGAGCCTCCCACCGACTGGATGAAGCGCATCAGGATTAACTGGCCTCCGTTCTGGACCAACCCGCAGAAGAGGGATGACAGGGTGAATAAAACAAACCCAGCGACGTACAGCTTCTTGCGCCCGATAATATCGGCAAACCGCCCAATAGCCGGCACCAGGATAGCGAGCGACAGCATGTAGATCATCAGCGTCCACATCACGGTCTCCAGCGAGGAGTGCAGGTCCCGGGCGATTACCGGCAGGGCAATGGTCAGGATGGTCCCATCGAGGACGGCGAGCAGGGCGCCCAGCGTGGTGCAGGAAAGAGCAAACCATTTATAATTGCGCTCTGTCTTGGCAATCATCCGTATTTCTCACTTCTTTCGCTTTGGCACAGTATAGTTTCAAATGTGATAGGACAGTGTTTAGCGTGGTATTCAAAGATTCCAGGTCAATCTGCAGATCGGCCAGGGCCGATCTCAACACTTCCGAGCGGTATTGGTTGACCTCTGTCCGCAGGCTGGCTCCGGCGAGAGTGAGCGCCAAAGAGACCACTCTGCGGTCGTTTTCTTCACGCCAGCGGTGGACCGCATCAATTTCCACCAGGCCGTCCACCAACCCGGTCAGGGTGGCTGAGGACAGCCCCAATCTCTTTTGCAATTCTCCCATCGTCAGCGGCTGGTCCAGAGACAGGTTATTAATCACCCAGTAGCGGGACTGGCTTAAGCCTCTCTTGTGAAGGAAACATCTGACGTGCTGGTTGAGTTGCATAGCGATCCGGTGCAGCAAACTCTCTAATTCCTGCATGCTGTCAGTATCTTCAGTAACCAAATATCTCGCCTCCAGTATAGTTAGGAAAACTAAATATATTATAGTAAAAACTCAGGTGTAGCGTCAATTAGAATATATTAGAATATAGAAGAAAATGTGGGTGTCGAGGCGCTAACACTTTGCCCGATGACTGTTTCTGTGCTTAGGATTTGGGATGGTGAACACTTTGGGAGTAAGGCTATCTCGAATCGCGCTTGCAGGCAGCACGGTTGCCTGCAAGCGCGACCAAGTTGGCAATAAGGGCAGCTACCGGCTTATCTACTGATAGCGGTTGGCGGTCTTACACCATTGTTTTGGCAATGCTCTTTATTTCATGTTTGGCTGCCCAGAATAAACAGTGTTCTTCTGAGGAGACAAAGTGGTTGCCGGTCTGTTCAAAATTAACTGCGTAGCAGTATCCGGAGCATTTCATAAAGCAGTGTTTGCAGTCTTCAGGTTGTTGGCAGATCGGATTTTGAAAGGGCTGCAACAGCCTGACATTGATCTCCTGATTGATATTGCCCACGATATGCCTGCCAGTCTCATCATCCAAACCCAGCAGCTTTGAACAGGGGCTTATCTCCCCATTGGGCGCCACGGCCAGAGAACTCCTTCCGGCCCGGCAACCCCAACCGGTGTATCTTTCATCCGTCTCAAATTCCTCGATAAAGATGGGAACACCACGCTGTTTCAGTTGATGATAATCATGGAGTATGGCCAGAAAGTTGAGGCCGTAATGCTCTATCTGCTTTTTGCTCCAGGGTCTGGCGCCCTGAGCCGGGGAGATCAGCAGGGTGTTGAAGCCGAGGTCTACCAGCCGTCGGAAATCCTCTCTCATAGTGTCCAGAGCCTCAGTGCTGACGGTCATTCTCCCGCTCAGCCAGGGTTGATACTTTTTGATGAGCGGTATCCGGCTGGCAATATGATGCCAGGTGCCTTCACCGCTCTTGGTTCGGCGATGCCGGTCATGGTTTTCCGGGCCCCCATCCATGCTCAGGAGCATATTGATCTTGTATTGGGCAAAGAACTTTAAGGTGTCCTCGTTGATCAGCGTCCCGTTGGTGGTGATCGCCCAGGTTACCTGCAGATTCCTCGTCCGGGCAGCTTCAATGGCGTAGGGGACGATTTTCTTGATCAGCTCCATCTCTAAAAGAGGCTCGCCGCCAATCAGAGTGATCACAACATTCGGAGCGACTGCCTGCTCCAACAGCAAATCGATGGCCCTTTGAGCCGTGGCGAAGTTCATCCGGTCATGGATGTTCTTCCTGCGCACGAAACAGTAATCGCAGGCCAGGTTGCAGTTGAAGGTCAGGTTCAGTTCCATGGCTGTCAGGCAGAGCCGGTTCATGGCCGATTCTTTATTTAGATAACTTAATAGCTTTTCAGCCTCGCCTACGCTGATCAGAAATTTGTTACTCATGATTTCAGCAACAACCCGGGGGGAGTACCCAGGATTATTGCCGGTGTACTCCCCGATGAACTTCACAATCTGATCTATCCAATCACTCCGGTTCCTGGTTTCCATGGCACTAATCCTTTGTACCCTTGTCAGGCTCAGGTATTTTTTCTGCATCGGAGCCTGGCGCTTGCCCGGATTCTTGCGGTGTCTGGGAACCTAACAAGAACCGCTCAAAACAGGGCTGCCCGAACCGCTCGAAGCAAGGCTGCCCGAACCGCTCGAAGCAAGGCTGCCCGAACCGCTCAAAACAGGGATGTCCGAACCGCTCAAAACAGGGATGTCCGAACCGCTCGAAGCAGGGCTGTCCGAACCGCTCGAAGCAGGGCTGTCCGAACCGCTCGAAGCAG
>Ga0187886_1001322_pt1 | contig 23054 bp, 18 predicted proteins | sample June2016WEW_20_1_FD_133001 | JGI IMG/M metagenome (GOLD analysis project Ga0187886, IMG submission 133001) | Peatland microbial communities from SPRUCE experiment site at the Marcell Experimental Forest, Minnesota, USA - June2016WEW_20_150 | ecosystem: Environmental > Terrestrial > Soil >... | reverse complement strand
CCGCGGGTGGCGGTGCTCTGGACGAGCCCGGCCACCGTACTGGATGATTACGGCAGGCTGCTCGAACTGGCAGGCCTGACCCAGGCCCTGAACCCGGCCGAGCCGGCGATCATCAAGCTCAACCTGTCCTGGACGAAGTATTTCCCGGCCTGCTCCACGGAGCCCTGGCAGCTCGAGGGGGTGCTGCGCGGCCTGCTGCAGTCCGGCTTCGCCCCGGAGCGCCTGATGCCGGTGGAGAACAAGACGGTGGTCACCAACCCGCTCCAGGGCGCCGCCAACAACGCCTGGCTGCCGGTGCTGGAGCGTTACGGCCTGTCCTTCACCCCCCTGCCCGGGGTGAAGTGGGTGGTCTTCCGCCCTAAACGGAAGTTGCTGATGCTGGATCAGATCTTTCCGGACGGGATCTACATCCCGGAGATGTTCATCGGCAAGCAGGTGCTGCACCTGCCCACCCTGAAGACCCACGGCCACAGCATCACCACCGGGGCGATCAAGAACTCCTTCGGCGGCCTGCTCCAGGAGGTGCGCCATTACTGCCACAAGCACATCCACGAGGTGCTGGCCGACCTGATGGTCCTGCAGCAGGAGATCCACACCGGGATCTTTGGAGTGATGGACGGGACGGTGGCCGGCGACGGGGCCGGGCCGCGGACGATGGTGCCGCGGATCAAGAATGTCATTCTGGCCGGAGCCGACTCGGTGGCCCTGGATGCGGTGGCCGCCCGGCTGATGGGCTTCCAGCCGCTGGAGATCCCCTACCTGCGCCTCTGCCACGACATGGGGCTGGGGGTGGCCGACCCGGCCGGGATCGAGCTGGTGGGGGACAGCGTCGAGGGGGTCAATTTCCACTTTGAGACGAAGCGCAGCTTCGTGATCTGGGGTGACCAGATGCTGCGCCGGGGACCCCTGCAGCCCCTGGAGCACCTGGCCCTGCACACCAAACTGGCCGCCTGGGCGCCCCTGGCCTCGAACATCTACCACGACTGGTGCTGGTATCCCACGGTGGGGCAGCGCCATATCCGGGAGTTCCTGAACACCGGCTGGGGCCAGTTGTTCCTCAAGTATAGAAACAATAACTTCATTGACAACGACAACTGATGGTGAATATAAGCTAATGCGTATAGTGTAAAACTTTTGTTTACCTACTGAATAAGAAGCCTGTAAAGAGGCAACTGATGACATTTGCTATTGAGATAGAGGGGACGATCTGATGGCGGAACCGGTAACGGCGGCACAGGGCGTCGGTCTGGCAGCCTACCTGCTGCTGGCGATATGCATGCTGCTGAACGCCCTGGCCAATTTCCTGATCAAGCTGGCGATGCGGGGGCAGCAGTTCCAGCTGGACCTCGCCCACCTGGGGGAGACGCTGAAACAGCTGGCCATCAATCCAGTCCTCTGGGGCGGGGTGGCCTGTTTCGGTCTGGCCCTGGTGGGCTACAGCATCGTGCTCTCCCGGATGAACCTGAGCACTGCCTATCCGGCCATGGCCGGCGGCGGTTTCCTGCTGGTATTTCTGCTCAGCGCCCTCTATTTGCGGGAGGCGATCACCGTGACCCAGGCCGGCGGCGCCTTCTTTATTGTGCTGGGCATGTGGCTCCTGCTCCGCTAGGAAGCAAGGGGACGCTCTTTTTGCTTCTCTGCATCAGCGGTGTAAGTGTAGGTGCGCTGTTCTGGAATGATTCCGCAATCTGTTTGTTAGGCTTGAGTATATGGTAAAATAGTTACCAAAGGAACGGGGGGTGAAGTTGTGAACCCATTATTAACAAGGATTTCGATTGATCCTAATGTGTGTTTCGGTAAGCCCTGTATCAGGGGAACGCGGATATGGGTGTCGCTTCTGCTTGATTATTTGGCGGACGGAATGACCTTTGAAGAAGTACTGTCTGAGTTTCCACAGATCGAAGTCGATGATATTAAAGCAGCAATAGCTTATGGTGCTGAAATGGCAAGGGAGCGGTATGTGGAGATCCCAACGACAGAGGCTGCGGCAGGATGAGAATTAAATTGGATGAGAACATAGGAGCGAGCATCCAGCGGATTTTTCGAAATGCTGGGCATGATACCCAAACAGTCCGTGATCAAAAGATCGAAGGATGTTCGGACGAAACGCTTTTTAAGACATGCTGTTCCGAAAACAGATGTTTGGTGACGCTAGATCTGGATTTTTCGAATGTATTGCGATATTCACCAGAAAGTAGCGCGGGAATTGCCATCATCCGTGCGCCAAAAAGTGCAAATATAACCGTTTTAAGGGATCTGGCAAGACAATTCTTACAGGTGGTCGATCGTATGCCTATCGCTCAACAATTGTGGATTATCGAGCCTGGAAGAATACGGATCCATCAAGAGGAAAAGAATGTAAATAAATCGCAATAGAGCCCTGTTCATTTTAACAGGGTCTTTCTTTTTTGTATCTCTTTGTCAGAGTTTATTCATGGAATCAACCAAATACGTTGTATTTTATCAACTCATAAGAGTGTGAGAAACTGTGGCCAGGAAGAGTGGAAACAATAAAATCACCGGCTGGTTGGCCGGGGCGTGGCCCTGGGCGCTGCTGCTCTTGCTGGTGGCGGCCGGCGCCCTGCTTTTCTGGCATGCCTTCTATAAGGGCGCCTTCCGCGGCCTGTTCATCAACGATGCCTACGACTATGCCAGCATCGCCCACAACATCGCCCTCGGCCGGGGGGTGCGGTCCGAATATTTAACTCCGCTCGGCCTCGCTCACCTGGGCGTGCCGCAGCCGGACCTGTGGCGGGCGCCCCTGTGGCCGCTGCTGCTCGCCCTGTTCCAGAGGCTCTTCGGCTTCAAGGATGCGGCCTCGGCCCTGGCCGGCGGGGCCTGCTTTGGAGCTGGGGCCTGCCTGGTCTTCCTGCTGGGCCGGCGCTGGTTCAACTGCCCGGTGGCCATCGCCGCCACCCTGCTGTATATCTTCAGCAGCCAGTTGCTCGTTTTCAGCCTCACCGGCCTCACCGAGCCTCTGGCGGTGCTCCTGATGCTGGGCTGGTTCTACCTGCTCACCGGTCCGTCTCCCGGGACCTGGTGGCAGCCCCTGCTAGCCGGGGCTGCCGGCGGCCTGTTCTACCTGGCCCGCTACAATGCGGCCCTCTTCTTCGTGCCGGGCCTGGTCTACCTGTGGTGGCGCCTGCGGCAGGACGCCCCGGGACTGGGCCGGCGCCGGCCCAGTCCACCCTTTATCCGCACAGCAGCCCTGTTTCTGCTCGGCCTCCTGCTGATCACCGGGCCCTGGCTCGGGCGCAATTACCTGCTGACCGGCAATCCCTTCTTCTCCCTGCAGAAATACGAGCCGGCCATGTTCACCGCCACCTATCCGGATTACAGCCTGTACATGCAGCCGGCCAAGATCGACGTGATCGGCTTTATTGGCGCCCACCCCTCGGAGATGACCGCCAAGGTGGCCTCCGGTTGGGCAAACTTCACCCGGGACTTCTTCAAACCGGAGTTCACTGGGGTCTCCCTGGGAGTGATGATCCTGTTCCTGCTGACGCTGCTGCTGCCCCTGGGCCTGTGGTTCCCGGCCCAGCGGGGCGTGCGCTGGCTGCTGGCAGCCTGTTTTCTACTGCAGTTGGGAGCGCTGCTGCCCATTCACTACATCCCCCGCCTGTTCATCATCTTTGCCCCCTTCTACGCGCTCTATGCTGCGGCAGGCGTCTGGGCCCTGGGCCGGCTGGCTGCGGCGGGGATCTGGAGGCGGCTGATGCGGCCGCCGGAACTGCGCGGCGGCACGCTGCAGAATGTGATGGGACCCGGCTCCCCGGCCACTGTGGCGGTGGCCGTGCTCATCCTGGCCATTTTCACCCTGACCGGCAGCCGGGCTAACTATCCCGACCTTCATCCTCCCTCCGAGGGGCCGCACCCCCTGTCCATGTGGGGCGAGCAGCACCTGCGGGATGTCCAGGGCTACGTGACCGGGGACCAGGTGGTGGCCTCCGACGTTGGCCACTTCTTCGCCTGGTATGGCGACCGCTACGCCTGCAAACTGCCCCTGAGGCCGCAACTGCTGCCGCAGCTCGGCGCCCTTGCCCCGATCCGGGCGATCTTCCTGTCCCACTGGACCACCTGGGACCTGCCCGAGGTAGACCCCGCCTGGCTGGCCATCTACCGGACCAGGCCGGCCCGGGTGGAGGGGTTCGTCCTGACCCGGGTCTATCCGGACGGCAGCTTACTGTACATCAGAAAGTAGCAGGCAGCCGGGGAAGGATTTGGCCGGTTACTGTAGAAGTTCGTTATGTTAGAATGATACCGTTGTCACTAAGAGACGCACCATATTAGATAGGCTCGAATAGGACTGAGAGCCCAGGCGCCGATCTTTTTGTGCGCCCGGCATTTCTCCAAGGCAGGTGTCATCGGTGCTACGGATTGCAGTTTCCGGTTACTACGGGTTCCAAAACGCGGGTGACGATGCCATCCTCATGGCTATGGTGACTAACATCCGGGCGCTGGCGCCCGGTGCGGAGATCACCGTCTTCTCCCACTCCCCGGCGGAGACCCGCCAGTTGTACGGGATCAGGGCGGTCAACCGCTGGAATCCCTTCGGGATTATCTGGACGCTGTTGCGCTCCGACCTGCTGCTCTCCGGAGGCGGCGGCCTGCTTCAGGATGTCACCGGGGTCCGCAGCATCTGCTACTACCTGGTGGTCGTGATGTTGGCCCTGGCCCTGGGGAAGCCGGTGGTTTACTACGCCCAGGGAGTGGGCCCGGTGCGGACGCGCCTCGGGCTCTGGCTGACCCGGATCGTCTCCAACCGGGTCGATCTGATCACCGTCAGGGACCAGGCCTCCAGGGATGATCTGCTGGCCATGGGCGTCAACCGCCCGCCCCTGGTGGTCACGGCCGATCCGGTGCTGGCCCTGAACCCCTCCCAGCTCAACATGGCCAACGGCACCGAGCTGCTGTCAGCCCTGCGCCTCCAGGCCCGGGCAGCAGCGGCCGAGCCGGCGGAGACAGGTACGGAGCCGTTGCCACCGGTGGACACCGCAACGGCAGAACGGAAAGGCGAACAGCAACTGGCGGGCACCGTAGATGTTGCTTCGGAGAGCACCGCTGCAGCCGGGCGGCGCCTGGGGATCGTCATCAGGGACTGGCCGGATGGCAACCATTATAAGAAGCAGATCGCCGCCGCTGCAGACCGTTTTGCCAGGGACGGCTGGGAAGTGATCCTGGTTCCCTTTCACTATCCGGCCGACGTGCAGGCCTGCAAGGAGGTCTCCTGGCTGATGCAGTCGCCGAGCCTGCTGGTCTGCTCGCGGCAGAGCCTGGGAGACCTGTTCGGGCTGCTGGGAGCACTGGACCTGGTATTGGCCATGCGGCTGCATGCCATCGTCATGGCTTCGGTGATGCGGCTGCCCTGTGTGGGCATTCCTTACGATCCCAAGGTGGAGCGGTTCCTGGAACTGACCGGACAGCCGAGCGCCGGCAGTCTGGGCAACCTGTCAGAGGAGCGGCTCTACCAGGTGCTGCTGGACACCTGGGAGCGGCGCCAGGAGATCACGGGGCGCCTGGACAAGGTGCTGGCCCACCTGAGGCAGCAGGCCTGGGAGACCGCCAGCCTGACCCTGAGCGTGTTCTACGCCCGCTATCCCAAAATGCGGAAAAACCTGGCCCGGACCGGCAGCAGAACTCCCGGGGAGCTGTTCCGGGGATCAGCAGGGAGCAGGGGCAGAAACCTCAAGCAATGATCAGGCGTCCGGGCGGCATTCAGATCGATCATAAATTTGGCCATTCCAAGGAGAATGCCCGAATAGGATGAATAGAGCGACAGTTTTACTTGCCCTCATGCAACTGGACATCGGCGGGGCGGAGACCCACGTGGTCGACCTGGCCCGCCACCTGACCAGCCTTGGTTACCGGGTGCTGGTGGCCTCCAACGGCGGCTGCTACGTGGAGAAGCTGGCCGGATACGGTGTGCCCCACTACCAGGTACCCCTGCATGACCATAAGCCCGACTTGCTGTGGCGGTCAGTCTGGGCGATGCGCCGCATCGTCCGGGAGCAGCAGGTGGACCTGATCCACGCCCACGCCCGGATTCCCGCCTTCGTGACGGCGGTCATGGGCCGGCCGAAGCGGGTCCGCTTCATTACCACCGCCCACTACAACTTCAAGGGGGTACGCTACCTGTCCCGCTGGGGAGAGAAGACCATTGCCGTCAGCGAGGACATCAGGGCCTATCTGATCGATTACTTCCGGGTGCCTCCCGAGCGGATCGTGGTCATTCCCAACGGTGTGGACACCGAGCTGTTCAGTCCGGCGTTGCCGATCTCAGAATCCGGAGCCCCGGGGCCGACCAGAATCGTCATGGTCAGCCGGATGGACGGGGTCCTGGCCGACGTGGCGGTGAACCTGATCTCCGCCTGCGAGCAGATCTACGACCGGTGGCCGCTGCGGTTGGAGATCGTGGGAGACGGGGACAACCTCGGCGTGGTGTCGAAGCGGGCGGCAGCCTGCAACAGGCGCCGCGGGGAGGCGGTGGTCTCCGTGCTGGGCGCCCGTACCGACGTGGACCGGATCCTGGCCGGCAGCGACCTGGTGGTGGGAGTCAGCAGGGTGGCCATGGAGGCCATGTCCTGCGCCAAACCGGTGATCCTGGCTGGACCCCAGGGGTTCGGCGGCCTGCTGGAGCCAAGCATGGTGGATCAGTTCAAGGGTGACAACTTCACCGCCCGCCAGCAGAACGCCGCCGTCACCATATCCGGGCTGACGGCCGCCCTGGAGGCGTTTTTTGACCGGCCTCCCGAGTGGCGCCGCAACACTGGCCAGTTCTTGCGGCAGTTGGTGATCGCCGAGTATAGCAGCCTGCGCATGGCGGAGCGAGTGGCCGGGGTCTACGAGGAACTCCTGTCCCGCCCCGTGTGAAACGCGTAAACGCGGGGACGGTTCTCGCGCTCAGTTTTTGATCTAGAACAGTTTAGAAAGGGTGTCAGCCTGCGTCAACCACCCACGTCTAAAGACACGGGCTTGTGTAAAAGCTAAAGCCCTGGTTGACTAGCCTTAGTGGTCGGGATCCCCTGAGCGAACCACTACGTTACCTGCGAATATATAGGCACTCCGGGATGCACGCCCAAGTCCCGGACTCTGCGGCCGGTGGTTAAACAATCTTGATGGGTAGGGATAGTGCTGCCGGTACAAAACCGCAGGTAACATTGGCGATGGGCAATCTACTCCGAAAGGAGGAACACTTTATGTTAGTGTTCGTGCAAGACAGGCATGGCAAACCAATAATGCCGTGCGACGAGAGAAAAGCAAGACTGCTTCTCAAACAGAAAAGTGTCAAAATCGTCAAGAGAACGCCGTTCACGATTCGGTATCTCTACGGCTGTTCCGGCTACAAGCAGCCTATTTCTCTAGGCGTGGACGCGGGCTACAAACACATCGGCCTGTCTGCAATCAACGAAAAGAAAGTACTATTTGAAGCCGAAGTCGAACTCCGCAGCGACATCGTGGATTTGCTCTCCACTAGAAGAGAACTTCGCCGTTCCCGGAGAAATCGTAACACCCGTTACCGGGCGCCCCGATTCGACAACCGCAAACGGAAAGACGGTTGGCTGGCTCCCTCGGTAGAAAATCGAGTAAACCAGCACTTGAAAGCTGTCGCCATGGTTCACAACTGTTGCCAATCATCAGCACCACCATTGAGGTTGCCCAATTCGATATTCAGAAGATCAAGAACCCTGAAGTCTCTGGAGTCGAGTACCAGCAGGGCGATCAGCTCGGCTTCTGGAATGTCCGGGAATATGTTTTCTGGAGAGACGGCCACAGATGCCACGGGCGAAAGGGCTGCAAGAACAAGATCCTCAACGTCCATCACAAGGAGAGCCGTAAGACTGGCGGAGATTCCCCTGACAATCTGATCACTCTCTGTGAGGAATGCCATAAAGGCTATCACGCCGGCAAACTGAAACTTGACCTGAAGCGTGGGCAATCCTTCAGGGCAGAAACTTTTATGGGCATCATGCGCTGGGCGGTCTACAACAGGCTGAAAGATCTATACCCAAACGTGCATCTAACCTACGGGTACATCACCAAAAACGCCCGTATCAACGCAGGGTTGGAGAAAAGCCACCGGGTAGATGCCCGCTGTATTTCAGGCAACTCGAAGGCTGAGCCCGATACTGACTGGTACTTCTTCAAACAGGTGCGTGGGCAGAACCGCCAGCTCCATAGGCTCAACCCCACTAGGGGCGGTCTCCGCAAGCCCAACAAGGCTTTTAGGTATGTTTTCGGGTTCCAGTTGTTCGACAAAGTAATATTCTCCGATCAGGAGTGCTTTGTTTTCGGACGTAGATCGAGCGGATATTTCGATTTGCGAACGCTTGACGGAACAAAGATTCATGCTTCGGCGGACTACAAAAAGATTAGTTTGTTAGAAAAAGCAAGCACTTTACTATGCGAAAGGAGGATATGCCGCTCTCCTCTCACGGCTGAAGTCGCGAGTATCCGAGTGGCATAAGACAAATGAAGCTATGGGAAAAAGGGAAGCTGTTCGGCCTGTTGAACATTGTCGACATCATTGTGATCTTGCTGGTGCTGGCGGCGGTGGCGGGAGTGGCCGCCAAGTCCACTGTCTTCAAGAAGATGCTGGTGAAATCCACGGTCAGCCACGTCAGAACTGTGGTCTATGTGGATGATATTCTTCCGGTTTCGGCGGCGGCGCCACAGGTCGGGGACGTCGTCAGGGAGCTGAGATCGGGGGATGAACTGGGTGTGGTCAAGGAGATTCAGATCCAGGACCATCTCGAGAAGGCATCTGACGCCCAGGGCAACTGGCATATGAATCCGGTTCCCGGGAAGAAGGCGCTGCTCCTGACCCTGGATGGCGATCTGGCAGCCTACAACCACCAGTTCCGGGTGGGGCAGGCCGACGTCAAGGTAGGCAGCAAGATCACTATCACTAGCGATCTGTACAACTTCGAGGGCGTGATCATCAAAGTAGAGGAGCTAAAATGACCACGGTGGCATTGTCGGCCCGCTGGGGCCGGTTGGTCTCCGAATCAGCCCTGGCGGCCATATTCAGGGCCAGCCTGCTGTGGCGGTTAATAGCGGAACGGTTGGAATTTCTCGCCCTCTGCCTGATCGTCCTGCTGATGCCCTTCATTCCCGTAACCGCCTCTGCCGTGTTGATCCTGGCAACGGGGCTGCTGTTCCTGGCACGGGGACGATGGCGCGGCATGGCCCGGTTGCCGCTGCTCAAACAATTGCTGGTGTTCCTGGCAGTGCTGCTAGTGCTGAGCGTCTTTTCCGTTACCCGCCGGGAAAGCCTGCAGCTCACCGTCCTGTTTGGAATCTATATGGGCTTCTATTTGATGTGCCTGACTGAACTCCAGGATGAGCGGAAGATCTATATCCTGACCATAGTTTTTCTGGCGTCGGTGGCCCTGGAGGCCTGCTTCGGGCTATACCAGAATTTCATCTCCAAACCACCGATCGATCCCAGCTGGGTGGACTCCACCGCCTTCCCGGATATCCTGGTGCGGGTCTTCGGCACCCTGGACAACCCCAACATCCTCGCCCAGTACCTGATCCCCGGCATCGTCCTGGGCCTTGCCCTGGTATTTCAGAGGTCAGGGGCAAGAGGCCCTGAAAAAGGCGTAAGCAACAACCATGAAAACATGCAAATCTTTAATCCAACCTCCAACCTCCAACCTCCAACCTCCAATTTAGTGCGGCTGTCCACCCGGGTACTGTTCCTGGGCGGGGTGGCCGTTGCTGGAGCATCCCTGGTCTATACCTGGTCGCGCATGGGCTGGCTGGCTCTGGGCCTGGCTATCGCCGTCTTCCTGCTGCTCTACAATTGGCGCCTGCTGCTGCTGGCAGCGGCGGCAGTGTTCCTGGGGGTGATGCTGAGGCCTGATCTGCTGTCCAGCCGCCTGACCAGCATTACCAACCTGTCTCAGGACTCATCCATATTTTACCGTGTCCAGATCTGGCAGGTGGCTGCACATATGATCAGGGATTTCTGGTTCAGCGGGGTGGGCCCCGGTTCTGCCGCCTTCCAGCTGGTCTATAACCGGTTCTATGCGATTTACGGCATGACAGCCTTTCACGTTCACAACCTCTACCTGGAGATGCTGGTGGAGTATGGGGTGTTCGGGTCACTGATCTTCCTGTGGCTGTTGCTCAGCTACTTCGCTTATAGCCTGAAGCGGGTGCTGGCCCGGCCGGGTGCGGGTACGGCCGGGTTTACCAAGGTGGCCGCCATAGCGGGCCTGGCCTCCATGGCCAGCTACCTGTTCATGGGCCTCACGGAGGACTGCTGGTACAGCTTCAAGCTGGTCTTCCTGTTCTGGTTCCTGCTTTCCATGACGATCTCCTCTGCCCGGCTGTTGGCCCGGGAAAAAGATACCACCGGCGCTGTAACCCGGGTTGCAGGGGGTGCGGAGGACTGATGGCCGGGTCAGGGAGCAAGACCGGCCAGCCGCTCCTGAAAGTGCTGCACATCGTCAGCGATACCAACATCGGCGGTGCCGGCCGCCTGTTGCTGAACTTTCTGGCCTGCTATGACCGCCAGCGGCTGCAGGTATCCGTGCTCTGCCCGGCAGGTTCCCTGCTGGCGGAGCGGTGTGCTTCTTATCATGGCGTCACGGTATTGGCCCTGCCCGAGCTGCCGGCGGACGAGTCCTTCGCTCCAGGCCGGCTCTGGAAGCAGATACCGGCCATCATCAGGGTGATCAGGCAGTATCGGATCGATGTGGTGCACACCCACGCCAGTTTTGCCGGCCGGCTGGCTGCCAGGCTGGCCGGTGGAGTCTGCGTGATCTACACCAGGCACCGGCTGGAGGCGGAAGCGGCCGGGGATGGCCTGCGGTCGCGGCTGCTCAGCTGGGTCAACAATTACACCTGCGACCGAGTGGTGGCCATCAGCCAGGCGGTCCGGGATGACCTGCTCAGCCAGGGAGTGCCGGACCGCAAGATCGCCCTGATCTATAACGGGATCGATCTGGCCAATTTTCAGCCGCTGCTGTCGCCACCTGCAGGCCCGGGCGCCGTGGTCGGTCTGGTCGGCCGCCTGGAGGCGGAAAAGGGGCACCGCTGCTTCCTGGAGGCGGCCCGGATACTGCTGGCCAAGCACGGTGAATGCCGCTTCTGGATCGTGGGCGCCGGCTCCTTGTTGAAAGAGCTGCAGGATTACGCCTGGAAGCTGGGGATTGCCGGCCAGGTGGATTTCCTGGGCCTGCGGGATGATATCCCCGAGCTGCTGGCCCAGATGTCGGTGGTGACGGTGCCGTCCCTCAACGAGGCTTTCGCCCTGAGCCTGGTGGAGGCCATGAGCATGGGCAAACCCTGCGTGGCCAGCAATATCGGGGGAATCAGGGAGATCCTGGTGGACCGGGAGAACGGCCTGCTGGTCGAGCCCGGCAACCCCCGGGCCCTGGCGTCGCGGATCGCCTGGCTGCTGGAGCGCCCGGACGAGGCCCGGCAGATGGGCGAGGCAGCGGCCAGGACCGCCGCCTCGCGGTTCGATGCCCGGGTGATGACAGAGCGGCTGACGGCGCTCTATACGGAATGTGTTCGAGAGAGAGCGAGCCAAACGCAAAATATCGGGCCTCCTGAAGGTAAGTGATGGGTGAGGGGATCAGGAGATCTGTTAAATTTGGCAAGATTGTGTTATAATGTGGTGGTTTATCCGATCAGACAAGCTATCATGTCGGCGTCAACAGGAGGCTGCCAGCGGCTATTATGGTTGAACAGCGTGAACTTCTGGGAGCCCGTGAGATCCAGGATATTATCCCGCACCGCTATCCCTTCCTGCTGGTTGACCGGATTGTCGAACTGGAGACAGGCAAGCGGGTGGTGGGAATCAAGAATGTCAGCGTGAACGAACCCTATTTCCAGGGCCATTTTCCCGGGTACCCGGTGATGCCGGGCGTCCTGATCGTGGAGGCGATGGCCCAGGTAGGAGCGGTGGCCCTGCTGAAGCTGCCTGCCAATGCCGGGAAGCTGGGGCTGTTCGCGGGCATCGACAACTTCCGGTTCCGGCAACAGGTGCGCCCCGGCGACCAGTTGCGGATCGAAGTGGAGTTTCTGAAGATCAGGGGCAGTATTGTCAAGGCACAGGCTCGGGCCTTCGTGGAGGGCAAGATAGCTGCGGAGGGCGAGCTTTTATTTGCCCTGGGAGAGCTTCCGGCTGATGTGCCCGGCGGCGGAGGCCGGGTTTTTGAGGGAGATGGAAAGAAATGAGATTGCAACTATTGATATGGGGAGTGCTGCTGGCCTTTGCGGTTCCCCTGTTGTTGACGCCGCTGGTTAAGAAGCTGGCCCTGATTGCCGGCGCTGTTGACATGCCCGGGCCGCGCAAGGTGCACACCCGGCCGGTTCCCTGTTGGGGCGGGCTGGGGATCTACCTGGGCTTTGCCGTTGCCATCCTGGTCGCCGTCCTGCCCCTTTACCGGGAGGGGGTCCTCCACCGGGAGGTGCTGGGGCTGCTGGCAGGCGGTCTGGTGATTCTGGTGGTGGGCATGATCGACGATTGGAAAGAGATCCCTCCCATCGCCAAGCTGATCGGTCAGATCGCCGCTGCCGTGGTGGCAGTCTCCTTCGGCATCCGTGTGCCCTTCGTATCCAATCCCTTCGGTGGGGTCATGCCCCTGGGCAGCCTCAGTAGTATTATCATGACCATTGCCTGGTTGGTGGGCATCACCAACGCCCTCAACCTGGTGGACGGCCTGGACGGCCTGGCGGCGGGGATCGCCGCTATCTCTGCGGGCACTGTGGCGGTTGTCTCCTTCAGCCAGGGAATGCCGCTGGCAGGGGCTTGTTCCCTGTTCTTAGGGGCATCCGCCCTGGGCTTCCTACCTTACAACTGGCACCCGGCCAGGATCTTCATGAAGGATGCCGGCGCCATGTTCCTGGGCTTCACCCTGGCCTCCGTGGCGGCTATCGGTCTGACCAAGTCGGCCACCGCCTTCTCCCTGATCCTGCCGATCCTGATCCTGGGCATCCCGATCTCCGACATGCTCCTGGCTATTATCCGCCGGTTGATGCGGGGACAGAACATCATGACCGCCGACCGGGAACATATCCACCACCGCCTGCTGGACCTGGGTCTGACCCACAGCCAGACGGTGCTGGCGATCTATGGCGTCAACCTGCTCCTGGGGAGCAGCGCCGTGCTGCTGATCTTTCTGACTACCGGCCAGGGGTTGGTGATGCTCTTCCTGTTGTGCGCGGCGGTGCTGTTCCTGGCCAACAGGGCGGGGCTACTATCGCTGGGGCGGAACCATGTCGCCGAAGCTGCCCACCCCCGGGCCATCAGGGAAGGCAGTGTTCACAAGTAAGACCCGGAATCGGGGAGGAGTTGGCGATATGAGAGTAAGACCTCTGGTGATGTATCCGACCCTCGTCGCGATCGGTGTCGCGGCGGGATTTTTTTTAAGCTCAAGGGTCATGGCCGGAGGAGCCCAACCCGGCTCGGCTGCTGACCCGCTGGTATCCCGGAGCTACGTCGACCAGCAGGTGGCCACCTATATTGCCGGCCAGGAGAAGCGGATCGCCGACCTGACCGCCCGGGAGGCCCAGTTGGAGCAGGCCCTGGCCCAGGTTCAGAAACAACAGGGGATCACTCCGATCCAGCCGGCTCAGACAACCCAGACCGTTCAACCCACCCAGACCTCGCAACCAGCCCAGCCCTCCGTATCAAAAAAGCTGTATATCAAGACTGAAAACAATTACGTGAATCTGAGGCAGGGCCCCAGCACCAATTACCCGCTGGTTGGCACCGCCACCAGAGGCAATTCGAACAACGAGCCGATGACGGTGCTGTCCCAGACCGGCGATTGGGATCAGGTGCAGCTCCCGGACGGCCGTACCGGTTGGGTGGCTGGTTGGCTGGTAGACCTGCGCTGAAGCTTTTCTATCTCCTTCAATCTCCTCTTTAATTATGGCATTTCTTAAAAATCATGCCTATCCTCCGGTGGCATCACTCTTCCTGGATCACCTCTTTGGCCAACTGGTAGGCAAACCTTGCATCATCCAGGGCCTGCTCCGCATCCTGGCGGGTATATTCCTCTATGGGGATGAAGTTCTGGTCGCCGTAGAAAGAGACATTCCGCTCCCGGCCCAGCCGCTCGGAGATCGCTCCCAGCCGCTCCGCTTCCCTGGCTGCATGCTGCGGCAGTTGGTCCCGCATCTCCCTGAAGAACCGCCCGATGTCGTGTTGTTTGGGGGGGTCGATCCCGGCCTGAAACAGGATGCCCTTCAGGGCAAGTTCCACCAACTCCTGGGCCTCCCGCACCACGTCCGAATAAGACTCCTCCTGCAACAACACGGCCAGGGCCTTGAGCCGTGCTTCGGCCTTTTCGATGTCGCTCTGGGCCAGGGCCAGTTGCGTCGACTGTTTCATGTGCTACCACCTTTCCTATCTTGCTGGCTTAGTGTATGCGAAATTGGCTTATCCATACGAAAGCGTGAGCGCTCAGAAGGAGAACCGTCCCCTTGATTTTAAGGCCGACCGGCGGCTGTTCCCTCAATCTCATTTAGATAAGTAAGTATGATCTGGCATTATCAGTGATATAATGTTTCCGGCGAAGAATTTCGCCGCCGCTTCTAGTGTTGGAGATTTAAAGGGGAACACTGTGCACAACCTGCTCAACCAACTGCCTGAGTATAAACAAGCCCTGGCTGCCCTGCAGCGAGGGCAATCTCCGTTGCTGATCACCGGGGCCGGGGGGTCCTGCCGGGCCCTGCTGGCTGCCTCTCTCTACGATCAGGGGCGCTATAGCGGGGCGTTGCTGGTGGTGGTGCCCGGGCTCGACCAGGTGGGCGCCTGGCTGCGGGACCTGGAAAACCTGCTCCCGGAACGGAATGTCCTGTTCTTCGAGCCGGCAGAAGCCTTGCCCTTCGAGGTGGTGGCGGCCAGCCGGGAGCCTACCGCCGGTCGCCTGCAGGTCCTGGCGGTACTGCGGGATCCCTCCGGTCGACCGCCGGTAATCGTCGCTCCGATGGAGGCCTTGCTGCCGAAACTGCTCCCGCCACAGCAGTGGGAGCGGGCGGCAGTGACCCTGGATCTCGGCAGCCAGCACGATCTGACCGGCCTACCGGGGCAACTGGTGCATTCCGGTTACACCAGGGTCGAGCTGGTGGGTGTGCCCGGGCAGTTCGCCCTGCGGGGCAGCATCCTGGACATCTTTCCCTTTCAGGGCGTTCCCGTGCGGCTGGAGTTCTGGGGCGACGAGGTCACCTCGATCAAGGAGCTTGATCCGGCCAGCCAGCGCTCCCAGGCAGCCCTGGAACGGGTCACCGTCTGGCCGGCCCGGGAGTTCATCTACGACCCGTCCACAGCCAGGGAGGCGGGGGAACGGATCAGGGAGGCCTACCGCCTCCGGCGGGAGCAGTTAAAGGGGAACCGCAGCGCCGCCGTGCGCCTGAATCAGCGCCTGACCCGCTTCCTGGAGATGGCGGAGGAGGGCCTGGGCGGATCTCTCAATCTGGTGCAGCCCTATTTCTATCCTGAGCAGGTCTCCCTGTTCAGTTATCTCCCTGCAGGCTCCCTGGTGGTGGTCAACGAACCCGGCCGCTTCCAGGAGCAGTGCCGGGCGCAGATCGCCCTGCTGGAGTCCGACTACCGCCGGCTGTTCCAGGAAGGCCAGTCTTTTGCCCCCTGGCAGGAGTATTACCTGACTGAGGATGAGTTGCACCGCGACCTGGCGGCCCTGCCCCTGGTTGGTCTGGCTCACCTCCCGGGTGCCCTTTGGGCGAAGGCCGGCTGCTTCGAACCCCAGGCCTCGGTGCGGGTGACCGTCAAGGAGATGCAGCCCTTTCTCGCCCGCCCCGACCTGCTGGCCCCGGAGGTGCGCACCTGGCTGCAGAAGGGGATGGCGGTGCTGCTGCTGGCTCAGACCGGGGAGCGCCTGGAGCGCCTGGAACAGAACCTGCGGGACCATGAACTGGCGCCGCTGAAAGCCCGGTCCTGGCCACTGAAGTTGGACCCCGGGCGCCTCCACGTGGCGGTGGGGCAGCTCAGCCAGGGATTCGAGCTGCCCGGCCTGCTGGCGGTGGTGACCGGGGAGGAGCTTTACGGGCGCAAGCGGGTGCGCACCCGGGCCCAGGTCCGGGCGGCGGAGGCGCGGGGGGCGCCGCCGGAGCTGGCGCCGGGCGACTACGTGGTGCACATGCACCACGGCATCGGGCGCTACTTGGGCATCAAGGAGATGACCGTGGAGGGCCGCACCAAGGACTACCTGGAAGTGGCCTATTTTGGCGCCGACCGGCTCTACGTGCCGGTGGACCAGCTGACCCTGATCCAGAAGTACACGGGGCCCGAGGGGGTCATCCCCAAGCTCTCCAAGCTCGGGGGCTCCGATTGGGCGCGCCTCAAACAGCGGGTCAAGAAGCGGGTGCGGGAGCTGGCAGTCGACCTGGTGGCTCTCTATACCGAGCGGGTGCAGCGTCCGGGCCACGCCTTCGCCCCCGATACCGTGTGGCAGCGGGAATTTGAGGCAGTCTTCCCCTACACCGAGACTCCGGACCAGCTGCAGGCGATCAACGATGTCAAGGCGGATATGGAACGCTCCCAGCCCATGGACCGGCTGGTCTGCGGGGATGTGGGCTTCGGCAAGACCGAGGTGGCCCTGCGGGCGGCCTTCAAGGCGGTCCAGGACGGCAAGCAGGTGGCGGTGCTGGTTCCGACCACTGTCCTGGCCCAGCAGCACGAACATACTTTTAAGGAGCGCTTCGACCACTACCCGGTACGGATCGAGGTGCTGAGCCGCTTTCGGTCGCCCCGGCAGCAGAAAGCCACCATCAGCGACCTGTCCAGGGGGCTGATCGACGTGATCATCGGCACGCACCGCCTGCTCTCGGAGGACGTGAAATTCAAGGACCTGGGCCTGCTGGTGGTAGACGAGGAGCAGCGCTTCGGGGTCAACCACAAGGAGCGGATCAAGCTGCTCAAGACCAACGTGGACGTGATCACGCTGACCGCCACCCCGATCCCCCGGACGCTGCAGCTCTCCCTGTCCGGGGCGCGGGACATGAGCGTCATCGAGACGCCGCCGGAGGAACGGATGCCGGTCCAGACCTACGTCCTGGAGTACCAGCCGGACCTGGTGCGGGATGCCGTCCTGAGAGAGATCCAGCGGGGCGGGCAGGTTTTCTACCTTCATAACCGGGTGCAGTCCATCGAGCGCTGCCTGCTGTTCCTCGAGGGGCTGGTGCCGGAGGCCTCATTCCGGATCGCCCACGGCCAGATGAAGGAGGAGGACCTGGAAGAGGTGATGCTGGACTTCCTGAACCGCCGGTTCGACGTCCTGATCTGCACCACTATCATCGAGAACGGCCTCGATCTGACCAACGTCAATACCCTGATCGTGGAGCGGGCGGACACCTTCGGGCTGGCCCAACTCTACCAGTTGCGCGGCCGGGTCGGCCGGTCGAACCGCCTGGCCTACGGCTACTTCACCATTCCGGAGAACATGATGCTGACCGAGCAGGCCGAGAAGCGCCTGCGGGCGCTGCAGGAATTCACCGAATTTGGGTCTGGCTTCAAGCTGGCCCTGAGGGATTTGGAGATCCGCGGGGCGGGCAATATCCTGGGGGCCGAGCAGCACGGGCATATGGCCGCCCTGGGCTTCGAGCTATACAACCAACTGCTGGGCGAGGCGGTGCAGGAGCTGAAGGGGGAGCCGGCGCCTGGCGCCGGGGGTATGCTGGGGGAACCCGGGCGCGGCACGGGGCACCGCACTGCGGCTCCAACCTGGGAACTGCACTACGGGGACAGCTTCATCCCCGACACCTACGTGACCGACGGGCGCCAGAAGGTGGAGATCTACCGGCGCCTGGCGGCGGTAGAAACGCTGCCAGAGGTGGAGAGCCTGACTGCGGAGATGCGGGACCGGTTCGGGCCGCTGCCCCCGCCGGTGGCCCACCTGTTTGAACTGGCCCGAATGCGGTTAAAGGCCCGGGAGTCGCACGTCCAGGGTGTACAGCACAGCGATCACACCCTGGTGGTGCGTTTCGACAGGGAGGGGGCCCCCCGGGGCAGTGCCCTGGCTCACTGGGGTAAGGTCTTCGACCGGCGGATCAGCTTCTCCGCGGTGGGGGACCTGGAGATGCGGATCGAGACCCGCGGCCTCACCCCGGAGCAACTGGTCGGGATGCTGAACCAGGCCCTGGCGCCCTGATCAATGCTAGAGTGAGGACATGAGTGGTGACGCCTTCCTGCCTTTTAAGCCCGGCCCACAAGGTGCTCTATTTTGCTGGCGCCGCTGGGCGCAGCATTGGAGTTTCCTCAATGCTTCCAAAAAAGCAAAAAGAACGTCCCCATGCTTTCCAGGAAGCGGGGGTGGACAAGGGTGAAGCAGGAGAACCGTCCCCATGTTTCGGCAGGCAGGATTTCAACTGTACAGGGGCGAAGTCTATGAGTAGCCCAGGGTTGCTGAGCAAATAAGGAACTAGGAGTGGAGCGAGTTGGATCAGGAGAACGAGTTAAAGGAGTCATCACCGCAGGGAGCGCCAGGGCATGGCTGGCCTTACTGGCCACAACTGTCGGTGTTTATCGTGATGCTGATGGTGGCGGGTCTCTGGTACTGGTGGTCGGAAAGTGGAGACTGGGTGGTCCGGGTCAACAGGGCGCCGATCTCCAGGGCGGCATGGCAGCAAGAGACCAGCCGCACCGAGGCCTCCATGGCCAGCATGCTGGGGTTTGATGTCCAGGCGCCGGGTAATGAAAAGATCAGGGCGGAGATCTCCAAGGAAGTCTTGAAGCAGATGGTGGAGCGGGCGCTGCTGAGCCAGGCCGCATCCCGGGCCGGCATTGCAGCTACGCCGGAGGACGTGGCGGTCCGGATCATGATGGATGAGCTGAACGCCGGTGGTCAGGATAAGATGGCCCGGGTCCTGCAATCTCAGGGTTACACCCTGGACCAGTATCGCCATCTGGTTGCCGAGATGCTCACCATCAGCAAACTTAATGAATACGTGACCAAAGACGTGGTGGTAACAGAGGAAGAGATCAGGGCGGCCTACAAGTCTGATCAGGACCTGCTGACCACACCGGAGCAGGTGAAGGTGGGCCAGATCCTGGTGCCGACCAAGGAGAAGGCTGCAGCCCTGATCGCCGAATTGGACAAGGGGGCAAATTTCGAGAAACTGGCTGACAGCAACTCCACTGATCCCGGAGTCAAGGATGGCCACGGTGTGGTCGGCTACATCACCAGGGATGACCCCAAGCTTCCGGAGGCCTTCAAGGCGGCCGCTTTCAGCACGCCCGTCGGCGCCTATACCAAGCAACCGGTACAGTCCGAATTTGGCTGGCACGTGCTGTTTGTATATGATAAGAAGGCGCCGCAGCTGATGAGCTATGTGGATGCCCGCGGTCAGTTGCAGCAGCAGCTGCTGGCAAGCAAGAAAAATGAGGCTTTCGTCGGTTATCTGAACAGGTTGCTGGAGAACGGCCTGATCGAGCGCCGGGTGCAGCAGCAGGATGTGCCGAAGCTCTTCTAATCGCAAACAGGACCGAAATTAACTTTGATGTGGAAAAAAATGAATAAATCCTTCCTCCCGGTTATATACTATTCGTGAGAACTCGAGGTTCAAGGCTTGAGCGCTCAGAAATCTCATCTTGGCATAGAAGGGGGGATAATACTTGAAAGCAACAGGCATAGTACGCCGCATCGATGACCTAGGTCGCGTGGTAATTCCTAAAGAGATCCGCCGGACCCTACGGATTCGGGAGGGTGATCCCCTCGAAATCTTCGTGGACCGTGAAGGCGAGGTAATCCTCAAGAAGTATTCACCGATCGGTGAACTCGGAGAATTTGCCAAAGAGTATGCAGACTCCTTGCATGAAGCGATCGGCCACATTGCATGTATTGCTGATCGGGACAATATCATCGCTGTGGCAGGAGCGGCTAAGAAGGAGTTTTTAAATAAACCGATCGGAGCTGCTGTCGAGAAGGTGATGGAGGAGCGCAAGCCGATCCTCATCAGCAAGGCAGGGGAGCATCCCTTCTGCAAGGGTTGCCTTGCAGAAGAGGAACAAGAGACCTGCAAGTTTTCCTCCGAGGTGATCGCTCCGATCATCTCAGAGGGCGACCCGATCGGCGCCGTGATCATCTGCTCCAAGGAGCCTAACGTGAAGATGGGTGAGTTGGAGTTGAAGCTTGCCGAAACCGCGGCCGGTTTCCTGGCAAAGCAGATGGAGCAGTAAGGCTGGCCGTGGGGGCCGCTCAGGTTATAATTAAACTAAGGTGGCACCCCGGCCGCCTTAATTTTTTGTTTCCCATCCCCAGTGCAGGCCAGCCGATACCGGCGATCGGCCGTAGGAAGCAGGGAGAGCCATCCATCCAACAGGGGCAATAACAAAAACCCCGCAGCTTAAGGGTTGCGGGGCGCTGTTAGGGCATTTTTTAGAGTGGCTTGTCCAGCACGCAGGCGGCTCGGCTAGACGGCCTCCTTGGCCATCTCCCGGAAGCATTCCTTGCAGATGTTCTTGCCGCGGTAGTGTTGCACGTCCTCAGCATTGCCGCAGAAGATACAGGCAGGTTCGTACTTCTTGAGGATGATTTTTTCCCGGTCCACATAGATCTCCAGGGCATCCTTCTCGGCAATGCCCAGAGTGCGCCGCAGTTCGATCGGGATGACAACTCTTCCCAGTTCGTCAACTTTCCTGACCACACCCGTTGACTTCAAAATTTTCCTCCCCCTCCTTATAGTAAACTTCGACATTTTTCTCTGGCATAAACGATACCAGCTCTTCCATTAATAGTCAACCCTATAAATTGCATTATTATATAAAATATTGCACTAAATTACATAAAGCGAAACTTGCCTCGGGTGGGGTCGTGACCCCGCCCGAGGCTTAGCTGAGCAGATCCCGCCCAGGTACCCGCTAGCGGGTCGGGCACCCGGCTTAGCGCCCCTTTATTCCATCGCTTGCAGAAGCGGGGGTAGTCTTGACTCTGTGCCCAACAAATCGGGGAAGGGGCAATTAGGGGCGGTTAGCTCCTGGATAAATTGAGTGGCGGCCGGTTTTTATGCTATAATTTACTGGATTATCACTAGTTACTGACCTCAGAAAGGGGTGAAGCTTGACTGCGGCGGCATCGATAGGGCGCCGGCGGAGCCAGGCGTGATGATGCTGGAGCATGACGACAGGGTTTTCTATGTGACCACTCCGATCTACTATCCGAGCGACAACCTCCATATCGGCCACGCATACACCAGCGTGGCCGCGGACTGCATCGCCCGCTACAAGCGGCAGCGGGGATTCGATGTGCGCTTCCTGACCGGCTCTGACGAGCACGGCCAGAAGATCGAGCGCAAGGCCCGGGAGCAGGGCAAAACTCCGATCGAGTACGTCGACCCGATCGTGGCTAACTTCAAGCACCTGTGGCAGCAGCTTCACGTGGCCTATGACGACTTCATCCGGACGACGGAGCCGCGCCACCAGGAGTGCGTCCAGGCGATCTTCCAGAAGATCTACGACCAGGGGGATATCTACAAGTCCAAGTACCAGGGCTGGTACTGCACGCCCTGTGAGACCTTCTGGATGGAGCGCCAGCTCCAGGAGGGCAACTGCCCGGACTGCGGGCGCCCGGTGGAATTTACGGAAGAGGAGAGCTACTTCTTCCGGATGTCCAAGTACCAGGACCGGCTGCTCCAGTATATCGAGGAGCACCCGGAGCTGATCCAGCCGGTCTCCCGGCGCAACGAGATGGTGAACTTTATCAGGAGCGGGCTGGAGGACCTGTGCGTCTCCCGCACCACCTTCAACTGGGGGATTCCCGTTCCCTTCGACCGGAAGCACGTGGTCTACGTCTGGTTCGACGCCCTGGTCAACTACATCTCCGCCCTAAACTGGCGTCCGGATCGGGACGATCCTCTCTACGAGCATTACTGGCCGCATGCGGTGCACTTCGTGGGCAAGGACATCGTCCGCTTCCACACGGTGATCTGGCCGATCATCCTGATGGCGGCAGGACTGGAGCCGCCCCGGGCGGTCTACGGCCACGGCTGGCTGTTGCTCGAAGGGGGCAAGATGTCAAAATCGAAGGGGAACGTGGTCGACCCCCTGGTGCTGATCGACCGCTACGGGGTGGACGCCGTGCGCTACTACCTGCTGCGGGAGCTGCCCCACGGGGATGACGGCCACTACACCGAGGACAACCTGGTGGAACGGATCAACACCGACCTGGCCAACGACCTGGGCAACCTGATCAGCCGCAGCTTCGGGATGATCGACAAGTACTGGGACGGCACGCTGCCGCAGCCCGGTGCGGCCGAAGGGTCGGACCTGGAACTGCAGGCGATCGCCCGCCAGGCCCGGCTGGAGCTGGAGCGCTCCCTGGACCGCTACGATTTCAGCGGCGCCCTGGCGGCCATCTGGCAGCTGGTGCGCCGGGCGAACCAGTACGTGGACGAGACTGCGCCCTGGAAGCTGGCCCGCCGGGAGGAGGCCCGGGGGCGGCTGGGCACGGTACTCTACAACCTGAACGAGGCGGTACGGGTGTTGACCATCTGGTGCACCCCCTTCATGCCGGTCTTTCCGCCCCGGGTCTGGGAGCAGCTCTCGATCACCGGCCGCCCCGAGCTGCAAAGCTGGGACAGCACCGCGGTCTGGGGACAGCTTCCTGCCGGGCTGCAGATCAGCCGAGGCCGGGGGATCTTCCCCCGGATAGTGGAGGAGCCAAGCGAGGGAGACCCCGCGGCCCCGGGTGCCCAACCGGAGCAGCCGGCACCGGCAAAGCCCGGGCCAAAACCGGTAGTGCCGCTAGGGGAGAAGACCGAGATCTCCATCGAGGAGTTTGCCAAAATCGATCTCAGGGTGGCCCTGGTCAGGCAGGCGGAGCGGATCAAGGGGGCCGACCGGCTGCTGAAGCTGGAGGTGGACTTGGGCAGCGAGACCCGCACCGTGGTGGCCGGGATCGCCCAGCACTACCAGCCGGAGGAGTTGGTGGGCAAGCGGGTGGTCATCGTCGCCAACCTGGCGCCAGTCAAGCTGCGGGGCATTGAGTCGCGCGGGATGATCCTGGCAGCGGTAGACGAGAGCGGTCTGGCGGTGTTGACCGTCGACCGCGACCTACCCCCTGGGGCCCAGGCCCGCT
>Ga0187886_1001321_pt1 | contig 23063 bp, 17 predicted proteins | sample June2016WEW_20_1_FD_133001 | JGI IMG/M metagenome (GOLD analysis project Ga0187886, IMG submission 133001) | Peatland microbial communities from SPRUCE experiment site at the Marcell Experimental Forest, Minnesota, USA - June2016WEW_20_150 | ecosystem: Environmental > Terrestrial > Soil >... | reverse complement strand
TTCAAAACAAACTGGCCGCGCGCAAGAAAGCGGGAACTTTTTGGGCTTCCCGGCGCAAGTTAATCTCCAGCACGATCTTTATTTTTCTGTTTCTTTCATACCTGGCAGTCGCAATTGGGGTGGGGTTTGGATTGAGCAAACTCGACCCGCGCATGAAGAACCTGTTCCAATTCTCTTTCAAAGTGGACAACCCTTTGCTCAACTATGCTGAGCAGCTCACCTTTGCCTCACGTATCGTTTACTGGCAGGCTGGTTGGGAAGTGTTCAACGATTATCCATGGCTGGGGGTCGGGCTGGGGAATGCGGGCTTTTTCTTTCCGGAAAAAATGTCCGGATTCGGCTGGGGGCTGGTCGAGGTGCGCAGGCTGATGTACGTTGAAACAGCCCTACCGAATATCAAGAGTCTTTGGGTGCGATTGTTGGCAGAAACCGGCCTGATTGGTTTTACCTTTTTCATCTGTTGGATATATCTGGTATGGCACACTTCTACCTGGCTTGAAAAAATTGAAACGAACCAGTGGGGTAAAATGCTGGCGCTGATGGGAAAGCTGGTCATCGTTGCCCTGGTATTCGAAGGTTTCAGTGTCGATTCTTTTACTTTGCCATATCTCTGGTTTGCCCTGGGGCTGGTAACTGCCCAGGCCGAGTGGAAAGAGAGGCGAATTTAATGTTGGCCGCTACCCCTGGTGGTGAACGATGAAATCCTGGCCAAAGTGGGCGACCGTCCTGGTCATTGCAGTGGTTGTTCTCTGTTGCTGTGCGATCCTGGTCGGGCTGGGAGTTTTAGTCTACAACTACATTATTACGAACACGTCCACTCTTTTTGCCGGGATCACAAACGCGCCTCCACAGGAGCTGACCTCAACATCGTTACCAGGCGTTTTTGGGACTCCGCCGGGTGAGACGGCTGCTGAAAACTTGAATATACTCGAACGCAACCTTGTCCCCAGTTCCGACCTGCGCGAGCTTGCCGGAAGGTTGAAAGGGATAAAAAATATTCCAGAAACGGTGCCTGACCCAAATGCCCCTCATAAACCCGGCGAAACCAAGCAGTTCTGGGTGCTGGATAATGATACAAATAAAAATTTCCAGATCACGGCTACCCTCCAATATGTAACCCCCCACCTTTATTTCTGGGTAGAAAATGGGGTCAGCTTCGACGCAGACAAATTGAAGACCCTGGCTGATACATTTGAAAATAAAATATACCCGACCGATAGGCAGTTTTTCGGCAGTGAATGGACTCCAGGAATTGACAATGACATACACCTTTACTTGATCTATGCCAAAAGCCTGGGAGCGCGTATCGCTGGTTATTTTGCAACGGTCGACGAAACCTCACCACAGGCTTATCAATATTCGAACGCGCACAAAGATTTTATGGTTGCCGCAAGCCAGCCGCTGGATGCCACTTACACTTATGGGGTGCTGGCGCATGAATTTCAGCACATGATTCACTGGGCTAAAGACCGCAACGAAGAATCCTGGATAAATGAAGGTTTTTCGGAACTGGCAGTAGATTTGAATGGCTTCGGTCGCGGCGATAAGGCTTTCCTGTACGCGGCACAGCCGAACACCATGCTGACCGACTGGCCAACGGACCCGAACAAACGCGATATACATTACGGGGTGGCTTATATGTTTGTCAAGTACTTCCTTGACCGGTTTGGGGAAAAAGCCACCCAGGCGTTGGTCAGCGATCAGCGCAACGGCCTAGACAGTATCGACGGGACGCTAAAAGATTTGAATGAGACCGATCCCTCCACAGGTAAAATAATCACTGCTGATGACCTATTTTCTGATTGGGCAGTGGCGAATTTCCTTCAGGACCCAAATGTTGGAGATGGACGGTATAGTTATAAAGATTACCAGGATGCCCCTAAATTCAACGAGACCGAGTCGATAAGCTCCTGCCCATCAAATCCGCAAGATCTCTCGGTTGACCAGTACGGGGTCGAATACATCCGGATTTCCTGCCGGGGTAGTTACACCCTGAAATTTGAGGGTTCCTCCGAAGTGGGGATATTGCCTACTAACGCCCATTCTGGCAATTATGCCTACTGGTCGAATAAAGGCGATGATTCGGATATGACTCTCGATCAGACGTTTGATTTTTCATCGGTGAGGGGATCGATCAATATTGATTATTGGACCTGGTACGACCTGGAGAAAGATTACGACTACACTTACCTGGAGGCTTCTCAAGACGGTCAGGATTGGCAGATCCTCACTACGCCTTCGTGCACCAAAGACAACCCTTCGGGGAATAGCTATGGCTGCGGATACAACGGCACCAGCGATGGCTGGCGAGAAGAAAAAGTCGATTTGTCTAAATTTGCCGGCTTGAATGTCTCGCTGCGCTTCGAATACATCACCGACCCTGGTGTAAACGGAGAAGGTCTGCTGCTGGATGATATTTCAATCCCTGCGATTAACTACAGTACAAATTTTGAGAAAGATGATGGGGGATGGAAATCGGCGGGTTTTGTCCGCATCCAAAACAGCCTCCCTCAGAAATTCCTGCTTTCCTTGATTCAAGAGGGAGGCAAGGCGACGGTCGAAAAACTGCATTTGAACTACGAGAATATACTAAACCTGCCTTTGAAACTGGATTCGGATGCGATCCTGGTGATCAGCGGATCGACTCGCTTTACCCGCCAGCCAGCCAGCTACCGGTTGTCGGTAGAACGTTGATTACGTCCAAATTAAAACCGGTATAATATGTAATCAATTGAAAAATCTGGTATTTATTTTGTCGAGGGCTCAGGTGGTTGGCGAAGTTGAGCTAATTCCTGTTCTTGCTCGGCGCGTTTTTCGAGCATGGCTGTCTGCACATCTTCTTTTAATTGATCTACGTACTTAACAATGTAAGTACGGTTTTCTTCACCAGAAAAGGGAGACAGGATGAGGGCCATGCCTGCACCCACAAAGCCACCGAAAACAAATCCAGCCAGGAACCGGCTTATTGACCGCATTTCGACCTCCATTGTTGGATGAGGCTCTTTGGGAATCCTCATAATGGATTCTCAGATTTGGGGGTGTTATGACACCCCCAAATTCGAGGCCTTCTACGGTAAGTCCCTTTGAACCTCAGATAAAGATTGACGAATTCGTAATAAATATTGTACACTGAAAATATGGAAAATAAAGTTGAACGTTGGTGGGACGCCTCAGCAATCTTAAGCCTGATCGCGGCGATCTGGATTGTGGTCTGGCGAATCCAGGCTACCGCCTGGACCAGGGACCTTTACCGGTTGGAGACCCTAGTAGTCATCGCGTTCTTATTGGGATTATTCCTCGGAAAAAGCCGGTTCAACAGTCGGCTGACAGCTTGGATGGGCGTTTTTTACACCTGTTTTTTCATAACCTGGCAACTCGGTTTGAGTTTGGGAGAAGATATCCAGTGGCCAGAAAGGCTGGTGAGCGTTTCTGGACGGCTGGTTTATTCTTTGAACCTTTTCTTCCATAACAAACCAGTCCTGGACCCGCTTTTATTCCTGGCGCTGATGGGTTTGTTGTACTGGTTGATCAGCTTTACTGCCAGCTACCAACTCGTCCGCAATGGCAGGCCCTGGGTTGCCCTTTTTATCGCCGCAGTTGCCCTGGTGGCAATTGATTTTTATGACCGTGATTTCACGCTAAGGGCCTGGTTTGATGGGATATTCTTTTTACTGGCGCTCATGCTCATCAGCCGGGTGTTTTTCTTACACTCTCGCAAAGAATGGGACGAGAGGGGGGCTGTACTGGACCCGGAAGTTGGGTTGAACGTGGGTGGGACGGTTTTCATCGGCGGTATAATCGTTATCCTGATTGCCTGGAATTTCCCGTTCTTTTCCGAGGCATTACAACCCGGCACGGTAGCCCAGGAGCGTACCAATATTGCCTGGGACAATATTCGCAACCGCCTGGGTAATCTCGTTGCCGGCTTGAGAGGGAAACCGGTCTATGAAGCTACTGCCTACCCCAACCAGATCAACCTGGGAACAGGTAAGGTGTTGGCTGATGACCTGATTTTCACAGTAAATACATCGGCCAAGAAACCTGAAGGGAAAAGATATTATTGGCGCGGTTACAGCTATGATCATTATGCCCTGGGTTATTGGCGCAGCACTCAGGAAATCGTGGAAACGAAAACTCCGCGAGAATGGAATTACAACCAGCCGAATTGGATCGGGCGCCAATACCTCATTTTTTCCTTTACCCCTGAATCTTCCTTACAGCGCACTATCTTCGCTCCGGACATTCCAGTTTCAGCCAGCCGCACCTCACGTGTGCTGCGGGTGAACCTGTTGGATGTCAACGACCTGGTTTCCATCCAGGCAGATACACCCCTACAGCCCGGCGAAATTTTCGATGTGGTCTCCTGGGTGAGCGCGCCTACGGTCGAGCAGTTACTCGCCGCCGACCGAAAATACCCTGATTGGGTTACCGGCCGATATCTCCAGCTTCCCCCTGATATGCCCGGACGTATCAAGGATTTGGCGATTGCTATTACCAACGGTGAGCAAACGCAATATGATCAGGTGATGGCCATCACCAGCTATTTGCGCAGGACGATCATCTACCAGGATGTTATTCCCAATCCTCCCGCCAATCGAGAGCCCATCGATTGGTTTTTGTTCGATTATAAAAAGGGGTTCTGTAATTATTATGCCAGCGCAGAGGTTTTGCTGCTGCGGTCGATTGGCATTCCTGCTCGTTTAGCGATTGGTTATGCGGAAGGTACCGGTGACGGGGATGGCATTTCTTTCAAAATTAAGGCGCACGACAGCCATGCCTGGCCGGAAGTTTATTTTACCAACGCCGGATGGGTTGAATTTGAACCGACTGCATCACAACCAGCTACCAGCCTGCCGCAGGGCTCTGGCGCTGCGCTGAACAGCGGGGACAATCAATACCTCGAACCAAATCTCAAAGAACCTCGTTTTGCCCCTGGTCTGCCAGCCGGACCTTTATCCAACGATGCCGGAAACCCAAGCAGCCCGAGATTCTTCATGGAGCGGTTTGGTTTTCCGGTGCTTATCACTAGCTTGACTCTGGGATTACTTAGCTTTCTCTGGTTTGGTTGGCAACGCACGCGGCTGCACCTCCTTCCAGTCTGGATGGTCACAGCCATGCACCGCCGGGGTCTTACCGTGCCCAACTGGCTCGAGCAATGGGCCTGGCGCGTCCAGCTTTCTCAAATCGAGTGGATGTATCTTCAAATGAGTTGGATGTTATATATTCTGGGCAAGCGGGTTATCACAGGACAAACGCCATCGGAACGATCGGAAGTGCTGGCCCACATGCTGCCATCTAGCAAAGAATCGGTACACACTTTTCTGGAAGAATATCATAAGGCCGAATACAGCCCACATTCGGCTAATTTTCCTAAGGCGCGGCGTGCCAACCGGGATGTATGGAAGAAAGTGCTTTTAGCTTGGTTCAGTCGCATAACAGGGTTATAATTTACACTTAAGGGTTTATAAAAAAAAAATGGGTAAATTGAGGGATTATGGAGCAAAAAGGGTCTGAGTCGGCAACCTTTTCAGTGGTAGATTCTTTGCTCGTCCAGTTACAAACGCTTTCAGAGACAATGCGGAATGTTTTGCTTCAGACGCGCTCGGTGTCTATTCCACAGAGCGTGTATGAGGGGGTCCAGCAAATACCCGGAATCGTTTTTCAGCTCCAAAATCTGGTCAAGTCCATGGAAGAGGAGAGACGCAGTCTGCGTGCTCTGACGCAGGTAGGACAGGTCATCAACTCCTCTCTCGAATTGCACGAAGTATTGCAAATCGTCATGGACAATATCATCCACCTGACTGGAGCAGAGCGCGGCTTTCTAATGCTAAAAAATGAAGCTGGCGAGATGACCATCCGTATCGCCCGCAACTGGACTCAGGGATCTATCGATCCTTCGGAAATTTCAATCAGCCGGACGGTTATTAACCGGGTGGTCAATTCCGGGTTGCCTGTCCTGACTACCAACGCCCAGGAAGACCCCAGATTTACTGGACAGCAAAGCATTGTTGCTTACAATATTCGCTCGATTGTCTGCGTTGCTCTAAAAGTGAAAGGGGAATTGACGGGGGTAATTTACGTCGATAGCCGTATTCGCACGGCCCTCTTCACCCAAAAAGATCTTATTCTTTTGGAAGCGTTTACCAACCAGGCGGCGGTTGCGATTGAAAATGCACGATTGTTTGCCTCAGTTAAGAATACCCTGGAAGAAGTAACCCAATTGAAAAACATTATGGACAACGTGTTTTCATCCATGGCCAGTGGGGTGCTTACCGCAGATATCAGCGAGCGGATTGTTTTGAGTAATCGGGCTGCAGATGCGATTCTGGGGCAGGCGGACCAGACAATGATTGGAAAAGATCTTTCTGACATATTACCGCCTTTGATGCCGGTTTTACGGCCTCACTTTGAGCGGGTATTACAGACCAATCAGCAGGTGTTGGGGTTAGAAGTCAGTCCTAATCTGCCCACCCGCGGGCTGATTGACCTGCGTTTCAGCCTGTCTCCCTTGAAGGACACCCAGCAGATTACCCAGGGGGTAGCCATCGTTATGGAAGACCTGACCGAGAAAAAACATCTCGAAGCGCAGAGAAGGCTGTTCGAGAAAATGGTGTCCCCGGCGGTTATCGACCAACTTGACCCAAACTCGTTGCAGCTTGGAGGCCGGCGTGCTGAAATTACGGTGTTATTTTCAGATATCCGCGGCTTTACCGCCTTCAGTGAAGAGTCTCAACCTGAAGAGCTGGTTTCGGTGTTGAACCAGTACCTGGGAGCGGCAGCCGACGCAGTGCTGAACGAAGAGGGTACGATCGATAAATTCTTAGGGGATGCTGTCATGGCCTGGTTCAATGCCCCAATCCTTCAAGCTGATCATTCCTTGCGGGCCGTAAGGGCCGCTCTGGCGATTCGTGCTGCAGTGGTCGAGTTGCATAAGGTAATGCCCCCGAGTAGCCAGCTTTCTTTTGGGGTTGGCATCCATACCGGTGAAGCAGTGCTGGGCCTGGTTGGAACCGAAAAACGCCTGGAATATACCGCTATCGGAGACAGCGTCAACACGGCCAAGCGTATCCAGGAAAATGCCGGTCTCGGGCAGATTCTGATCTCGCAGGAAACCTACGAACGGGTGAAAGATTGGGTGTGGGCGATCCAGGTTGAACCGGTGATTGCTAAGCACAAGCGTGAACCGGTGCAGGTCTACGAATTGATAAATTTACGCTGACCTGACCTAATTGCGAAGCAATGCCCCTAAGGAATAATGACTTTTTTATGCTTTGCGCGGTACGTTGCGAAAGGCTTCCAGGCGGGCCTTAGCCAGGCCGGGAAGTGCATCCAATGCAAAAAAAGGGCCGTTTCCTTCGATTACAATGGAAGCCGAAATGTTTCCGTATAAGCAGGCTTCCAGGGGATCGTAAGTCTTGCGGTAGCCGGCCAGGAAGCCGCCGCAAAAAGCATCTCCAACCCCGGCGGGATTATTACAGTGCGCTGGATAGGCCGGGATCATCCAGCGGGTGTGGTTAGCATGGGAATAAAGAAATTGGCCCCGCGCCCCACGTTTGATGAGGATGATTTCGCAGCCCAAATTGCCCAGCGTTTCCGCCATTTCCCACACATCTGAGCTGCGGCCTTGAAATAGATTGAAAAGCTTTTTTTCGTTGGTGATAAAGGCATTAATTCCACGCATGATTTTCGGAATTTCATCCCAAAAAACCGGGTTCATGTAGCCTGGAGCTGGATCCAGAGTAATCGTAGAGATATGCCCCTGGCGCAATGAGGATGGCAGTAAAGTATGACTCAAGAAATCGAGTGAGCACAGGTGAGCTGCGGTTGCATCCAGGTAATCCTGTGGTATATCCTTCAGACGGATAGTGGCGGTCGTCAGTTTAGTCTTGCTATCCAATTGGGATGGCGGGTTGGCAAACCCCAGCAATGACTTGGGAAAGGGCAAGCCGCGCCGGGCAAATTGGATAACCGGGTTATCCACCAGGCGGATATCCGGATCAGCATAAGCAGTAAAGCTGCGCAGGTCGAGCGGTTCGAGTAGGACGCGCACTCCGCGCCGGTCGAAGCCAAACCTGGCAGCTTTTTCAAGCCATTCTTCAGGATAATCCGTCCCGACCCTACCGATCAGGCCGGCATCTCTTTCCCAGACTCCCAGGCCGGCGGCTGCGTACAACAAATTGCCCCCGGGAATGTCGAGGAAAAATTTGCTATTACTTGTGATAATATAATCGCGGCGGAGCTGCCCGGCGATTAAAAAACTCAATACAGGCAGACTTTCCATGCCGGGCTATTTATGCCCGCTGCCTATATCTGCGATCAATTTAAGCAATCCCAAGACCCCTACTCCTACTTTTACTCCTTCACCGGCAGACAGCTTGGGCTGTGCTTCTTCCTGCTCGGCGCGCTGAATGAGGAGGTAGGCGGCCAATAATCCAGTCAACAATCCTGCTACTCCCCCGATAATCAGGGTTTTCATTTTCCAGTTATCCGATTCTTCCATTATGACCTCTCTAAATTATTCTAGCGGACTGAGGAGTGAAAAAAGATCAAAGGCTGATGTGTTTTAGCGCAGCTTCAAAACCCGCCCACCAGCTTTTGATCGCAAGCACTGGTTGAGCGGTTTTATCACTCCACATGCGGATAAATACCGCCATCTGGCGGAAAAAGCCCTGCACCATGCGAGAATAAACCGGTAAAATGTCCAAAAGCCTGGCCAGCCCATAGATAACCAGTCCAAGAACCGCCAAAACGACAAACCCAGGGATCAAGGCTGGTGTAATCATATAAATTAATGACAGGTGGGACCAATTCGTCACAGTCGAGCTGGCAGATGTCTCGGCTGAAACCGCCGCCAGCACGGCCAGAAAGAGGATCACCAGAATGCTCAGACACAATGGGACCCAAATTTGCCAAAAAGCCTGTTTTCGATGCTTTGGATCAGGCAGTGGTCGAGGACGTTTTGAAAGAAAAGTTGGTGTACTCATAGGATTATTTTAGCATGTTTGTCCCTGGTTCGCACAGCAGTCTTCGGGCAAGTTCACTGCGGTAATCATCCATTGATATATTCAAACGCGCCACACCACTCTGAATGGCCGCGCCAGCCACTGCGGGAGCTTCCCACAGGCACACACGGGTATCCAAAGGTTTGGGTACCAGATAGTCTTTACCGAATTCAAGATCCTCCAGGTTGTAGGCTTTCAGCACCTCACTGGTGACTGGTTCTTTGGCCAGGGCAGCCAGAGCATGGGAGGCGGCGAGTTTCATCGGTTCGTTAATCGCAGACGCGCGCACATCCAGCGCCCCGCGAAAGATAAAAGGGAAACCCAATACGTTATTGATCTGGTTGGGATAATCGGATCGTCCGGTAGCCACAATCGCATCTGGGCGTGTGGCCTTCGCCAGGTTATAGGCGATCTCCGGGTCAGGGTTGGCCATGGCAAAAATTATCGGGTTGGTGCGCATAGTTTTCAGCATTTCGGGCTTGACGATATTCGCCACGGAAAGGCCGATGAAAACATCAGCTCCGGCCAGCGCTTGAGCTACCGTACCGGGAACTTCACCCTGGGCGTAGATTTCCTTTTCTGGGAACATTTCTTCCTTGCGGCCACGATAAACCAGCCCACACACATCGCACATCCAAATATTCTGGCGGGGCACGCCGATTCTGACCAACTGGTTGGCGCATGCGATAGCGGCCGCGCCGGCCCCCGAAAAGACAACCTTGATCTCGCTGCATTTTCGGCCGGTTAATTCGAGGGCATTGATCAAAGCCGCCCCCAGAATAATCGCTGTGCCGTGCTGGTCATCATGAAAAACCGGGATATCCAGCATTGCTTGCAATTTTTGTTCAACGTGGAAACATCCGGGTGAGCAAATATCTTCCAGGTTGATTCCACCGAAACCGGGGGCGATAGCCGCCACCACGTTGATCACATCCTCAAGGTCACGACTGTTCACCTCGATATCGTACACGTCGATGTCAGCGAATTTCTTAAACAGCACCCCTTTGCCTTCCATGACCGGTTTTGAAGCTAACGCGCCTCGATCCCCAAGGCCAAGGATTGCCGTTCCATTGGAGATGACCGCTACCAGGTTGCCTTTGTTGGTGTATTCGTAGGCCAACTGGGGGTCCTTTTCGATCTCCAGCACCGGATAAGCCACTCCCGGGGTATAGGCCAGGCTCAAATCGCGTTGAGTTTGGAGAGGTTTAGTTGGAACGACGGAAAGTTTTCCGGGCCGGTTTTCGAGTCGGTGATATTCTAGAGCGTCCTCGCGGGTGATGCGGATCATAAAAATTCCTTCCAGGAAATTAAGAGATTAATTTGCGTTGAAATCTTTGATCGCCTGAACGACCAATGCCTGGTCCTTTTCGGTCAGTTCGTTATAGAAGGGCAAGCGTAAAAGCTGGTCGCTTACTTTTTCGGTAACTGGACAATCACCTGGTTTACCGCCAAATTTGCGGCCCATATCTGAAAGGTGCAGGGGTAAATAATGAAATACACTATTGATGCCTTTTGACTTGAGGTGGTTAATCATTGCCTGGCGCTGCTCCAGGTTCGCTAGCAGCAAGTAGAACATGTGATAGGGTTGCTCACAGTGGGCGGGAACAAACGGAAGGCGCACATGGTGCTCTTCGGCCCAACCGCCCAGCGCCTGGTAATAATAATTCCAAATACGTCGGCGCCGGGCCTGGATATCTTCCCACTGTTCGAGTTGGGCATACAGAAAGGCAGCCAGGATATCCGAAGGCAAATAGCTTGAACCCAGGCCGACCCAGGTATATTTATCCACCTGGCCGCGGAAAAAACGGCTGCGATTGGTGCCTTTTTCTCGTAAAATCTCAGCTTGTTCGATAAATTTGGGATCATTGATTACCAGGGCGCCGCCTTCGCCGCAGGTAATATTTTTGGTCTCATGAAAACTCTGCGTCGCCATGCAGCCGAATGATCCCAAGGAACGCCCATGATATTTCCCAAATATCCCGTGGGCGTTGTCTTCGACCACAGCAATGTTGTGGGTACGGGCGACGGAAAGGATCGTGTCCATTTCGCAGCCAACCCCAGCGTAATGCACCGGCACAATCGCCCTGGTGCGCGGGGTTATCAGATCTGCCAGGCCCGTCTCGTCCAGGTTTAGTGTATCTGGCCGGATGTCGATGAAAACTGGCTTTGCCCCACGCAAGACGAAGGCATTCACAGTCGAGACGAAGGTGAAAGCCGGGAGGATGACTTCGTCACCGGGTTGGATATCGAGCAATAAAGCTGCCATTTCAAGGGCATGGGTACATGAAGTTGTCAGCAATACTTTTGGACTGCCGAGGATTTGTTCCAGCAGGGCGCTGCATTTCTTTGTGAATGGCCCATCTCCAGAAATGTGCGAATTCTTTACAGCTTGGGCGATGTAAGTCATCTCATTCCCGGCCAGATATGGCTTATTGAAATCAACTATGATCGGTCCATCCAAGAGGCACCTCGAGAGATTGCATGAGATTAGAGCTGCTGACGAAATATATTGGTCTGATCAAAATGAGGAATGAGGTTCACCTTTCCTCAGTTCAGCAGAGAAAATTGGGCGCTTCAGGCCCGGTCATACATAAAAGATCAATAATCGAAACAAATGGATCATAAGGCGGGTAAAGCTGGGGATATTCTGGGTAATGATATTCCAAATATTCAAGGCTGATGCCCGCGGATATAAATTTATCTTCTTCGATATAACCCCGGGCAGAAGGACCGCTGATATAATGGGTAGCACCCACGCTCTTCAGGATTGCTATCAAGCGGTCGGTTCTGGCGCCCTCTACTTGAAGCGCGGAAGAACGCATGAAACAGGTATGCTGGATTCCTAATTGCCGGGCCAGCGCAACGGTCAATTCGATGGTAAATTCTGCCAGAAAATCCGGATGCTGCCGGTAAAAAGGCTCTAAAAGCGCGGCGATCTGGTCAAAATAAGGGGCTTTGCTGTAAGCCTGTTGGATCGAACGCCAGTGTTTCTCGTTCCAGTTTTCGATCCAGTTTATCTTCACCTGGTTGATAGGTATGCTTTTTTCGACAACCCCTTTTGAATAAACTGGAATAGTAATCCACTGGCTGCCTTGCTGAGTTTTGATGCGGTTGCGGTTCCGCCAGCCATGTTTATCATATTGTACGTCGTCGTAAAAAATAAAAAGGTCTGCCTTTTTAATCTGGTGAAAATAGCCGCGCCAAGGGATATAGGACGGTTGTAGGATGACGCAGTTCATAACATGAACCGTCTTTTATTGGGTCTCATCTTTACTGGTGGTTTCACGGATCATATAAACTGGGCGTTCCATGCTACGGTCGAAGACGGTTGCCAGGTATTCGCCAAAAATTCCGAGGGCGAAGAGTTGGGTACCGCTAAATAAAGCAATGATTGAAGCCAGGAATGGGAATCCCGGGATGCTCCCGGCAATAAAAAACAGGATGATCACATAGGCGAAGATGATGATCCCCAGGATGGTGAAAGCAAAACCGATCATGCTTGCCAGCCGTAAGGGCGCGGTACTGAAACCCGTTAGGATCAACATGGCGTGGCTAAATAATTTTACAAAATTATAATTGGAGTTACCAACCTTCCGTGGATCTTCATCGACCTGGACGGTGGCAAATCGAGTGGTTCCCCAGGAAAGTAGCACATCCAGGATGACGTTTGGACTCTGAAAGGTGGCAAATGCATTGCGTAGTTCAGTGCGAAGTGCTCTAAAAGAGCCGGCATACTGCACAGTTGGTATACCCATTACAAAAGCCAGCAGGCGCTTGGTCAGGAGGGAAAATAAATTGCGCCATAAAGAGTGGGGCAGTTTCTTGGGTAACCCATAAACTACATCAATATCATCGGAGAATTTTGAAAGAAGGACGCCGATTTCTTCGGGGGGATGCTGAAGATCATCATCCATGGTGACTGTAATTTCATATTTTGCAACACGCAGGCCACACAGTAAGGCATTGTGCTGCCCGTAATTGCGCATCATATTAATTCCACGGGTCCAGGGATACTGTTTTGCCAGCTCACAGATTACCTGCCAGGATCGGTCGCGGCTGCCGTCATTAATAAGGATAACTTCAAAATCTTTACAAAGCTGTGGCATCACTTTTCCAAGGCGGGCTACCAATTCTTCTAACGTGCCTTCGCTGTTGTAAACAGGTACAACTATCGAACAGGTTAATGCCATAGCTTTCCTTAATTACACCTCAGCTCTGTATACAAAGCATTAATTTTTTTCCGGGTGACAGAATCATGTGAAATGTTATCGCTGATCTTGTTCCAGGTATAGCACATCCCTGAATCGGATTTTGGCTCTTCAGCAATGATATCATGCGTCAACTGAAGCGCCGTATCTAGTTGGCCAGTATGGGCAAAGGCATAGATGAAAGGCAATCTTTCAGAAGGAATCTGGGGTGAATAACCTTTGCTTTTGGCTTCATTCCACAGGTCAATAACTTGTTGCCAATTTTTTTGCTGTTGGGCCAGTTCGGCTTTAGCAAAATAATAGCACCAGGTGTGGGGCGGTTCTACACCGAACCATTTCGCCGGTGGAACTGCCGGAGTAGTCGATGTAGACAGAATCAATTCTGAGTGTGACAACGGAATAATTTCGGTCAATTCATCGGGTAGGTCCGGCATGGAATGTTCATCGTTATAGTCTGGTTCCATGACTCTCAAACAACCTGGAGAAGGCATGTACAACGCCACAGTCTGGGAAGTATTTCCGGTAAATGTCATCGCCCGATAATCGAATTTTACCGGCGTATTTGGCGCGAGGGAGGGAAGCGAACCATCCTTGCGGGCTTTGGTGTATAGAAGGAGGTAAGGCATTGACCCGCTCGGTGAAAGATTGGGAGCGTAAATCATATTCAAGGGCGCAGACAAAGAATAATCACTGTAATATTGTAATGAAAACTCGGGGGTGAGAAGCAAAGTGCCTGGTTTCAATCCAGGGATACGCCAGGCCAGTTGCCAGAAGAAGTTGCGTTCGGCATCCCAGGCACGGCGGAAAGTGTTGGCATTCTGAAACTGCCAGGCTGCTGAAAAAGCCAGCACGATCGCCAGGATGTAAATTTTACGTTTCTCGGTTTTAATCAGGAACTCAATCAAGCCAGCTACAAACAGGGATGACCCCAACATCATCGACACCATAAACCGATCCCATGGAAAACTCATCCCGATTTGAAGTCCTGCGGCCCAGGACGGCAAGCGCCCGAGGAGGATGCCTGCCAATCCAAGAATGATTGCCTGGATTCCCCAACGATCTTCATGTTTAGGCTGGATGTCTGGTTCTTCGGCAAGCGACAGGTTCAGCTTCGAGAAATAAAAAAGTGCGACCACAAAACTGAATATACAAACCAAAATATATAGAAAAGTCGATGACGCTTCAAAGGTGAAAGAGAACAAGTTCGCCGTCTGCGTCCAGGCGGCGAAGCCGCCTTTAGCAATGCTCTCGATGATTGCCTGGAGTGAATTGATGAAAGTTGACCTAGGCCCACCGGTGGCATAATCAAACACCTGGAGTTGGTAACTTTTATAGGAGCTGGATTGCATTAACCATACGTGATAGGATGCGTAGCCTGCCCAAACCAAGAAGTAGGGCATCCAATGAGATGCGGAGCGGATGGCGCGTTTGCGCAGGCTAACCTCTTTTTGGCCGACCACGATCCATAAGAGCATCGGGCGAAGCAGCTCAAGCCCGAAGAAGTACTCGGTTGAAAACAGGCTAAACACTGAGCAAATTATCGCCAACAGTGTTAGAGGCCAATACCAGCGCGGTTTCTGGTAGGCCAGGATCGTCAGACCTAAGGAGAAAATGAAAGCGGCAAGGATTATAAAAACCTGACTGTAGATTACTGAGATCCATTGTTGTCCAAAACCAGGAAAAACGACAAACAATAAAACTACTGCGGTGATCTGCCGGAGATATTGCGGCCAGATTTTACGTAGTGTCCACCACAGGGCATATGCTGTAAGAAAGCGGGTAAGGATTCCAAATAATTGCCATGCCAGTGGTGTATCCCCAAACAGGGGAGTGGTGATCATATAGATCAGGCTTAGGAACGGCCGGTCACGCGCAAAGGCTTTCACAAAACCGAGCGGTCCTAAGATGTGGGCGAACCACGAGTAAGGCCAATCATCCCAATAAAACCCGAGCCACGGGATCAACAAACCATAACTGATCAAGCATAGAATAAATAGAGCTGCAGGGATTGAACTGGCGCGGAATTGGATTTTTTTCATTAATATCTGATATTTATAATTGGGACATAAAATGCGCCTTGGAAGTATATAGAATTATTCATTTTTTGCCAAGGGTAAGTTAAAAAGGATAATTTATGCTAAATTAACTTACCCTAAATATGTAAAGTAAAGTATAATCTATAAGATATATTTGCATAAATCTCTGCTGGACGAAGGTGTGGACAGCAGGCATTGGCTGGAAAACTTGGATTGGCAAGCGTTGGGTCTGGTTACTCACTTTATTCTACGTGAGTGTTGGAATTGTGGAGAAATCGGGGCTTTCTGGATCGTTAGAAGGTCCGAGGGACTGCTCATCGAGGATTTTGCCGGTGGTTGTGGTGCGAATCGGAGAGCAGCTAGTAGCCGGGAGTTACGATTGTTATATGACAAAACTGGCTAGTAGGTTTTCAACCTGATATTTCGACAATCTTCTTGTTTCGGCAAGTTTAAATTACTTGTCGAGACAGGATGCCCGACAATTTCTCGATTCAAGTATTAACAGCCATGGATCATCATGTAAGTCTATGGCTGTGTGTTTTAATGAACAAGATAATCACTGCACTTAAGGCTCAAAAGAAAAATCCGAACCGCGTTAATGTCTACCTGGATGGAGAATTTGCCTTCAGTTTGACGAGGATCGTGGCGGCTTGGTTGAGTGTCGGGCAGGAATTAGATGATGAAAAGATTGCCAGGCTGGAGCAACAGGATTCTGGGGAAGTTGCCCTGGAAAATGCGGTCAAATTTATCAGCTACCGTTCGAGAACAGGGTTGGAAATCCGGCGCAGGTTGTCTGAAAAAGGTTTTTCAGACCAGGAAATTGATAAAGTGTTGCAACGTCTGCGCACCAGCGGGCTGGTAGCAGATGAGCAATATGCACGTTCATGGGTAGAAAGCCGCTCTGCTTCGCATCCGACCAGCCGGCGGTTGATGGCAATGGAATTGCGCCAAAAAGGAGTTTCAGATTTAGATATTGAAAAAGCTCTCGAGAGAACAGAGGATGATGACAAACTGGCCTATCAGGCAGCCTCACGTTATGCCCGCCGGCTGGCAAACCTTGAATGGGATAAGTTTCGTGAGCGATTGAGCGCTTTTTTATTGCGCCGTGGTTTCGCTTATGGAACGATTGCGCCATTAGTGCGCCGCGTTTGGTCAGAAATCCAGGCTGTAGGGAATCCATATCAAAATTACAACAATGAAAGAGGATAAGCAAAACCATGCTGCAAGTAGTTGAATATGTGATCATATTCCTGGTGGATGTTCTGATCGTCGCAGCCGCAACCTACTACGCCACGCACTATTTGAACGAAAAATTTCGCAATGAACAGCAAAACAAGGCGGATAACAGCTTGCTGGTCGCTAAAGAACAGGCGCGCGCCATTGAGCTGGAAGCAAAGGACAAAGCCCTGAAGCTCTTGCAGGAAGCTGAAGCCGAAGTGGTTCGCCGTCGCTCCGACCTGGCGCGTGAAGATGACCGTTTGCAAAAACGCCGTGTTGAACTGGACCATCGCATGGAAAAAAACGAACAGCGCGAGCAAGTTTTAGGTAAAAGGCAAAGCGCCCTCGATAAACGTTCCAATGAACTCGAAAAAGCATATGCGACGCAGATGGAAGAGCTGCAGCGTATAGCTCAAATGAGTATGGAAGATGCACGCACTGTGCTCTTGGGCGAGGCGGAGAAAGAAGCCCGTTCGGATATGGCGCGCATCATCCGGCAGGTGGAGATGGAAGCTCGCCAGGAAGGCGAGAAACGCGCTCGTGAGATCATTGCCGATGCAATCCAACGCGTTGCTTCAGACCACGTGGCCGAGGTATCGACCTCGGTGGTGACACTGCCAAATGAAGAAATGAAAGGCCGCATCGTGGGGCGTAATGGGCGCAATATCCGCGCCTTCGAACAGGCTGCCGGTGTGGACGTGATCGTCGATGACACCCCAGAAGCCGTGACCATTTCGTGTTTCGAGCCGGTGCGGCGTGAAGTTGCCCGGCGTACATTGCAGCGCTTGATTCTGGATGGCCGCATCCATCCGGCGCACATTGAAAAAGTTCTAGCAGAAGAACAGCGTGACGTCGACCGGGCCATCGTTGAAGCCGGTGAAGAGGCCGCCTTTGAGACGGGTGTGGCTGGTCTGCACCCCGAAATCCTCAAGATGCTTGGTCGCCTTAAATACCGCACGTCTTATGGCCAGAACCAGCTTGCGCATGCCATCGAAGTGGCTAAGCTGGCGGCTGTGATCGCCGCCGAGTTAGGGGCGGACGTAGATATCTCCAAGACCGGAGCTTTGCTGCATGACCTGGGCAAGGCCATGGACCATAATACGGATGGTACACACGCCATGATTGGCGCGGAATTTGCCAAGCGTTATGGAGTAAACCCACGCGTGGTGAATATCATCGCTTCTCATCACCATGAGGCCGAGCAAGAGAGTGTTGAAGCCGTGATTGTCGAATCGGCGGATGCCATTTCCGGCGCCCGCCCCGGCGCCCGGCGAGAAGACCTGGAACAATACATCAAGCGCCTGCGAGCCCTGGAGGACATTGCCAATTCATACAAGGGCGTTAGCCAGAGCTATGCCATCCAGGCCGGGCGTGAAGTGCGTATTATCGTTCGCCCGGAGGACATCGACGATCTGGCGGCCACCCGCCTGGCGCGTGATATCGCCCGCAAGATCGAAGAAAGCATGCAATACCCCGGGCAGATAAAAGTAACTGTGATCCGCGAAACCCGGGCAGTCGAATTTGCCAAATAAATGATTAAAAGACAAACCTCATCCCAGATAGGGTTTGTCTTTTGTTAGTTTTCAGTTACCGAGGAAAGGGTTCTCTGTTTTTTCCTCGCCGACGCTCGTTTCTGGGCCATGCCCGCTAAGCAAGCGGGTCTGAGGGGGCAAGGTCAGAATCTGGCTGCGGATACTGTTCAGCAGAACGGCCAGTTCTCCGCCGGGTAAATCGGATCTACCGATGCTGCGATGGAAGACCAGGTCGCCGCAGAAGACAGTGGCGATATCTTTCGCATAAAAGATGACGTGCCCGCGCGAATGCCCGGGGGTATGCCTGACTTCGATAAAATGTTTGCCCAGGTTGAGTTGCTGACCGTGAAAGAAGAACAAGGTAGGTTCTACATCAGGGCGCAGGTTGATACCAAAGTAGCGCGCCCCGCCTCCTTCGCACCACAAATCCAGGTCGTCCGGATGCAACCCGATGGATTCAAGGGGGTGGATGGCCTTTACCAGTTGGTTTATCCCGCTGATGTGGTCAAAATGGGCATGGGTGACCCAGATTGCGGTGATTTTGAGGTGTCTGCGTTGAATATCCTCCAGGATGGCTTCACTTCCCAGGGCAGGATCGATGATGACTGCCTCAGAGGAAGCTGAATCCGCCAGCAAGTAGGTATTATTTTCTAATGGTCCAAAGATGTAGGGCGTGATCGTCAGGGTCATGATCATTCCGGGGTAAGATATGAAGCAAGGTTTTGGGTTATTTTTTGCCTACAAACCGCCCAGAGTGAAATAAGCCAGGCCGAACCAGAAGGTGTTATTACGGTTTGAGTTGGAATCTCAACCGAGGTGGATCAATTGGCGCGGCAGGTCGCTGAGCGTCTCAGCCCCATCCCTGGTGATCACCACATCATCTTCTATCCGCACCCCGCCTCTGTCCGCCAGGTAAATGCCCGGTTCAACGGTGAAGGTCATCCCTTCCGCCAGCGTCAACTGGTTTTCCCCGTACATGTAAGGCGGTTCATGGCCTTCCATCCCCAGGCCGTGCCCAACCCGGTGGTGGAAATAAGGCCCGTAATTCGCCTGAGTAATGACCGCCCGGGCAGCTTGGTCAACCATACCCGCCGGGATACCTGGACGGGCGGCATTACGCCCGGCGCCATTGGCTTCAACCACAACTTTTGCTATCTCCTCAAATTCAGGGGAAACCTCGCCAATGGCAAACGTGCGCGTCAGGTCTGAAAAATAACCTTGGTTTGCCGCGCCCCAATCAATCACCAACAGGTCGCCGTGCGCAAGCTGCCGTTGGCTGGGTGAGGCATGTGGGTTGGCCGAATTAGGTCCGGAGGAGACTATGGGTGCGAAGGGCACTTGAGGATCGGAGCCAGCCCTCAGGAGCTGCAAGGTCAACTCAGCCGCGACCTGTTGTTCGCTGATCCCGGCCTTAATCAACGGTAGTGTAGCCAGCAAGCCCTGTTGCGCAATCTGGACGGCTTTGCGCATCGCGGCGATTTCCTGTTCGTCCTTTTGCATGCGCAGATTAGCTAACAAATCGCCGGCGGGTATGAAATTTGCTCCTGGAGCGGCGCTTTCCAGAAAATTCAGCTCCAACACGCGCAAACGTTCAGGCTCAACGCCGATCCTTTTCCCGTCCAGGTGCAGGGCCTGAACGGCCTTGTTAAAGGCGTCTTGCCAGGAATCCGGGTTGTCGTTGTAGGTAAAAGGCTGTACCGGCACGCTGGATTGTTTGGCCTTGAGAATTTCCAGCCCCGCCAGGATAAGCGCCGGTGCAGCCGGGGGGAATACCAGCAGGACAGTGGGTCGTTCACTCAAATAAAAAACCAGACCGGTCAGGTAGGTCATCGTTGGACCCGGATTAAGAACCAGGGCATCCAGACCAGCGGATTGCATCAGATTGGTTAAATGCGTGTATCGGTTTAGGCTCATAGATCATTCTCCTGGGCTTGAATTATAGCCGGAAATTTCCGGTTTCTCCGCCGTTACACCGGTCTGGCTGCCGAAATAGCCAACCGGCTGCCTGGATTATTTTTTCTGTGTTCTTATCCATCCGGTAACCAACAACCAGGCTAAAAAAGCTGTAAAAATGGATAATGTAGAAAAGGAAATTATTTCCAGGATGATGCGAATGACCGGCCGGTATACCAGGTGTACTGAGGTAGTCCCAGCAGGAATTTTCAGACCGATAAAGTGCTTTAAGATCGGCGTTATAAAAATTTCTTTTTCGCCATAACTCCCTTGAACAAAGGCTTTCCAATCGGGTAAATAGTATTCGTTCACCATCACAGCCGTATCCGTATTTTCCGGTGAAAGGTTCAATAAAATTTCGCCGGGTTTATGCACGATAGAGATCGGCCGGTAATCGGTTTGGCGAAGCATAACTGCAGGAGAAAAATCGGTATTGAACATATCTGAATTGCAACTTTTATCGCCCGGGCAAGGGTATAGTGAAAAAGCTTTTTCATCTACGAAAACTGCATCGTCCCAAACTTGCGGATTTACGTATAATCCAATTGGCCTTTCTTTGCGGTCTACTCCCAGGACTGAGACCAATTCGAACCTATCCAGGCTTTTTTCGTCTGTGTATTTCAACGCATATTTCACGCCGGCGATATTAAGGAAGGCCTGGTTTGTAAGATTGCAGTCCTGGTCTTTGGCGTTGATCGCGCCGTATAGTTTTGCCGCATCAGGACAAAATGTGTTATAAGAAATTCCCTTAAAAAGGCCGTTTATTTCACGGAGACCAACATAGGGGAGTGAATTTGTAGAAAGTCCCCTGGACATCAGATCGCGCGAATCTATCGTTTTTTGCAGATCATGGCTGATGATCAAACGGCGGTCATCTTTCCCAATTAGATCCAATAGATTTGTTAGGAAAGGCGGCTTTCTGAGGACATTGATCAGCACTTCTTCGGTAGTGACATGTTTCGATAGAGATAAATCAGCTTCCCAATAAGGAAAGACCGCATAGACCAACAAGGCTACCTGTATCGAACAGGCCAATCCAGTACCGAATTTTAAAAGGTAACTTTTCTCAGCCAGCCAATTGAAGCCCAATCCAGCGTAAAGGATGCCGATCAGGACGAGAGAAATACAAAAATCTACCGGGCCAGAGGCAAGGTTATTGAGAAAAGCGGGGCGAAATATATATAAGAGCGTAAAAGTAATCAATGGAAGTACAAACGAAATCTTTGAAGTGGACACTTTCTTCCAGAAGGCAATTGCCAGTAAAGCCGCCATGGTAAATATCACCCCAAAGGAGATGAGCCTTGAACGCATATCCATATCAATGGCTTGCTGGGAGAAAGGGGTGCCAGGGATAAGAAAGGGATTCAGGAAAAGTCCCCACAAAACGTTCAAGCCCAGTTTGAAAGGAACCAGAGGAGGGGCCAGGTTGGGATCGAATTTTATTAATTCCTGGAGCGTATAGAAAATCTTGCCACTGCAGATCACCAACACAATCAATGCTGTTGAAAGAAAAGCGCGCCAGTGTTTGGTGAACAAACGCCAGTTGCCAAGAGCAAGTAAACCAATAAACAGGCAATTAAAGAAAATTACAGTTGGGTGGCTGCTAAGGGCAGTCATACCGGTGCTGATGGAGAGGGCCAGTGTATAGTTCCTGGCGCGGCGCAAGTCAGTTGATTCGAGTAATTTTATGGCGAACAAAGTCATGAAAGGCAGGGATGCCCAGCCAATCAAATGTGTAATCCAAAAATTTGCGTAGGTATAATTTACGGTCGGTGAAGAAAGCAAGAAAGTAAAGGCGCATACCAGGGCAATGGGTTTCTTTATCTTGAAATGCAGGCATAAACGCCATGTCCCATACGCCGCGATAAGAAGATGAAGAAAATACAGCAACGCAATGGCTAACCCGGGTTTTAAGGCGATTAGGAGGAATAACGGATGGTGGCTAAGATCCGTTAAGAACGGTGTGGGCATACCAAAACCAAAATAAGAGGTCCAGAAAGAGTAATATCCCTGAAGTACAGCTCGCCCCTGTAAAATTGCTGACATAATAGAATAACGGAATTCTTCGTCGTCGGATTGCCCAATCAGTCGGATTGGATAAACCATGATTAAGGCAAAGACGATCAGAAGGCAGATGGCGATAATTTCAGATTTTTTCTTCATTATCAGGGATCAAAAACCAGGGTATCCAGACCGGTGGATTGCAGCAGGTTGGTTAAAGGCGAATTGCGTTAGGCCCAGGTATTTTGCTCCTGGGCCTGAATTATAGCCGGAATTTTCAGAAAACAGGTCATCACCGGGGCGAACTTGCCGTAGGGGCGTGACCAAATTTCTCAGAACAACCTCGTTCTGAATTAATTTAATCTCTTAAGTAAACCTGGCCGCGGAAACGTTGCCCACCAGAAGGCCGGTTGGTTCGAGAAGGGGAGGAAGAGGATTGGGCCGCAACTGCCATCGCTCGACTCGTAGATTGCGCTCTCGCAGCCGGCGGGGTGATTAGCTCAAAACCATCTACCTGGCGACGTTCGATAGGTTTTCCTAAAAGCCGTTCCAGGGTGTGCACCATCGGCAGATCGTCTTCAGTCATCAAGGTAAAGGCTGCGCCGCGCTCTGCCATGCGTCCGGTACGCCCAATGCGATGCGTGTAGGCGTCGGCGGTATCCGGCATGTCGAAGTTGATGACATGCGAGATGCACGAGACATCAATGCCGCGCGCAGCTATATCCGTAGCAACCAACACGCGCACACGCCCACTGCGAAAGCCGTCCAGGGCTGCCTGGCGCCGGTTCTGGGACAGGTTACCCTGCAGGTCGGCGGCCGCGATCCCGGCCCTGGCCAGTTGTTCTGCAAGGCGCCTGGCGCGATGCTTGGTGCGAGTAAAAACCAGTACCGGACCACTGCCGGTGTTACGCACCAGGGTTAGCAGCATCTCGCTTTTGCGGTCTTGATCGACAGGGTATAAAGCATGGCTGACTGATTCTACCGGGCGCGAAGGACTGATCTCTACCACTACCGGGTTGTGCAGCATTTCATTGGCCAGCGAGCGGATTTCCGCAGGCATAGTGGCCGAAAAAAGCAGTGTCTGGCGGGGGGTAGGCAAGGCTGCCAGGATAC
>Ga0187886_1001320_pt1 | contig 23069 bp, 24 predicted proteins | sample June2016WEW_20_1_FD_133001 | JGI IMG/M metagenome (GOLD analysis project Ga0187886, IMG submission 133001) | Peatland microbial communities from SPRUCE experiment site at the Marcell Experimental Forest, Minnesota, USA - June2016WEW_20_150 | ecosystem: Environmental > Terrestrial > Soil >... | reverse complement strand
TTCTTCGGCGTCGATGAAATAATAGCCGCTGTTCTGGTTCTGGTCGAAACGGATGTTGTCGAAGATGAAGAATTCAGCTTCCGGCCCCCAGTACGAGATGTCGGCGATCCCGGTCTTGAGCAGATAGGCTTCGGCTTTGGCGCCGATGTAGCGCGGGTCGCGGCTGTAGGGTTGGCGCGTGACCGGATCGAGCACCGAGCAAACCAGGCTCAAGGTGGGTACCTGGCATACCGGGTCCATCACCGCGCTGGTGGGATCCGGCATGAGCAACATATCGCTTTCGTTGATGGCCTGGAACCCACGGATCGACGATCCGTCGAAACCGATCCCCTCCTCAAAGAGCGATTCCTCGAGCTCCTGCAGCGGGATGCTGAAATGCTGCCAGGTTCCCGGCAGGTCGACAAACTTGAAGTCGACGATCTTCAGCCCCAACTTGCGGGCGTACGCAATCACTTCCGCCGGTTTGGAAATTTTCTGCGGTTCTGCGGATGCTACGTCCTGGATCTTTGTCTTTTCGTTGACCAACATCATGCCTCCTTCAAGTAGATCTTCAGGCTGGGCTATAAAACAAAAAACCCGCCGCATGAGATTTCCCTCAAGGGACGGGCTTCCTGGCCTGTTTATCTATTTATTTTCAACAATCATAATTCGACGGGAACTCGAGGTCAAGCGCCCGGAGTGGTTATTTCACCGAAGAGAGGTATGGCCCATTTGGGGGAGTGGGGGAGGAAAAATTCAGCCGATTCTCGGCTGAGGAGGTCTAAAAATCATGTCATTGCGAGGAGGCTTTGATGTTTTTGGTTTTTCATCAAAGCCGACGAAGCAATCTGGTTTTTCATTGCCTTGATTCCCTTTCCCCTTATCTGAATCAATTTCCTTGTCAATGGGCTGGGAGATTGCTTCGCTCCCTCCGGTCGCTCGCACTGACATGCACTTTTCTCCGGATGCTTTTATATATAGTAGTAGTTCCGCCGGACCCATGTGGAATTCCAGAGGATGGATCTGGGCCGCTATACTACGCCGATATTTTCCCCGTCCGAGAAAGATCCAGCGCCTTGCGGAATGCAGCGGCGAAGTCCGCAGCCGCGCGTTTTGGATCGGCCGACTCACCGACGGCGCGCACGCAGGCCGTTCCGACGATCACCCCGTCGGCGAGCTTGCCCACTTCCGTCGCCTGGGAAGGCGTGGCGATTCCGAATCCGACGCAGAGCGGCAGCCCCTTGGGCACCGAGGTCTGGATGCGGGCGATAAATTCCGGGAGGCCCGGCGGAACGCGGTCTCGCGCGCCGGTTACACCGGCGACGGATACCAGGTAGAGGAAACCTTCCGCGGCGGCGCAGATCCTGCGCGCGCGATCAGCCGACGTGGTCGGGGCGATCATGCGGATCAGCGGCATCTTGCCGCCCAGCGCTTCTTCCAGTTCGGCGGATTCTTCGGCCGGCAGATCCGGCACGATCAGGCCGTCCGCGCCCGCCGCAACCGCCGCGTCGCAAAACGCTTTCGGGCCGAAGTGAAGAATCGGATTGTAATAACCCATCAGGATGAGCGGGATGCCTACGCCGCGCCGACGCAGTTCCGCAATCGATTGGAGCACGCCGGGAACGGTTACGCCGTTTTGCAGCGCAATCTGGGTGGCGTGCTGGATCACCGGCCCATCGGCCAGGGGATCGGAAAAGGGAATGCCCACCTCGATCAGGTCGGCGCCGTTTCCGGCGAGGGCTTCGATGGCGTCGAGCGAATCCACCGACGTCGGATACCCGATCGGGAAGTAGGGCATGAAGGCGGGCTTCCTTTTAAAAGCGCGTTCGATATCGGCAAGCGGCATGAGCAACTCCGTTCGGTTAGGTCAGGTATTTCATCACCGTATCCAAATCCTTGTCCCCCCTCCCCGAGAGGCAGATCAGGAGGTTTTTTTCTTTCCCCATCTTCGGCGCACGGCGGATTGCTTCGGCGACCGCGTGCGAGCTTTCAAGCGCAGGGATGATCCCCTCGAGTTTGCACAGGAGCGAGAACGCCTCGAGCGCCTCAGCGTCAGTGGCGAAGGTGTATTCCGCGCGGCCGAGTTCGCGAAGGTAGGAATGTTCCGGCCCGACCGCGGCGTAATCCAGCCCGGCCGAGATGGAATGCGTGTCGGCGATCTGCCCGTCGGGCGTTTGCAACACGAACGTGCGCGTTCCATGCAGCACACCCAGCCGGCCGCGCGAGGGATCCGCAAAGCGTGCCGCGTGCCTGCCGGTGGCGATCCCCTCGCCGCCGGCTTCCACGCCGATGAGCTTAACGGCCGAGTCCTCGAGAAAGGCCGAGAACAGCCCGATCGCATTCGAGCCGCCGCCCACGCAAGCGATGCAAACGTCCGGCAGGAGGCCGATCTTAGCAAGCATCTGCGCGCGCGCCTCGTTGCCGATGACCTTCTGGAACTCACGCACCATAGCCGGGTAGGGGTGCGGCCCGAGCGCCGACCCGAGCAGATAGTGGGTGGTCTCCACGTTCGTCACCCAGTCGCGGATCGCCTCGTTGACCGCGTCCTTGAGCGTACGGCTGCCGCTCGCCACCGGACGCACCTCCGCCCCCAGGAGCTGCATACGGAACACGTTCGGTTGCTGGCGCGCCATATCCACTTCACCCATATAGACGACGCATTCCAGTCCGAGCAGCGCGGCGACGGTGGCGGAAGCCACGCCGTGCTGCCCGGCGCCGGTCTCGGCGATGATCCGGCGCTTGCCCATCCGCCGCGCCAGCAGCGCCTGGCCGAGCGCGTTGTTGATCTTGTGCGCTCCGGTATGGGCCAGGTCCTCGCGCTTGAGGTAGATCTGCGCGCCGCCGAGGTGCGCGCTGAGCCGGGCAGCAAGCGTTACCGGCGTGGGCCGGCCGGCGTAATCCGCCAGCAGCGAGTTCAGCTCGGATTGGAACTGTTCGTCATGCCGAGCTCGCTCGAATTCCGCCGTGAGCGCTTCGAGCGCCGGCATGAGCGTCTCCGGGACGTACTGGCCGCCGTAAGCGCCGAATTTGGTGGAGAGAAGAGTCATAGAATCTACCTTCCCGATTCAATAACGTCCGATTGCAACAAAAAAACACAATCCACGAAGCACACAAAGGGGCACGAAGCTCTGAAATAAATTTTCGTGACCCTTTGTGTCCTTCGTGGATTTACAAAATATATCGTTGCCATTCCAGCTTTCCATGCGCGCCGAAATTCAACAGCAAGCCAACGCGCATCCCGGAAGCCTTCAGGTAATGAAGAACCTGGGCTTCCTCCTTTCCCGAAAGGTTGTCGAGAGCTTTTAACTCGACGATAATTTTTTCGTAACACACTAAATCCGTCTCGTAGGCTTTCTTCAAGTGTCGGCCCTTGTAGGAAATCACTAACTCTTTTCGTGCCTCGAAAGGAATATTGCGGCTATCCAATTCGATCTCCAGCGCTTCTTGGTAGACTACCTCCAAAAACCCGTTCCCTAACTCCCGATGTGCCTCGATGGCTGCCCCAATGATGGCGAACACCTCTTCCTTGAAAAGCAATTCCGTCATAGGCCCCCCTTTTTTTGAATGAGTTAGTCGATGCCCATTTTATGCTTTTCTGTGTTTCTCGGTCGTTCCCGTCCCATGAAAGCCGACCGCCTCGCGTACCTTGTGCATTAATGCGGCACAACTGGCGCGAGCTTTCTCGGCGCCTGCGAGCAGCATGCGATCCAGGGAAGGCCGGTCCAGCAGGTAGCCTTCATATCGGGTGCGGGCTGCGGCGAAGGTACGCTCCAGCACTTCGTAAAGTGCTTGTTTCACCTCGCCATAGCCAAATCCTCCGCGCAGATATTTCCGGCGCATGGCCTCGGTTTCCTCGCGCGTGGCGAAGTGTTTGTAGATACCGAACAGGTTGTCTTCTTCCGGATTTTTAGGTTTCTCCTGCGGGCGTGAATCGGTGACTATGCCCATGATCCGCGCGTGCAGTTGATCCGGCGGGGAAAAAATCGGTATGACATTGTCGTAGCTCTTGCTCATTTTACGGCCGTCGGTGCCGGGAATACCGGCGACCTCTTCGCGAATGACCGCTTCCGGGACTACCAAGACCTCACCATACGCGCGGTTGAATGCCTGGGCGATATCGGCGGCGATTTCCACATGCTGACGTTGATCTTCCCCCACCGGCACCACGTGGCTGCTGAAGAGCAGGATGTCGGCCGCCATTAGGACTGGGTATGTAAACAACCCCATATTCACTCCGTCATCCGGATCGCGGCCGGAAGTCAAGTTGGCATCCACGGCGGCCTTATACGCGTGCGCCCGATTGAGCAACCCCTTGGTGGTGGAGGCCGCTAATATCACGGCCAGCTCGAACACCTCGGGAATATCGGATTGGCGGAAAAAGGTCACTTCCTCCGGATTAAGATCGAGTGCCAGTAAGGTGGCCGCCGTTTCGAAAGTCATACGTCTTAATTCGCCGCCGTCGCCCACTTGATTCAAAGCGTGTGCGTCGGCGATGAAATAAAACGCCTGGTAATCCTTTGCCAATTCCAATGCCGGCCGGATCATGCCAAGGTAGTTGCCTAAGTGGGGTGTTCCCGTGGGCTTGATTCCAGAGAGAGATATTTTTTTCATAGGCGCTCCGCCGCTTTCTCAAGGTAGACCAACGTCACCCGCTCGTTCATCGGCTCCCGTTTGAAAATTCGGTAACCCGATTTTTGATAGATGTGCAGATTGCGCTCGCTGCGCTCGCCGGTGAACAGTTCGAACCGGTTGGCTTGCGGGAAGCGGGCTTCGATCTCCCGCAACAAGCGGGAGCCGGTGCCCTGGTTCTGCCATTCGGGATGGACAATCAGCCTGCCGATATGGCAGGAACCGTCGCGGAGCTCGGCGCGTACCGATCCGACGATCCGGCCTTCCGTTTTCGCCCGCAGAAATAATTTGCAGTCGAATTCGGATTCGATTTGCGCAAGAGTCTGAGTCAGAGGTGAAATTGTAAAATCCCCATTGAGCTCAGCTTCACTGCGATAGGCCATTTTCTGCAACACCAGGATCTCGGCTGCGTCTCCGGCTTGGGCGGGCTCGATGGTTATATGGATTTCCCTTGCCGCCCGGCGGGCGGCCGCAATAAAGGCGGCCATTTTATCGCGGTCCTTTTTCCCCGCGGAAGATTCAATGCCCGAGGCCGTATCCACTCCCCAGGGCTTCACCTTGCGGATCGCGCCGCCGACGTTTTCCGGGGTAAGCCCGCCGGCAAGGCAGACCAGGTAGCGCGACGCGACCGACGCTGCCCAATCCCAATCTGCTGTCTGACCGGTTCCGCCGTAGAGGTGGGGGGCAGTCGCATCCAGTAGTAATGCCGGCTCACCTACAGTAGAGGCGGCGAATTCCATCAGCGCATGGGCGTTCGCTCCCGCGCGGATTGCCTTAAACGCGCGGATCTTTTCCGAGCCAAGCGCCGCGAGCGCACCGGGCTGTTCGTCTCCGGAAAGCTGAGCCGTGTCGAGATTGCAACGCTTCACAATCCGCAGGATATCCGCCGCCGGATGGTTGACAAAGACACCCGTATACGAGAGATCCGGAAAGCCAACCCGCAGCGCCGCGACGATCTTCTCGCAATCCGACTCGGCAATGCAGCGTGGGCTTTTCGGGTAGAAGTTAAACCCGAGATAATCCGCACCCAACTCGGCCGCGGCGAGCGCGTCATCAAAATTCGTCAGGCCGCAGATTTTAATGATCATGACCCCCCTCTTTATCTCCCGTCATTCGGCGAAGCCAAATGGGGGGAGTTGTAGGGATCGCCAATTCCCTAACTTTCGCCGCAGTATCTTCCGCCGTCACCAGCGCTTCGCCGACCAGAATCGCGTCGTAGCCGGCTTTCCCGGCCGCAACGGCATCCTCAGCGTTCATGATACCGGATTCGGCGACCGATCCAATCGCGGGCGGAATCTCCGGACCAAGTTCCAGGCTGGCCTGCGGCCGAACCTCGAACGTGGCCAAGTTTCGGTTGTTCACACCCACCCAGCACAGATCGGCGACCGTCAGTGCCCGATCAAGCTCATCGCCCGTGTGGACCTCGAGGAGCGGTGTGAGCCCAAGCTCGAGCGCAAGCGCATGCATATCGGCAAGCTTCCCGCCTTCGAGCGCGACGGCGATCAGCAGCACGGCGTCCGCTCCGAGCGCGCGGGTCTGATAAAGCTGGACCGGCGCGAGCAGAAAATCCTTGCGCAGGAGCGGCAGCGCTTGCCCGCCGGGAGTTTCCAATACTTCGCGGCGGAGCGCGAAGAGATCGTCGATGCTCCCGCGGAAGAATTTCTCGTCGGTCAGAATCGAGATTGCCGCCGCGCCGTTTTCTGCGTAGATATGCGCCTGCCGAATAGGATCGAGTCGCGCATTCAATTCGCCGCGCGAAGGCGAGGCGCGCTTGATCTCGGCGATGAGCATCGGCACGGCGCGCGGGCGCGATGCGCGCGTCGGATCGAGCGGCAGGAACTTCCGCGGCGCGGGAGAATCCGCGGCCCGGGTCTTCCAATCGGAAAGATCCAATCGCGCGATTTCCTGGCGTTTGTGGTCGAGGATGCGTGTGAGCATGGTCTGCGGCTTACCCTTCCTCCCCTCCCCGCCTGAGCCCAAAAAAAACTTGGGCTCAGGCTCCCCTCTCCCCCTTCCCATTATGGGAAGGGGGAGAGCCTGTCCTCGAGCGAAGCGAGAGGAGGGTTGGGGGAGTGGGGGTTAGGTCATCCCTTTCCAAACGCAATCAACCCATTCAGCGCTTTGAGCGCCGCGCCGGAATCGAGAGCCTTGCGCGCTTCGACAAGCGCCTCGGAAAAATCACCGCTCTCGGCTGCGATGGCCGCGGCCGCGTTGAGCAAGACCGCATCGCGCATGGGTTCTGTGCTCTTTCCTTCGAGCACCGTGCGCAGCATCACAGCATTCTCCTCGGCCGTGCCGCCTTTCAACGCCTGTGGATCGGCGCGCGGGATGCCCACGTCGCGCGGGTCCAGTTCGAACGTGCGCACCGCGCCTTCCTTTAAATGGCTCACGCGGTTGGGGCCGCCGGCGTTGAGCTCATCCAACCCGCCGAAGCCGTGCACCACGTAGGCGGCGCTCGCCCCGAGGCTGCAAAGGACTTTAGCCAGGGGCTCGGTCAGCGCCGGATCGGGCACGCCGATAACCTGCACATCGGCCCCGGCCGGGTTGGTCAGCGGTCCGAGTAGGTTGAAGATTGTGCGCTGGCCGATCTCGCGCCGCGGACCGATGGCGTGCTTCATCGCCGGATGGTACTTGACCGCGAAGAAGAACGCGATGCCCACCGTATCGATGGCCCGCACGGCCTGCTCGGGTGTCATATCGATGTTCACCCCGAGCGCCGATAGCACGTCGGCGCTGCCGCACTTGGAGGAAGCGGCGCGATTGCCGTGCTTGGCCACCTTGCGTCCGGTCCCGGCGATGACGAACGCGGCGGCGGTGGAGATGTTGAAAGTACCGGCGCCGTCGCCGCCCGTCCCGGCGGTGTCGTACAGTTTTTCCGGACGGCTCGCGAAATTCACCGGCAAGGCGTTCGCGCGCATCGCCCGCGCCGAGCCGGTGATCTCTTCGACGGTCTCACCTTTCATCCGCAGCGCGGTGAGGTACGAACCGATCTGCGCCGTCGTGGCCTGGCCGGTCATGATCACCTGCATCGCCTGCTCGGCCTGGGCCGCGGTCAGGCTTTCGCGTTTCATGGCCTGGGCGATAAACGGTTTAAGCAAGTTCAATTCCTCCTTTTTTTCGGAAGCCGCCCTCGTGGACGGCAGGGCGAGAAATTTCTTCAGAATCTGTTTGCCCACGTCCGTGAGCACCGACTCGGGATGGAATTGCAGTCCGTAGGTCGGGTGGGAACGGTGGCGCAACGCCATAATCTCGCCTGTCTCGGCGCGGGCGATCACCTCCAACTCGGCCGGCACAGGATCGAATACGATCAGCGAATGGTAGCGGCCGGCTTCGAAGGGCGTGGGCAGACCGGCCAAGATTCCTGCGCCAGTATGGTGGATCTTCGACGTTTTTCCGTGCATGATTCCCGGCGCGCGCCCGACCTTGGCGCCGAAAACCGCGCCCAAGCATTGATGGCCGAGGCATACTCCCAGGATCGGGATGCGCCCGTTAAAGTAAGCGATTGCCTTCCCGGAAATGCCGGCATCGTCTGGCGTGCCGGGCCCCGGGCTGATCACCAGGTGTGTGGGCTGACGCTTGGCGATCTGCTCCACGGTCACCTGGTCGTTGCGGAACACTTCGATTTCCGCGCCTAGCTCGCCCAGGTATTGCACGAGGTTGTAAGTGAACGAATCGTAGTTGTCGATTATGGCGATCATAGTTAATCCTTTCATCTCCCCCCATTCCGCAAAGCGGAATGGGGGGAGACAGAGAGGGGGGCGGTAGTGCTATCCCGCCTCCGCCTGCTCCACCGCCATTAATACGGCGCGGGCTTTGTTCATCGTTTCCTGGTATTCGCGCTGCGGATCGGAATCCGCGACGATCCCGGCGCCGGCCTGTACGGACACGGTCTTGCCGCGGCCGATAAGCGTCCGGATCGCCAGACACGTGTCCATCGATCCGTCGAAGGAAAAATATCCGACTGCGCCGCCATACGGCCCGCGCCCGTCGGACTCGAGCTCGGCGATGATCTCCATCGCGCGCACCTTAGGCGCGCCGCTGACGGTGCCGGCCGGGAAAGCCGCGCGCACCAAATCGAAGGCGGTCTGGCCCGGGCGCATCTCCCCTTCCACCTGCGAGACAATGTGCATCACGTGCGAGTAGCGTTCGATCACGGCGTATTCCGGAACGCTCACGGTGCCGTAGCGGCACACCCGCCCGAGGTCGTTACGCCCGAGGTCGACCAGCATTACGTGCTCGGCGCGCTCCTTCGGGTCGGCCAGGAGTTTCGCCTCGATCGCGGCATCCTCTTCGGGAGTGGCGCCGCGCGGGCTGGTGCCGGCGATCGGCCGCAGGCTGGCGCGGTTCCCCTCCAGCCGGACGAAGACCTCCGGCGAGGATCCGGCCAGGTAAAACGGCTCGCCGTCGAAGATTCCAAAATCGAAAAAGAACATGTAGGGCGAGGGGTTGAGCCGGCGGAGTGCGCGGTAGATGTCGAAGGGTTGTGCTTTTGTCGTGCGCGAAAGCCGTTGCGAGGGAAGCACCTGGAAGACGTCGCCGGCGGCAATGTGCTCCTTGGCGGCGCGCACCATCTGTTCGTAGCGTTCCTGCCCGACGTTGGATTCGAAGGCCGTCGGAGGCGCGGAAGAACCTGCTGCGGGTGCGGAGTCGGCGGGCGAGAGCGGGCGGCGGAGCCGTTTCTCGAGGGTCGAAAGCTTGCGGCGGGCTTCCTTTTCCCCATTGAAGGGATAAGCGATCAGGAACATGCTGCGCCGGACGTGGTCGAAGGCGACGATCGTATCGGCCAGCAGGAAGACCGCTTCGGGGAGCGGAGAGGCGTGCATCTGCGGATCGAGGCGCGGCTCGAAGTAGCGCGCGCACTCGAAGCCCATGTAGCCCACTAACCCCCCCAGGAAGCGCGGCAGTTTGACCGGCGACTCGGGGGCGGCGGGCATGCGAAGCCTGCTCATCTCCTTCTCGAGCAGGCGGAATGGGTCGCTGCCCGGTTCGGCGGTGAGGATCTGCGTCGAGCCGTTCTCGCGCCGCTGGAGCGTGCGGCCGCGGATGATATAGACGCAACGCGGTTCAACGCCGATGAACGAATAGCGCGCGATGCGCTCGCCGCCCTCGACTGATTCGAGCAGGAACGACGGGCCGGTCCGGCGCAGCTTGAGGTAAGCCGAAGTGGGCGTCTCCAGGTCGGCGGAGAGTTCACGCACAATCGGCGCGAGCGCGGGAGAAGACGTTTTTACGGGAGCTTCAACAAGCATGGCACCATCCTTACCCCACCACTTTTTTCCCCCCCAGAATGGGGAGGGGTTGGGGGAGGGGTTAAAAAAGAATCCCCTCTCGTCTCAGGGACGGGAGGGGATCCCGCGGTGCCACCCTGGTTAGGCTGCCTTGCCGGCTTGCGCCGGGAACAAAAAACCCCGCCTAGATTGCGACGGGGTCAAAGCCAGCCTCACTCTGTTGGGTACGCTCGGATTCGGACCGATTAATACCCTTGCCCGCTAACGGAGGCGCCGGATTGGGCTACTTAATTCGCCCGCTCAACTCGGAGGTCCATTCGGCATCTGCTTGCGGACCGGGCTTTCACCATTTGCCGCCCGGATCTCTTGCCACTGCGCTTATGCCTACTCGTCCTCGTCGACGTTTTTATTGCTCAGTTTGGGTCATTTTTAGCACAGATGGGGGGAAGGTGTCAAGGGGGGAGGAAAGGGATGGATGATGAACCGTAAAACCGTAGAAAATATTACATCAAAGGGGCAATGATATCCCCGGTATTCGTGCTAACAGGCCCGGTAATTTTTATATTTGGAAAGAACCAATGATTAATATTGAGATAAGTGTTACCAACATTGAAAAGACAAATGAAATCGCATCTCAAATTATGGATCGTTTATTTACTGTTTACGGATATGAAAAGAATTCCCATTTTGATGATCATTATGACCTAATTAAGCATAAATGAATTGAAGCCCAACCCGCGGCTGCAGCAACTGGCCTTCGGCCACGAGAAAATATCGGAATTTGCTTCGATGACCTTTCGAGTAAAATGAGTAGAGTTGTACACAGCTGGCCAAGCGCCCTCGGCCCGACCCAGCCGGGGCGGGCTGAGCCGCAAGCCGTTAGGCAGCATTATCCTTGAGTAAGTCCATAGAAAATGCATAAAACCAACTCTACTACGGAAAAACAAGCTGAATCCAAGAATCACTCGACAGACAGAGTGCGACGGTTCTTTGCCGATCTTGGTCCCGGCTTAATTACCGGTGCCGCCGATGACGACCCTTCAGGCATCTCGACTTATTCGGTAGCCGGGGCGTCCTTCGGCTATATGCCCTTATGGACGGCGCTCTTCTCTTTCCCGCTCATGGCGGCTGTACAGTTGATGTGTGCGCGTCTTGGTTTGGTGACGGGGCGCGGGCTGGCCGGCGTCGTGCGACGCTATTACCCGCGGTGGGTGTTATGGTCTGCGTGCACGCTCTTGATCGTGGCTAACGTTTTCAATATCGGCGCCGATCTCGGAGGGCTGGCGGAAGCGACCGAAATGATGACGGGAATTAAATCGTACTACTGGACCCCGCTGTATACCCTGCTGATCATTTCGCTGCTCTTTTTTTCAACATACCGCCAATTCGCTCGCATCTTCAAGTGGCTGACGATGGTTCTCTTCGCGTATATCGCGGCAGCCTTCTTTGCCCGACCGGACTGGCACGCTGTCTTAAGCGCCACCTTTTTTCCCCGTGTCCAGTGGTCGAGTGCGTTTCTTGCGACCTTTGTTGGCATACTCGGCACGACCATCTCGCCCTATCTTTTCTTCTGGCAAGCATCGCAAGAAGTGGAAGAGGAGCGGGCGCTGGGGAGAGACACAGTTAAACAACGTAAAGGTGCGACCGTCAAGGAATTAAAAGCAGCTCGAACGGATGTTTTCACGGGGATGTTTTTCTCCAACCTCGTAATGTATTTCATCATCCTGACTACGGCGGCGACCTTGAACGCCCATGGGCAAACCAACATCGAAACGGCGCGGCAAGCGGCGGAGGCGTTGCGCCCGTTAGCGGGAAGTGCGGCGTACCTCTTATTCACCATTGGTTTGATTGGGACGGGGATCCTTGCCGTTCCCGTCCTTGCCGGATCTGCTGCTTATGCAGTGTCGGAAGCAGCGGGCTGGCGCGGAACATTGGAAGACCAGCCGCCATTATCACGCAAGTTTTACGCATTGATCGCAGTGGCGATGCTGTTGGGTCTGACTTTGGATTTTGTCGGCTTCAACGCGGTGAAGATGCTCTTTTATTCGGCGGTGCTCAATGGGGTGCTGGCACCGCCTCTGATTGTATTAGTAGTGCTGCTGACGAGCAATTCCAAAATCATGGGCATTCGAGTTAGTTCGCGCCCGCTGCGTTATGTCGGATGGGCAACGGCGGTAATTATGACTGCCGCGTGCATAGGGATGTTTGTGACTATGTATACCGGTTGATAATAAACGCAATGTTGCCCAACAAGCGCTTTCAGCGGACAGGCCCCCGGTTCAAAAAGCAGAACCGGGGCAGGCCTCGTAGTTAAGTTGCCTTTTGGCATTAGAAAGCTGATTACATGAAAATTGCTTGATAGGACTGCCGATTGACAAGGCGGCGGCGAGAATTGGTTAATTTATTGTTTTTCTCGTTTCGAGTAAAATGCTCGTTAGGATACAGTTCGGCCTGCTGCTGAAGCGCAGGCCGTTAGGCCGCTTAATATTCTATACAACTTCCCGCAATGACACGAACTACTGTAGCCAACAAGGATTGACAACAATGGAAAGCGTGCTCGTTTCGTGGAGTGGTGGAAAAGATAGCGCAATCGCCCTGTATGAAATCCTCAAAAGTCAAAAATACCAAATATCCGCCTTGCTCACCACTGTGACCGAAGACTTTGACCGAATCAGTATGCATGGTGTTCGGCGGATTCTGCTTGAACGACAAGTTGCCTCGTTGGGCTTTCCGCTTGAAAAAGTGTTCATTTCAAAGAATGCGTCTACTGAAGAATACGAATCGAACATGGAACAGGTTCTTGCAAAATATAAGGATGCGGGCGTTACCTCAGTAGTATTTGGCGACATCTTTCTGGAAGACCTAAGGAAATATCGGGAAAACAAACTCGCAACACTGGATATGAAGGGCATTTTCCCTATCTGGAAAAGAAATACCCATGAACTGGCCCATTCTTTCATAGCTTTGAATTTCAAAGCGATTACCACTTGTGTTGACACCAATACACTGGGCAGGCAATTTGTGGGTAGAGTGATCGATGAGCAATTCCTATCCGAACTACCTCCAATTGTTGACGTGTGTGGCGAGAATGGCGAATATCACTCCTTTGTGTACGACGGGCCGATTTTCAAAAAGAAAATATCTTACGCACTTGGAGAAATCGTTTTACGGGAAAACCGTTTTTACTACTGTGATTTGATTCCCGATTAAAGAGTAAATGTCTTGCTTAAGAAGTGGCGGCCCAACCTGCGCCTCGATCGGACGTGCACAACCGGCGGCGAAAAACCATGCCGCCCGCCTCGAAGAGTCCCCCTGTTTGTCCCGGACGACCTTCGGGTAAAATGAATTGGATGTATGTCCAGCCAGTGCAAGGCCGAATGCGGATTCACCGATAGTCGAACGCCTCACCCGACGGGGCGAGGGGTAGAACCAAGACCAAGCCAACTGGCGCCGCATCCGCAGAAAGGATGGAGATATGATCGCCTATCGACGCACTACGCGGGAATGTTCCGTTCGTCAATTGAACCCCCGGCTGTTGCAGGCATTTCAGGATTATTTTCTGGAACATAAATTTGGGGATCTGGTTGAGGAAACTCTGCTTTGCTGTGAAACATTCTCCGAGAAGGAAAACCCGAGCAAGATCGAAGCCTTGCTTTCGGGCAATCCGGATTCGTCGGATTATCTCGGGCTTCTCCTCACGGAACAATGGCTGCTTTGGGCCCGCACCGGAGGCCGTTCCGGCGCGAAGGCATTCGGAGCCAATCTTAAGGATATAAGGACTAAACAGTACAGTTCCAGGCTAACCCATGAAACGGGGTTGCATATAGACGGGTATCTGTGCGATTTCAAGGAGCACGTGTGGGGAAATCTGGCCATGGGGCCGGAGCCGGCTGCCCAGAAGTTCTGCGAGGAAGTCCAGAAGGCCATTGAGAAGATCAATCCGCCTGCCAAGAAACGCAAGATTCCGTGGTTGAATTTTTGATCGCAGAAGACGACGTGTTATTGCTTGGATTTCGAATATCTCCGAACCTTGTAATACCGCGATGGATTGTTCGATCGGAAACTGTAATGGTACTTTAAGGATCGAGATGATTGGTGGAGAGGAACTTGGTATAAAATATCAAGAAATAGTGTGACCGGACGGCGAAAGCGACTTTTTCATTTACCGGATTTTCCGACCCCGCGATTGTTCCGGAGGCACCTATGAGCAGCGTCAGAAAAATCGCCAAGGTGCGCAAAAGCAAACCGACGCTCGAGGGAGCCGGCGTGCACCTCAAGCGAGCCTTCTCCAACGATCTCGCGCGCGAGCTCGATCCGTTCCTGCTCCTGGACGATTTCCACTCCGGGAATCCCGAGGATTACCTCCCGGGGTTCCCCTGGCATCCGCATCGCGGGATCGAAACCATCACCTATATGCTCGAGGGCACGATCGAGCACGGCGACAGTATGGGCAACAAGGGAACGATCCATCCGGGGGATATCCAATGGATGACGGCGGGCGGCGGGATCATCCACCAGGAAATGCCCAAGGGCGGGAAAGACGGACGGATGTGGGGATTCCAGCTGTGGGCCAATCTGCCCGGTGCGCACAAAATGATGAAACCCCGCTACCGGGACGTCACCCGGGATCAGATCCCGGAGGTGAAGCTGGACGGCGGTGCGAGTGTCCGCATCGTTTGCGGAACCGTGCAGGGCGTCCGCGGGCCCGTCCAGGATATCGTCACCGATCCCGAGTATTTAGATGTATCCATGCCGCCAAAGGGAAGCTTCACCCACAGGGTGCGGAAGGGTTACACCGCCTTTGCCTATATAGTGGAAGGGAAGGGATATTTTGATCCGGAACGGGATCCCTTTGGCTATGAAATGCAGGGTGCGAACTACTTCGACACCAAACGGGAACGCACGCTGGAGCCAGAGAGCTTGGTGATCTTCGAGGATGGCGACGAAGTGGCGATTTCCACGGAGGCCGAAGGGGTGCGGTTCCTGTTGGTTTCGGGAAAACCGATCGGGGAGCCGATCGCCTGGTACGGACCGATCGTGATGAACACCCAGGCTGAGCTGAGGCAGGCGTTCGATGAGCTCGAGCGCGGGACGTTCCTGGGCCGGAGCGGCGCCGGATGAAACCCGGCAAAACGAGAGTCAACGGTAGCCCGAACCTACCCAATAAAATGACCTGTCGGCAGGTTCATATGAATTCGCAAAAGATTTTTCGAAATGGAGGCGAGAAGCGCATCCCATGAATACTCACGATCAGCAGCATCACGCTCTTTTGGAGGCCATCGCCCGCAAGGCGATACTGGCGGCCGGATTGCTCCCGGACTTTTCCCCCGAAGCCATCGCCCAACTCGGGAATATAAATGCGCCCGCGAGGATATCCGATGGAACGGTCCGCGATCTGAGCGGCCTGCTTTGGTGCTCCATAGACAACGACGACTCGCTCGATCTGGATCAGCTGACCGTCGCGCAGGCGATGCCGGACGGCAAAATAAAGGTTCTGGTCGCCGTGGCCGACGTGGATTCACTGGTGAAAAAAGGATCGGCCCTCGACGAGCACGCCAAGACAAATACCACCTCGATCTATACCGCCGCACGGATCTTCCCCATGCTTCCGGAAAAACTTTCCACCGGCCTCACCTCGTTAAATTACGACGCGGATCGGGCGGCGATGGTCGTGGAAATGATGGTGGCGGCGGACGGCTCGATGCAGGATTCCGGCATCTACCCGGCCCGCGTCCACAATCATGCCAAGCTTGCCTATAACAGCGTGGCGGCTTGGCTCGAGGCGGGCGGGGCGATGCCCGACGCGGTCGCCGCAGTGACCGAACTGGCGGACAACCTCCGTCTGCAGGACCAGGCGGCGCAACGACTAAAGAATTTCCGGCACGTCCAGGGGGCACTCAACCTCGAAACCATCGAAGCCAAACCGGTTTTTGTCGGCGACGAGCTCCGCGATCTCGAGGTGGAGAAGGAAAACCGCGCCAAGGATATCATTGCGGATTTCATGATCGCGGCAAACGGCGCGGTGGCCCGCTATCTCGCGTCGAAGAATTTTCCTTCCATCCGCCGCGTGGTCCGCGTCCCTAAGCGTTGGGACCGGATCGTCGAGCTGGCCAAAGAAAACGGGTTCACTCTTCCGGATATTCCGGATTCCAAGGCGCTGGATGAATTCCTCTTAAAGCAGAGGGCGGCCGATCCGGACCGCTTCCCCGATCTCTCGCTTACGGTGATCAAACTTCTCGGGTCCGGCGAGTACGTTGCGGAACCTCCCGGAGGTCTTGCCCCCGGGCACTTCGGCCTGGCTGTCAAGGATTATTCCCATTCCACGGCGCCCAACCGCCGCTTCCCGGACGTGATCACCCAGCGCCTGTTGAAGGCCGCCGTGCAGGGAGAAAGTTTGCCGTACGACAATGACGAATTGCAGGCGCTCGCCCAGCATTGCACGGACGCGGAGGATGCGGTCAATAAAATCGAACGCCAGGTCGGCAAATCGGCCGCCGCACTGCTCCTGGAATCGCGGATCGGAGAGCAGTTTAACGCCTTCGTCACCGGCGCTTCCGACAAAGGCACGTGGGTCAGGCTTGCGGAGCTTCCCGTCGAGGGCAGGCTCACCCAGGGATTCCAGGGCCTGGACGTGGGCAACCGAGTTCGCGTGCAGCTCACGTTGACGGACGTGCAGCGCGGATTCATCGATTTCAAAAAAGTGGGATGAGTAGACGCATGATGGTTGGCCCGGACAGCATCCCTCCCGGCATGGGGATGGCGCGACCGCCGGGATCCGCCGTCGGGTGATCTTTTGGGACAAAGGAGAAAGCAATGAAGAAAAGAGTAGGTGTGTGGATTGATCATAGAAAAGCGGTTCTTGTCACCCTGACCGAGAACGGGGAAGAGATAAAACAAATTACCTCCGGGATGGAGAAGCATGTCCGATTTGCCAGCGGATCTTCGGAGGACGGCTCAACGGAGGACATTCGGGAGAGACAATTTGCCGGTCATCTTGCCGCATATTATGAAGAAGTCTTCGCGGCTATTCGAGATGCCGAAGCCATTTTTCTGTTTGGCCCGGGGGAAGCCAAAGGCGAGCTCGAAAAACTTCTGAAAGGCAAAGGGTTGGGCAAGAGTATCGCCGGCTTGGAGACCACCGATAAGATGACGGACCCGCAGATCGCGGCGGAAGTTCGGCGGCACTTTTTCGAAAAGAAGGTGTGATTTCCTCGGGAAGAAGACTGATCCGGAACGGCTGGGGTAGAGAATATTAATCCACGAAGCCCGTTGTGGCTGCCCCGCCCCGGCTTCGCCGGGCGAGGCCGGGGGGTCGGGCCGGGGAACACGAAGGGGCACGAAGGAGTGCGGCTCGGGGATTCCTTCCATATTCCTTCGTGCCCCTTCGTGGATTATTATATTAAGTTATCGATTATGGATTTTTTATACCGTACCCCGTGATTGTGTTTGAGGTTGCATAGGAGCGCATTCATGTCCGTACCAAATCGCAGCGAAATCCACCCCGGTTGTCATGTTCAAATTATCGAAAAACAAAACCAGCAAACGGGGCTGCTGACGGATGGCATTGTCATGCGGATCTTGACGAAAAGCTCAACTCATCCTCATAGGATTAAAGTGATGCTGGAGGATGGCAAGGTGGGAAGAGTGCAAAGCCTATTGCAAAAATAGGGACAGACAGACGTTTGCTTAAAGGAGAGATTTTTTTTGGCCGGCTTCGACCAAACCCCAACAATTATTCTTCGGCTCATCCACTTGCCACCTCGAATCCTCTATGCCGTTGGATTGGGTCCCTGGATTGGAAATCTCATCCTGCTTCTGACAACCACGGGACGAAAATCCGGCAGGCAGCGCGTCACCCCGCTGCAATATGAAGAAATCGATGGAAGGATTTATCTGGCCGCCGCGCGGGGACAAAAAGCCGACTGGATTCGCAATATATTAGCCGATCCGAAAGTGGAAGTGCGGATCAAGAACCGACGTTTTTCCGGTACCGCGGAACCCGTCACGGACGTGAAGCGGATTGCCGATTTTTTGGAGGTGCGTTTGCGCCGGCACCCAAGCATGATCGGAATGATGTTCCGCGCCGAGGGTTTACATAGTGCGCCCGACCGCAAGACGCTGGAGCAATATGCGGCCAATCGTACCCTCGTGGTAATCTCGCCCGGCGATCATATCGTCCGATAAAACTACCGCCCGGCGCAGTCTTGCAGACGGCGTTTGTGCACAGGAGTAAAGGAAAGGCGTATGAATGCTTTGGTCGAAAACGAAGATCTTACCTATGCGTACGAGTTTATAAAGCGGATCTGTGTTGACATCGGGCCAGGGTCGCCCTGCAGTCCCCAGGAGCACGCCCGCGCCGCCGCGATAAAAACCGAAATGGATAAAGTGGCGGATGAGACAAAGGCGGAAAGTTTCACCTGTGCGCCCGACGCATTTATCAAATGGTTTCCATTCGCCGCCACGCTGTCCGTGGTGGCTGCGTTTTTTTATTACCTCGGCCTGCTGCCCAATTATCCGCTGGTGTTTACAACCCTTGCGCTGGGTATCGCCATCTTCATCATTCTCATCCTGGTCATGGAATTTTTCCTGTTGCGGGAATTTATCGATGGACTGTATCCGCGGAAGCCGTCCGAAAATATTGTGGGGGTCCTCAGACCCGCATCCCGCCGGAAGCCGCGCCGGATTCTGATCTTCGGCGGACACCACGATTCCGCGCTTCAATTCAACTATCTGCGGTATTTTAAAAATGGATATTTTGTCGCCGAAGGAATCCTGATTTTCGGGGTGGCCATTTTCACCGTCGGTTTGCTGCTCCGCTGGCTGGGTCTGGTTTTTTCTTTGTCCTGGGCCTGGCTGGTTGGCGTTTTTCCGTGGTATCTATGGATCTTTCTGCCCGTCTGTGTTTTCATCGGATTCACCTTTACCGAACGGGAAAAGAATGGGGGTTCCGTCCCTGGGGCGATCGACAACCTCTCCGCGGTGTCCATTCTCCTGACGATCGGGCGCATCCTGAAACGGCATCCGGAAATCCTGCCCGCCGATACGGAAATTCGGTTGGTTTCCTTCGGGTGCGAAGAAGCGGGCACGCGCGGGTCGCGGGCGTACGTCCGCGCCCATGAAGCGGAGCTGCGGGCGGCGGATGCGGTCTTCATTAATATCGAGAGCATCTACGATCCGGAAATCGAAATCTTCACCGGGGACCGCAACGGCACGATTCGAAATTCGCCCTCTATCGTCAAGGGGTTGGCGCAGGCTGCACAAGCCGTCCAAGCCCCCCACCGGATCTCGCATTTTCCGTTCGCGGGCGGGGGGACCGACGCTCTGCCCTTCCGTGAGAAAGGCATCCGGGCGGCCTGCCTGTTCAGCATGAAAATCCCCTCCCAGATGGTGCAGTTTTACCATCAGCCGTCGGATACCTATGATAAAGTCAACCTATCGGCGCTGCGCAATGCGACTCAAATAGCGTTGGAGTTCATCCGCACTTTTTGATGCATGAATGGGTAGAGACTTATCTTAAGGATCTCATAGGTCCGATTTTGTGTGATGGTGCGGCGGTTATGATTGTTCCGAGTTTGTTGTAAAATGAGCCGATGAGGGAGAACACTTTTTATTTGTTTTATCAAATATGAACGATATCGGATTCCTCGGGAAACTAATCATCCTTGCCGGTGGCGTGCTCGTTTTGCTAGGTGCGCTGGTTTGGCTGCTTTCCGGGACCGGCCTTATCGGCCGCCTCCCAGGCGACATCCGCATCGAACGGCCCGGTTTTACCTGCATCTTCCCGCTGGCCAGCATGATCCTTCTCAGCATCTTCCTGACGATCGTTTTAAATGTAATCCTGCGAATGATGAAAAAGTAAATATCCCGCGGCCGTCGCCGGTTCGGGTGTCCTGCCGGGATCTCCCTAGCCTTCGGGGGGCGAAAGACGGTGAATCGTCACCAGGCTCAGACGATAGAATTCATTTCCGAGTTGGCGTTGGACGACGCGGAAAACGGCTGGAGCGTGGAAGGCTGAATGGTGGAAGGCCGTTTCCATTTGGCGAGGGTTTACGTATATCATTACGGATAAACGGAAGAACGACATTTCGTGAATAACAGGAGAGAACGATGAGTTGTTGGCGGGTAGTGCTTTGCATCCTCTTACCTCCACTGGCGGTCCTGGACAAGGGTTGCGGGTCCATCGTAATCGTGACGGTACTCACCATCCTGGGTTGGGTACCGGGCATCATCGGCGCGTTAATCATCTGTAATTCAAGAAATAGATAGGCCCGTGTTTGATGTCTATGCTCAAGGTTTTTATATACAACAGATTTCCAACAGGTTCTCCTTCCCGCCAGTGAATTCCACACCTTGCAAGATTCGATTGGAGGTTTCCGATGGAAACGTCCATTACTGGTTTTCCCACGCTCCCCAAATGGTACAAAAAGAGAGCCGCGTGGTCCGAAAATACCGGTGCTTGAAAGGATCCTACTTTACCCGAGTCCCTACCTCCCACAAAACTGCCGTCGTATTTTCTCATTCCTCATTAATTATTCACAGTATAAACACGGGACCGGCCGGGGCAATTGGTGGGCCGTACGACGGCGGGAGTGCTTTTTAATACATTGCTCATCCATCCGGTCTCCGGGGAAGACCCGGCATCATGTATAATATTTGCTATCCGTTGAGAAATAGATTCCTCCGCGAGGCCAATATGAACGAAACAGACGTGATCGATGAATATTCCCGTCGACACCAATTCGCAAAAATAAGCCAATTTCTTGCAGTCATCCTGTTGTTGGTTTCCCTTTCCTGTCTTTGGTTGTCGGGAGGGGCGTTTGGCACTTTCGGAGAAAAAATTTTCCTTATCGCCGGCGGCCTGCTACTCGTCGCATCGATTGCGCTGGCGGTGCTGTCGGTTGACAGATATCGGTGTCCGTACTGTTTTAAAAGCCTCGGTGTCGTTCGCAGCATAAAATATTGTCCATATTGCGGGATCAATCTGCAATCCGCGGGTGAATCGGATTTGGATTATTCCTCGAAAGCGCCGGGCGAGAGGCGCGGTTTTTTTGGCGGGATCGCCGCAAAATTTATTCCGGCCGGAGGAATTTCGCGGCGCGCGGCTTCCGGGATCCTTCCGCAGGGAAATTTCCGGCCCACGGCAAGCGATTTTCCGGAAGAGACGTACCCCAAGAATATCCGTTTGTTCACCACCAGCGATGAGATGGAATTGACCAAGCGGTACATCCGCCTGATTTCGAAAGATGAGACCCCTCAAAAGGAGGAAACTCCGGCGGGAGTTTCCGAATCCCTCCCGGGCATTGGCCGGGAGCAGGGAGGCAAGGCCTCGGAGGAAGCCCCGCACTGGAGAAGTAAGGATAAAAAGAAACTTTTATAAACTTTCCCCGGCAGATTGGGATTGCCCCGGGGATATTTCCATCGCGGTCTCTATCGCTAAAACATCGGATGGGTAAAACCACCGGAGACATTGAACAATTCATACGGGAGCTCGCAGAATGGGCGCGTGCCCGTGAGGACATCCTTGCCGTCGCGCTGGTAGGTTCGCACGCCCGATGGGAGGTCCGGAAGGATTCCGACATCGATCTCGTCCTGCTGGTGGAGAATCCGGAAAAATATTTTGCGGACGAAGATTGGTCGGCGCAATTCGGGACCGTCCAGCGACGTCGGACGGAGCCCTACGGCAGGATAACCTCGCTGCGCGTCTGGTACGGCGACGGGCGCGAGGTGGAATACGGCATCGGCTCCCGGCAATGGGCGGAGGAGCCCCTCGACGAGGGCACGCAACGCGTGATCCGCGACGGAATGCGGATATTATTCGAGCGCGGGACAATACTCTCCCGCCACATGAATCCGCTATCGCGGTCATAACCCGTCTGAGACAACACCCCGGATGCCGCAACCGCATCCTTGCCCGTTCCGGGAGATTTATTTCCTCGCCAGGTTTTTCCCCCAACCTCCTCATATTTGCAGGTGAATAGCGGTATACTTTAATGGACCTTTGCGCCTGTGTACCTTTGCGCAGGTATCAGGCTGTGGTAGAATACCGCGCTTTTAAGCCGGAAAGGTTCCCAGAGGATCGTTATGAGTCTTGAGAAATTTTTTAACCCGCAGTCGGTCGCCATCGTTGGCGCTTCCTCCCAAAAAACCAAAGTCGGATACGAAATCCTCCATAACATGATCCAGGCCGGCTTTCCCGGCAAGCTCTACCCGGTCAATAACAAGGCGGATGTCATCGAGGGGCTTAAGTGCTTCCCGGACCTGCCGTCGATCGGCGACGTGCCGGACCTGGTGGTTATCGTTGTTCCGGCGCCGGTGGTGCCGGGGATCATGATCCAATGCGGCAAAGTGGGCGTTAAAGCCGTCATTATCATCACCGCCGGCTTCAAGGAAGTTGGCAAGGACGGGCTGGCGCTGGAAGAACGGGTGCTGCAGACCGCCACCCAGTACGGCATCCGCGTCATCGGCCCGAACTGTCTCGGGTTGATCGCACCCTCGCGGCACATCAATGCCAGCTTCGGCGGGGACCTTCCCGCGGTGGGCGGGATCGGCTATCTCTCGCAATCCGGGGCGTTGCTCGCTGCGATCCTGGATATGGCCAATGCGTCCGGCATCGGGTTCAGCAAACTCGTCAGCATCGGTAACAAAATCGATGTGAACGAACTGGATCTGGTCGCCGCCTTGGGCGAGGACGACGAGACCCGGGTGATCGCCGGTTACCTGGAGAGCATCACCGACGGCAACTCCTTCGTCCGCCGGGCCGAACTGATCTCCAACACCAAACCCATCCTGCTGATTAAATCGGGCGGAACCTCCGTCGGCGCCAAAGCCGCCACCAGCCATACCGGCAGCATGGCCGGAGGCGAGACCGCCTACGAGGCGGGGTTCGAACGCGCGGGGATCATCCGCTGCAATTCCATCGAGCAGCAATTCAACTACGCCGAAGCGTTCGCCATGCAGCCGTTGCCGATCGGGAACAATGTGGTGATCATCACCAACGCCGGCGGGCCCGGGATCATGGCGGCCGATGCGATCGAGCGGGAGGGTCTGGGTTTTGCCAAGCTTGCCCAAGCCACCATGGATAAGTTGGCTTCCTTTCTTCCGGCCGCGGCTAACATTCACAATCCCGTCGACGTGCTGGGAGACGCGCTGGCCGACCGCTACGAATTCGCTCTCGACACCGCGCTGGACGATCCGGGCGTGGACATCGCGCTGGTGGTGCTGACCCCGCAGGCC
>Ga0187886_1001319_pt1 | contig 23071 bp, 16 predicted proteins | sample June2016WEW_20_1_FD_133001 | JGI IMG/M metagenome (GOLD analysis project Ga0187886, IMG submission 133001) | Peatland microbial communities from SPRUCE experiment site at the Marcell Experimental Forest, Minnesota, USA - June2016WEW_20_150 | ecosystem: Environmental > Terrestrial > Soil >... | reverse complement strand
TGGGGACAGGTGTTTCAGGAATTCATGAGCCCTGACAGTCTGCGCAAAGTCCGGAATATCATCAAGACCGACAGCGTCCTGGTGATCGACAGTGCGCGTGGCGGACGCAGTACGCGGACGTTTTTCGAGGAGGGGCGATGGGCCTCGGTGTGTCAATCGCTCAAGCCGAACGATCTGGTGCTGATTCAATTCGGTCACAACGATGCCGCAAAAGACAAACCCGAGCGCTATGTCACTGTGCAGGGGTACAAAGAATATCTCCGTCTCTATGTGAATCAAACTCGTGAGAAGGGTGCCATACCCATCCTTGTCACACCTGTAAACCGCAATTATCCGTGGGCTGATGGAAAGCTCACGAATGTGCACGGAGAATATCCGGATGCGGTAAAACAGGTGGCGAAAGAACTCAATGTTCAACTCATCGATCTGACGCAGCTTTCGTGCAACTTCTTCACGTCAAAAGGCCAGGAGTTTGTTACCAGCCACTACTTCATGAATCTTCCTGCAGGTTCATTCGAAGCCTATCCTAATGGTCAGAAAGACAATACGCATTTTCAACCCGAAGGGGCGATCGAGGTTGCACGTCTGGTTTTTGAAGCTTTGCAGGGAATCTGAGTTGAACAGGCTTTTCCCGTTCCGATGCATGCCGGAAGCCCGATCCAACAGGATGAGATCGGGCTTCTCTCTTTTCTGAGGTGTTCGTATATTATCCCACATCGTCGTACGTGGGGATGAGGTCGTATGTGCGAAAGAACATCTGACGCATTGCACACGACGGGGAAGCAAACTAAATACTGTCAAATCACGTTATAGCACACACTCGCCGAGAGAAACCTGAACCAGATGAAGGAAACACTGTCTTGATGAGCACCGTCATCGTTATTCTTGGCGCTACAGGGGATCTGACTGCACGGAAACTCATCCCCGCGCTCTACCACAATTTCCGAAAGAAGAGGCTTCCTGATCATGTTCATGTGATCGGCTATGGGCGCAAACCGTTCAGCTCGGAATCGTTTCGGGACAAGATGAAGGAAGCGGTGCGCGCGTTTGCTGCCGAGGAATACCATGATCATGAGTGGAGCGCCTTTGCCTCCCGTCTGTTCTATCAACAAGGGGAGCTCGAGGGAGTCCAGTATTATCAGTCGCTTGCACAGCGCATCATGGGTGTCGCGGGCACACCGAACAACTGTCTTTTCTACCTCGCGACAGCACCCGAATACTATACGACGATTGTCAGAAATCTGGCTGAGGCGAGTTTGCTCGCTGAGACAGGTCAGAGCGGCTATCGACGGATCATCATCGAGAAACCTTTTGGACGGGATCTCCCCTCAGCGCTCGCTCTGAACCAGGAGTTGCACAACGCCCTCCAGGAGAACCAGATCTACCGCATCGATCATTATCTGGGAAAAGAAACAGTCCAGAACATGATCGTGTTCCGCTTCGGCAATGCGATCTTCGAGCCGCTTTGGAACCGAAATTATATCGACCATGTTCAAATCACGGTGTCTGAGACCGTCGGCGTTGAACATCGTGCAGGGTACTATGATACCGCCGGGGTGCTCCGGGACATGTTTCAAAATCACCTCCTGCAACTTCTGACCCTCGTAGCGATGGAACCACCTGTCGCGTTTGAAGCTAATGCTCTCAGGAATGAAAAGGTGAAGGTCTTGAGCGCCCTTCGGGAGATTGCGCCTGAACACTCAGCGGTCGCGACCGTGCGCGCACAATACGAAGGATATACACATGAAGAGGGGGTTGCCCCGAATTCGACAACTGAGACGTTCGCAGCGCTGCGCATCTACGTTGACAACTGGCGATGGCAGGGCGTGCCGTTCTATCTCCGTTCGGGAAAGATGATGAAGGATAAGGCTTCGGAGATCACGGTTCAGTTTCGCCGACCGCCAACACAGATCCTCGATACACAAGCTGGAAGGACGGAGCTGTTCACCAACCGTTTGACGATCTGCATACAGCCGGACGAGGGGATACACCTCCGTTTCATTGCGAAAGTTCCGGACCAGGGTATGGAGACGAGACCGGTGGAAATGGACTTCGATTTCCGCAATTCGTTCGGGGCGAAAGCGATACCAGAAGCGTATGAACGACTCCTGCTCGATGCGCTGAACGGAGATGCTTCGCTCTTCGCTCGGAGCGATGAGATCGAGCTTGCATGGAATCTGATTGATGGAGTGCGCGCTGGGTGGGGGAGTGAGCACGCCTCACCGTTGCTTATCTACAAGCCTCAGACGTGGGGTCCTGCTGCCTCTGACAATCTCCTGGGGCGCGACGGGCGATGGTGGGTACACAATAGTCAGCTTCAACTTGGCGATCATCCAGAACCCGGAATGTGAGCATGGGAAAAGGATCGTTGGTAACAGTGTATCGTGACGCAGCGGATCTCGAGCAGAATGCGGCAGAGGAAATAGCGAACGTGATGAAGGCGGCAATCAACGATCGGGGAGTGTGCGTGGTGGCTCTATCGGGGGGTGAAACCCCGCGGCAGATTTACGGGCGCCTCGGCAGAGATCCACTTAAAGATCGGGTGAACTGGAACCTCGTTCACCTTTTCTTTTCGGACGAACGTTCTGTCCCGCCAAATGATTCTGAGAGCAATTACGGCATGGTCGAGCGATCGTTGATTTCATGGATCGATATCCCGCGGCACAATGTCCATCGGATCAAAGGGGAATTGGCCCCCTCTCTGGCCGCGCAAGAGTATGAGAATGAATTGAAATCAACGTTCGGTGACACCCAGGTGCGACTAGACCTGTTGCTGCTCGGTGTCGGCGAAGACGGTCATATAGCTTCGATCTTCCCGGGCACTGATGCCGTTGATGAGCAGTTCGCAATCGTCCGGCCTGTCAAGAACCCAAATCAGAACGTCCAACGAGTGACACTGACCTTCCCGATTATCAACGGCGCCCGCGAAATTCGCTTTCTGGTTTCTGGAAAGAGAAAATCCTCCATTGTACAGCGTGTGCTCGGCACCTCCAAACCAACAAAGGATCTGCCTGCGACCATGGTCCGTCCGGTCGATGGAAATCTTCGATGGCTGATAGACCGTGAAGCGGCCTCGCAAATCGGTCCTACCACTGGTGTAACTCTCCACTGATACAGCTGTATCCGGAGTGTGAGCTTCAACCCTTTCAGCAGCGAGAGCATGGAGCCGCGGTCTTCTTCTTTGGAACCGCGACCATAATTTTGCTGTTAATTCACTTTACAGTCTGTATTCTTCAACCAGCATAGCATTTCAGAGGGGCCCTCATGCCAAATCCCGCACAGATCAGACCCGATTCGACCGAGTACTTTGAATACTATGAAAAGTACGTCAAGCTCGTGCCGGAGAACGATATACTCCATGCGATGCAACTCCAGGGGGAGCAGACGCTGTCGTACCTCCGTTCCCTTCCGGCGAGCGTGGGGGACAAGCGATATGCTCCTGATAAATGGAGCATCAAGGAAGTTATTGGGCACGTCATCGACATTGAGCGTGTGTTCGGTCACCGGGCGCTCTTCTTCGCGCGAAAAACTCCGGGTCCGCTTCCGGGAATTGAACAGGATGACTGGATGAAGGTTGCGACGTTCGGAAGCCGGCGGCTGGCTGATCTTGCAGATGAATTCGAGTCGGTCCGCCGGTCAAACCTCTTCTTCTTCCGGCATCTGGACGCCGAGGCCTGGATGAGGAAGGGAATCGCGAGCGAGCGGGAGTTCACGGTTCGCGGAATTGCATACATCATTGTCGGACATGAGAGGCATCACCTCGAGATTTTGAAATCCCGCTATGTGTGAACTCTAGTTTCGACCGGGTGAAAAGAATATACGAATTCACTTTCCCGAAAAAGGCACACACCCCTCACTCCCCTCTCGCGTCCCGCATTCCCTCTCACAAGAGGGGACGTTTAGTTCACGAGTTGGAAGAGGCGATGCACAGGACTCTAACAGTCCCCTCTGTGCGTTGGCCGGAGTATTGGGGAGAGGGGATGAAAGGGGTGTGTGTTTTGTTCTTCTACTTGGACGCTAGGAAAACTCGGATATTGTGATCTTTGCAATCAAGTGTGCAATGTGAACAGCACAGCCACATGGATTATTCAGGAAACGTACGCGACACGACCTTAGTTGTCATATCCCTTCAGGAAAAAAGGACATACCATGGCCAAAAAAACTAGTCAATGGAAGAAGGGGCGAGGCAAGCTTGGTGTCCTGGCACCGCTTATCGGTACCTGGAAGGCTGAGGCAAAATTGCCCGCTGGATATGGGACGGCTCGATGCACGCGTACGTTTATGCCCGTCCTGAAGGGAACCTGTATGCAGTTACATGCACGATGGGAATTTGAAAAGGGGGTATATGAAGAAATTGCCTTGTTCGGTTTCCATGATGGAAAAATCTCCTTCTGGTCCTTCACTTCAGACGGGAAAAGATCGCAGGGGACCTTGACTGACGGACGAGATGTTCACCCTGATGCGATTGCATTCGAGGCGAAAATGCCGGCGGGGTTGGCGCGTATGATCTACTGGCCGGGAGAGAAAGGGGGATTCAACTGGGCGGTCGAATCAAAATCGAAAAAAGGTTGGAAGCGATTCACAGAACATCACTATGTACCTGTGTAAAGGCACATGCGGATTGCGCGTTGTTTGTTCCGCTCTCTGAATCCCGCTCATGGGCGGAATCCTGAGAAGCGGGACGTCCCGCCGTCTTGTGGCGGGATCGATTGCCGATCGTCGATTTTCGATTGGAAAGCCGATCTGGAAACGGGTTGGCTTTGATATTCTTAAGACACTGGTCTGTTTAAGAGCCTCGCTCATAAGTCCTGCATGATCAATCTGAATCTCACACCTGCCCAATCCAATTGTCATCATTGCGGTGGAATGCGCTCCGTAACTCGTCGATGATGGATTGGGGGAGCTTCCCCTTGTTGATGGATTCGATATCCTGCTGAAGATGGTCAAGGTTTGTGGTACCAACGATGCAGGAATCGACGCCCCACGTATAGGCTGTAAATCTGAGTGCAAGCTCCTGCCACGGTAATCCAAATTCCAGGTTCATCGCTTTCCAGCGTTTCCAGTATTCCTCTACATAGCGTCCCACCGGAGGCTCTGCATATCGCCACGGAGCATTTGCTACCGACCGTTTTGCGATGATTCCCATGCCGCGTTCCTTCGCACGTGGAAGCAACCCATCAAGCACCCGTTGGTCGCAAATGTTGATTGAACACTGCAGGCTCCTGAATCGGTTGGAGTCCAGCGCAAACTGCAGGTGCTCATCTTCCCCTGAGTAAGCGGCCACGCGCACAAATCCTTGCTCAACACTTCGCTCTAAAGCATCACTGACGGCTCCCTGACGCAAGACTTCCGCCAGACATGAATGAAGATGGACGATGTCCAGATAGTCGGTCTTCATCAGCCTCATCGCCTGGCGCACGCCGGCCAGGACGCAATCGTACGTCCAGTCGGCGAACCCCTGAACACCGTATCCGACCTTTGTTGAGATCACCACCTCGCCTCGACGATGCGACAGGTATTTCCCGATCCTCTCTTCCGACCGCTCATAGCCTCGCGCAGTGTCGAATAGCGTGATTCCCATATCGACAGCGCTGTTCAAAAGGTGCTCGGCTTCTTTGTCGGACAGTGATTCGTCGCCGAGGTGACCGGCTCCCAAGCCCAGCGCGGACACTTTGATTCCGGTTGTTCCGAAGTCGCGTGTTTCCATCGGGTCATCTCGCCATCTCGACGTCATTCCCTTACTCCACTACTCATCTACTTCGCTACTCACCTACTCCACTACTCACCTACTCCACTACTTACTACTCATCTACTCCATCACTTCTTATCTCTCACAAAATGCGGCATCTCCTTCGGTATCGGCAGCGAGAGTTCGACAAGTCCGGCGTACTTGCCGTTCTCGTACCAGGGAGACTGGTAAATCAATTTCTTGATTCCTCCCTTTTCGATAGTATAAACATTTGATCTCCCCGAGGTCAGCAGTTCCTGCACCGTTGTTCTTGACGGTTCGGGATGGCAATCGAGCAGATTTGTTCCAATCAGATTGGCACCTCCATCTTCTGCAAAGGCCGCGCATGCTTTTTCGTTCATCGCGAGGATGATTCCCTTCTGATCGCACACGGTGATTGCCGCCGGGAATTCTTGTATCCAACCTCCTTTGGTCATTGATCGATCCTTCCTGTAGTCGCGGGACCGGAGTCCACTGCTATTCCAAAAATGGAGTCTCTGCTTTTGCCTCCAGCGCCTTCCGCTTCAACTCCTCCAGCTCTTCCTTGCTGTAAGCGATCCGTGTTATAGTAACAAACAAAACCGGAACAATAAAGATGGCAAGCATCGTTGCCGCGAGCATGCCTCCGAGGACCGTCCAGCCGATCGTCGCTCTGGCCTGTGCACCGGCCCCCGTGGCAAACGCCAGAGGTGACACACCAAGGATGAATGCGAGCGAGGTCATCAGGATCGGCCGAAGCCGTAATTTGACGGCTTCGAGGGTGGCTTCGAGAATATCCATTCCGCGGTCGACACGCGCCTTGCCGAATTCAACGATCAGGATGGCGTTCTTTGCAGCCAGCCCTATCAGCGTCACCAAACCGATCTGCGCGTATACGTTGTTGCTGAGCCGGGGCAGAAGGGTCAATGTGAGGATCGCGCCGAACGCTCCGATTGGAACGGCCAGGAGCACCGCGAACGGTACTGACCAGCTCTCATACAGCGCGGTGAGAAAGAGAAAAACAAAGACGACCGATAAGACAAAGATCATTGCCGTGCTGCTCCCCGCATTGATCTCCTCGCGGCTGAGGCCGGAGAATTCATATCCGTACCCTGCCGGCAGCACGTTTGCGGCCACTTCCCGCAATGCCTCAATTGCCTGTCCGCTGCTATATCCTTCTGCGGCATTTCCGTTGATTTCTGCTGTTCGGAATAAGTTATAGTGCGTGATGAGAGGCGCGTTTTCGACGACCTTGTACTCAATGACGGTACTGAGGGGAATCATCTGTCCGGCTAAATTCTTGACGTAGTATTTTGACAGGTTCTGTATGTTTGTCCGAAACATCGTATCGGCCTGAGCGACGACGTGAAAGTTGCGGCCATAGATTGTGAAGTCGTTCACATATCGGCTGCCGAGGTACGTTTGGAGTGTTGAATACACATCTGCGATGGAGAGCCCAAGCTTTTTGCATTTTTCCCTGTCGACATTGACCTGATAGCCGGGTGTATGTGCACTGAAGAACGAGAAAACACGGCTGAGTTCCGGCCGCTTGTTGGCCGCGACGACAAAGCTCTGAACGGTCTTCTCGAACTGCTTGATGTCGTCTGTGCTTTCATGCTGCTCGAGCTCGAATGAGAATCCTCCCGTCTGTCCAAGTCCGGGTATCGCAGGAGGTGAAATGACAACGACACTCGCACTCTTGATCGCGGAGAACTTCTGCTGCAGCGTTGCGATGATGGAGTTTAATTGAAGCGCCTTGTCTTTACGCTCGTCCCATGGTTTCAACTGGCAGAAGATCGTTCCGCTGTTCGACTTCGTTGCAAACGTCACGACGTTCAGCCCGCCCAAGGCAGCGAAATGGCCGACGCCGGGTGTCTCTTGCAGGATCGCCATCATGGAGTTCAGCACTTCCAGGCTGCGTGAAGTAGAGGATGCTTCAGGGAGCTCGAAGGTCACATAGAGCCGTCCCTCATCTTCTGTCGGGATGAAACCTGTGGCCTTATTCTTGAACAGTGCCGCCGTTCCTGCATAGAGGAGAATGAGTATGATGATGGCGTACCGGGCCATCTTGATGGATTTCTTGACACCGCTGGTATAGGAAATGGTCGTCTTCTCAAACCATGTATTGAAGCGAAAGAAAAATTTGTTGAGACCTTTCGACTTCTCATCTACATGCATCGGTTTCAGAATGAGCGTGCACAGTGCCGGCGTCAGCGACAGGGCGACGAATGCAGAAATCAGCACAGAAATCGCTATGGTGATGGCGAACTGTTGATACAGCCTTCCGACGATGCCGGGCATAAAGCCAACAGGGACGAAGACTGCCGTCAGGATCAACGCGATGGCAACGACAGGACCTGAAATGTCCTGCATTGCTTTGAATGTCGCCTCCCTCGGAGTGAGCCTTTCACGATCGATGTAATGCTGTACCGCTTCAACAACAATAATGGCGTCATCCACCACGATGCCGATGGCCAGCACAAAGCCGAACATTGTGAGCGTATTGATCGTGAATCCCAGCGGGAGAAAGAACGCGAACGTCCCGATAATGGAGACGGGAATCGCGAGGAGAGGAATCAGAGTTGCACGCCAGCTTTGGAGAAAGAGGAATACAACCAGGACGACAAGGCCAAGTGCTTCGAGCAACGTTGTGACAACTTCGTCGATCGACACTTTTACAACAGATACGGATTCAAAGGGGACTACATAATCAACGTCCTTTGGAAAGGACTTCTTCAGGGTTTCCATGGTACTGTACACGCCCTGTGCAACATCCAGCGCGTTACTGCCGGGAGCCTGATAAATGAGCAAATAGGAAGCGCGTTTGCCGTCGACAAACGAATTATTGGCGTAACTGAATTTTCCCAGCTGGATGCGCGCAACATCGTGCAAATGGACGAAGGAACCCTCCCGCGGATTTGCCCGGACAACAATGTTGCCAAACTCCTCCTCAGAGCTCAGGCGACTATTGGTAAACACGGTATATTCAAAGGCCTGGGAATCCCGCTGTGGAGACGCACCGACAGAGCCTGCAGCAATCTGCAGATTCTGTTCTGAGAGTGCGTTGATAACATCGGTCGTGGTCAGTCCGCGTTGGGCGAGTCTGTCGGGTTGCAACCAGATGCGCATGCTGAAATCATCAGCGCGTGTGAAGACATCACCGACGCCGTTCACCCGCAACACCGCGTCCCGCACGAAGATGTTGGCGTAGTTGTCGACGAATGGTACGCCATGTGTGCCGTTTGGTGAGTAGAGGGCAACGAGCATCAGGATGCTCGGATTCCTCTTCCGCGTGGTCAGTCCAAGCCGTTTCACATCGTCCGGCAATTGCGGTGTGGCGATACCAACCCTGTTTTGGATATCCAGTGCTGCGATGTCCGGATTGGTGCCCACATTCAGCGTCACATTGATCGTTGTCCTTCCATCACTCGTACTGTTGCCCTGCATGTACGCCATACCCGGCGTGCCGTTGACCTGCGATTCGATGGGAGTTGTAACGGTCTGCTCGACTGTCTGTGCGTCTGCACCATTGAATGAGCCCGATATTTGAACGGTAGGAGGCGTGATATCCGGGTACTGGCTGACGGGGAGTTTGAAGATTGCCAAAAGCCCGATGAGCACAATAACAATGGAAATGACTATGGCAGTAACAGGCCTTTGAATAAATGTGTTTGCGATCATCGTTTTCCTGTAGGGATATTATATGCCGTGTGCAGGTTGGCCGCTTGACTGTGTGCCTGCAGGCGCGACCGCGACGATGGAATTATCCCTCAGCCTCTGCATTCCCTCCACCACTACCTGATCCCCTGCCACTAATCCATTGTTCACGATGACCATATCATTGATGTTCATGCCGAGAACGACACGCCGTTGTGTGACTCTGTTACCAGCAAGCGCAAAAACGAAGTATTCCCCCATTTGTTCGACAACCGCTCTGTACGGAATGAGCAGCGCAGCAGTCGGACTGCTTGCGCGGACGCGGAGATTGCACGTAAGGCCTGTCTTGAGCATGCGCTTTGGATTGGGGAATGTGATCCGAATGCGGATAGTCCCTGTTTGTGAATCAACAGAGCGGTCGAGGAAACTCAGCTGTCCCGGGTAGGGGTATAGCGACTGATCAGGAAGGACGATGGTGAAGGTGGAGTCCTTCCTATTCGACGCGCTGTGCAAAAGGTCATTGAACCGGCCGATCTGCTTTTCGTCCACCGCGCAATCGACAGCCATCGGATCATCTGAAGAAATGGTATTTAACAATGTCTGACCTGTTGTTACCGCCGAGCCCAGTTTGACAAGAGAAACTCCGATTGTTCCGTCAAAGGGGGCCTCGATATCGGAATAGCGGAGATTGGTCTGGACACTCTTCACCGTTGCTTCCGCGGCCTCAACCTGCATTTTCGTGGATGCGAGATCGGCCAGCGCGTGCTCAAGCGTCTGCCGTGCAACCGCGTCGTTCTTGGCCAGATCGGTATAACGATCGGCATCCTGTTGCGCTTTCACGAGGTTCGATTTCGCGACATTGAGATTGGCAATCGCCTGATCATATGCTGCCCGATATTGCTGTTGGTCGATCGAGTAGAGCTTTGCCCCTTGTGCGAGGTGCTGACCGTCTTTGAAGGAAATCTCTGTAATGTATCCCGAGACCTCGGGCCTGAGCTCGACCTGATTCAGTGCCACAACGGTTGCAGGGTACTCGTCGTGGTAGGATGCGCTGCCTGCCTTTACTTCATATGTGGTAACCTGGACAGGAGGGGGGCCCTTTTGTTCTGCGGCTTTGTTGACGCTGCAGGAGACGAAGAGCGAAGATAGAAGTAAACCGGTGACAATGAGCCAGAGGATGCGTTTCATGGAGTAGTGTCCGTTTGATTGTTAGTATTGAACGGTTCCGAGAGCCTTTTGAACGTCGAGCTTGCTGATGAGCACTTGGTAGAGTGCATCGGTTTGATTGAACTCTGCCGCCCTGAGATCCGTCTCGGCGGAGATGAATTCAAGGTACGATTTCGTACCCGCCTTGTACTGCAACTGGATGGTGCGATACACATCCTGGGCGAGGTCGAGATTGTCTGTCAGTATGTGATAGCTGTTAAGGTTGCTCCGATAGTTTGCGATTGCGAGTACGTATTGTGTGGTGATGGAGTTTTTCAGAGAGACCAGATCGTAGTCGAATCGATTCAACTGGAGCCGCGCTTGCCGTATCTGCTGCAAGCGTTTTCCTCCCTGAAAGATGGGAAACGAAACCTGAAGGCCCACGAACGAGTAAGGATAGCTTTGATTGTAGAGCGGTCCAAAGAGGCTACTCTGATAGTTCAATGTGTATCCGCCGTACGCCGACACGGAAGGGAGAAAGCTCCAAAGGGAATAGTCAAGATTGTCTTCCTGGAGTCGCATCTGCGTCTGCAGCAGTTGATACTCAATTCTATTCTCGTGCTTCAGGGTTTGCAGTGTGTCAAGGAACGCTTCATGCTCCATTCGTGTGCTGTCATGTTCAAGAGTCAGGGAGCCGCTGGCCGGGTACCCCATTTGTTCCTTTAGCGAGGTATACCGTACCTGGAGCAATTCCTCAGCTTGTCTTCGATCGGCCTTCGCATTATTCAGAGAGATCGTTGCCCTCATATAATCCGTCTTGTCGACGATGCCCCCCTGGTACTTCGTCGTCGCATCCTTCAGGGTTTGTTCAAGCCGCACGATCGCTTCGTCCAGCAACTCAATTTGCTTTTGCGTCACGAGCACCGCATAGTACGCTTTGCTCACGTTTATGATTACATCGATCTTGGTGCTCGAGCTTCGTTGTGCTGCAAGCGTCCGAACGTCGTGTGCACTGGTGCTGGCAAGCAAAACGTCTTTGTTGAATAACGTCTGCGAGAGTGAGAACTGGGCATTGGATGAATTCGCCAGTCCCTGGTTGATAGGCGCTCCCCCCACGATGGCTACCGGTAGCTGGGGATTATGTTGAACGTTGAAATTGAAATTCAACTGCGGGAACCAGTCCGCCAGCTTCCCCTTGATGACGCTTTCGGTAATCTCTTCATCCAACCGGGTTTGCTGCATTGAGGGTTGGTGCAGCAAAGCGTAGCGGATACAGTTCTCGAGTGTCCCCCGGCTGACGAGGGGCAGGGACTGGGAGTGCACAACGAAAGGCGCGAGCGCCACAAGAAACATCAGATGACTCATTCTTCGCATAAGATTGTCTGTTCTTCCCCTGGGTACATCGGTTGGCACTGCATCAAAGGCACAGAGCGTCCTACCTATAACAACGAATGGCCATCATTGATTCCTATGCTTCAGGAATACCTCGAAGAAATGGGGCGTGGAAACCTTCGGGAGGAGGCCATATTGATGGAGTGTGGCCTCCGGAACTCCTGAGCATGAGCACTCTGGCGGAAGAAAGAATGTCGAATACGGCAAAAGCTCAACCATCGGCGTTCAAGCGGAAAATTCTGCTGATGGTCAGATTGATTCTTTGCCAATGCTGCAGTATGTTCAAAGGGTCCAATCCTGTCGATGCACCGAGTTCCCCCTTGAGTAAAAACCTTTGCGGCGTTGATGAATGCGTGACGATTGAGGGAATCAACACGTTGAGGCGGCTGGAAAAGGAAAGTGTGACCAGATGCTCCTTGGAAACTCTTCTTGCCGATGAGAATGTTTCACGAGACTTTTTCGAAGGATATACGTTTATCTATGATACGTAGGGGTATGCGTTTGTGCGCTTCATCTCCATCACCGTGACCCAAAGTTCCCCTGCACTATTCCTGATTTCAAGTAACGATACATCGAATCCTATGGCAAAACTCCTCCGCGTCGCGCTCATACTCACAGTTGTGGGTAATTCACTCTATTTCTCATCGTGCGCATCGAAATCCAACGAGGCGCCTCCCCCGCGACCTGGCGGTCGGACCGGCGCCATCACGGTTAACGGCGTCATTGTTGCGACGGAGCCGCTTGACAACGTTGTGAACTCGTCAGGTTCAGTCCTCGCATCCGAATCAGTGGATCTTGCCGCAGAGCCGATTGGTATCGTGCAGTCGATTACATTCAAGGAAGGGGCCCACGTCAGCAAGAACGAATTGTTGCTTAAGCTCTATGACGAGGACCTGCAGGCCCAGCTGAAGAAAACCGAACTTCAAATCCAGCTCGCGACCGACCTGGCAGAACGGCAAAAGAAACTTCTTGCGAGCAACAATACAAGTCAGGAACAGTACGATGTTGCCATCAACACCCTGGCCACGTTGAAAGCCGATCATGAAAACCTCGTCGCTTCGATACGAAAGCGGGAAATCCGCGCCCCCTTCGACGGCATTATTGGATTGCGGTATGTGAGCGAAGGGAGTTATGTGACTGCGGGTACGCGCATCGCGAGCATACAGAAAATCAACCCATTGAAAGTAGATTTTGCCATACCGGAAAAATACGCCGGCAAAGTTCGTGTGGGGGACGTGGTGAAGCTGCATAGTGACGAAACCAATGTGGAGTTCTCGGGAAAGGTGTATGCCATTGAACCGGAGATCGATCCCACGACGCGCACTGTGCAATTGCGCGCCATGTGTGAGAACAAAAACGAAAAAATTTTCCCGGGCGGCTATGTGCATGTTGAATTGCGCCTCAAAGAGCCAGGCGGTGCACTCATGGTTCCCACCGAAGCAATTGTTCCTGTTCTGAAAGGGCAGACCGTCCTGATCCGGAAAAATGGAGTCGTAGTCAGCGTGTCTGTGAAAACGGGCGTCCGTACACCGTCTGCCGTACAAGTCACGGCCGGACTTTCTGAAGGTGATACTGTCCTGACGACGGGAATCCTGCAACTGCGTCCGGGCATGCCGGTCAACGTGACGGTCAAACAATAGCGCGCGTTTCTGTCCAATCTGAGAAAACTTCCATATGAGTCTTGCTTCGATCAGTATCAAACGGCCTGTTCTGGCCATCGTGATGTCGCTGACTATCCTGCTGTTTGGTATTATCAGCTTCACATTCCTTGGTGTCCGCGAATACCCCGCGATCGATCCGCCGATCATCAGCGTACGAACAAGTTACTCGGGTGCGAATGCCGGCGTCATCGAGTCGCAAATAACGGAACCGCTTGAAAAAGCGATCAACGGCATTGCCGGTGTCCGCAACATTTCCTCCAGCAGCACCCAGGGAAGTAGTTACATCACTGTGGAGTTCAACCTCGATTCCGATCTCGAGGCAGCGGCGAATGATGTGCGCGACAAGGTCTCCGGGGCTAGCCGATCTCTTCCACAGGATATTGACGCCCCGCCGGTTGTGACCAAGGCGGACGCGAATTCGGACGATATCATCTCTCTGACGCTGCAGAGCGACACCAAGAACCAGCTCGAGGTAAGCGATTATGCGGAGAACGTCATCGCTCAGAACCTTCAGACGATACCCGGTGTGAGCTCCGTGTCAATCCGCGGGCAGAAGCGCTACTCGATGCGGATGTGGATGGATCCGAAGAAACTGGTCGCTTACGGTCTGACGCCTCTCGACGTGTACAATGCTCTGACCAACGAAAACGTCGATCTGCCGTCAGGAAAACTCTCCGGCAACCAAACCGAGCTCATCCTGAATACAAAGGGAAGGATGCGAACGGAAGAAGATTTCAACAACCTGATCCTGAAGGCCGATGCGAACCGCAGTGTTCGTTTCAGCGATGTTGGTTTTGCAGTCCTTGGACCGGAGAACGAGGAATTTATCCTCCGGCAATCGGGTGTTCCGATGGTCGGTGTTGGCGTCATTCCCCAACCCGGGGCCAACTATCTCGAAATTGCGGATGAATTTTACCGGCGTTATGAGCAGATCAAGAAGGAGCTCCCGGCCGACTACAAGATGGACATCTCCATCGATAACACACGGTTTATCCGTCGGTCGGTTACAGAAGTGCAGGAGACCATTCTGATCGCAGTCTCGCTCGTCATTCTGATTATCTTCATTTTCTTCCGTGACTGGGTTATTGCCTTCCGCCCGTTGATCGATATTCCTGTCTCGCTCATCGGGGCGTTCTTCATTATGTATATCATGGGATTTTCGATCAACATTCTCACGCTGCTGGCCATTGTCCTGGCCACAGGGCTCGTTGTGGACGACGGCATCGTCGTCACGGAGAATATATTCAAGAAAGTCGAACAGGGAATGACGCCGGTTGAAGCGGCGTTTGCCGGTTCAAAGGAGATATTCTTTGTAGTTATTTCCACTTCCATCACGCTTGCCGCAGTGTTTCTCCCGATTATCTTTCTCCAGGGATTTGTCGGCCGATTGTTCCGCGAGTTCGGCATCATCATCGCAGGAGCAGTCCTTATATCGGCGTTTGTCTCTCTTTCCCTGACGCCCATGTTGAATGCTTACATGATCCGGAAAAAAAGGTCCCACACTCGATTCTATGAGGTGACCGAGAGCTATTTTGCTGCACTGAATCGAGCCTACGAATACCTTCTGACACGGTTCATGAGGCATCGCTGGATGGCCACAGCGATTATCGCCGCTTCGCTCCTGATCATGATCTTGATCGGATCAACCCTCCAATCGGAGCTGGCGCCGCTCGACGACAGGAGCTACCTGCGCCTCTCGGTTACCGCTCCCGAAGGGGCCTCGTTCGAATACACCGACGCCGTAGTGGACCGGCTGTCGACGATCATCAATGACTCGATACCGGAGAAACGTGTCTGTCTGAGTTTTATTGGCGGTTTCAGTTCGATCAACAACGGCAGTGTCCGGATCATGCTCTCGGAGCCCAACGAGCGAAAGCGTTCGCAGCAGGACATTGCCGATTACATGGCGGCTAAGACACGCGGCATTACTGAAGCACGTATTTTCGTTGCGCAGGAACAAACCATCAGCGCGAGCGGCGGCGGCCAGCGCAGCGGTCAGCCGGTCCAATACGTGATTCAAAACCAGGACTTTGAGAAGATCAGGCAAGTGCTTCCAAAGGTTATGGATGAGGTGAACAAGAGCAGCATTCTTCAAAACGCGGATGTCAACCTGAAGTTTAACAAACCTGAGCTCGACATCACCATTGACCGTGATCGAGCGCGAAGCCTGGGTGTTGCAATCATGGACATTGCACAGACCCTGCAGTTGGCATTCAGCGGAGAGCGGTTCTCGTACTTCGAAATGAACGGCTTCCAGTATTCGGTGATCGGACAGGTCGATCGCGATAACCGTGATGAACCGCTCGATCTTCGATCTCTCTACGTCCGCAACAACCAGGGGAAACTGATTCAGATGGACAATCTTGTCCGTGTGACGGACGAAAGCGCTCCGCCACAGCTGTACCACTTCAATCGGTTCAAGGCCGCAACAATTTCTGCAGCTCTCGCACCGGGAAAGACGGTTGGCGACGGTATTGCCGAGATGAATCGCATTTCGAAGAATATTCTGGACGATTCATTCAGAACAGCACTCGCCGGGGCATCGCGTGACTACTCAGAGAGTTCATCAAATATCATATTTGCATTCCTTCTTGCACTGGCATTGATCTATCTCGTGCTCGCAGCGCAGTTCGAGAGTTTCATTGATCCCTTCACGATCATGTTAACCGTTCCTCTTGCACTCGCCGGCGCACTTCTCTCTCTCTGGATCACAGGAAAGACGCTGAATATCTTCAGCGAAATCGGGATCATCATGCTTATCGGTTTGGTGACGAAGAACGGAATCCTGATCGTTGAGTTTGCCAATCAACAAAAGGAGAAGGGGGCGAAATTGCTGGAAGCAGCGAAGTTTGCCGCCGCAGCCCGTTTTCGCCCGATTCTGATGACGAGTCTTGCAACGATGCTTGGCGCACTTCCTATCGCGCTCGCATTGGGCGGCAGCGCAAAGAGCCGCGTTTCGATGGGTATCGTTGTGATCGGCGGGCTGTTCTTCTCGCTCGTGCTGACCCTCTTCGTCATCCCGGCGATGTACACGTTCTTTTCGAAGGACAAAAAGGAAAGTGCTTCGCAGGAGCACACTGCCGAGGCAGGCGTCCCATCGGAAGTAACGCCCGGGTGACGTACTACAATAATTGATTCGGTTGAACAACCTCGGAAGGCCCGGTAGCTTGCTGGGGCTTTCTTGTCTGCGAATGAGGTTAGTCATCGAGCGGCTTCAAAGCACTACGTTCAGTATTGAGATGGTGTCCTGAGACACAGGTGCGGTCGATCGGAAGGAACAGCTTAAAGGGAACTCCTGCAGCGTTCTGTTCGTTACTCTTTCGTATGAATCTTTCTTCCATACTTCGAATGTTCTCACCCAGAAAACGCAGGATGTATGCGGTAGTCGCGCTGCTTTGCCAGGTGGGAAATCTCGTTTTTTGGCATCCGACACACTTCGATTTTGATATCTTTTCGGCTTCAGCACACACAAGACTCACGCAACACGAAGACGCCGACCACTGTACACATCTCCCACTAGGTGATCACTCACAATGCGCAATCTGCGTTTCTTCTCAACAAAGAATTTCGGTTGAACCGGCAAGCATCGGCCTTCACGAGCTCCAAGTTATTGGCTTGTTTGGATCGGAGCAGATCGTATGTTTATTCCTCTCTCTTCACTCTGATTCCTTTTACCGCCGCGGTCCTCCCACTCTCCTCGGTTAATTCTCACTCTAAATTCTGAATTTGCATGGTGACGGATTGTTCCCTCATCATTGCATCTCTTTTGCACAACCGAGGAGAAAGAAAATGCGGTCATTCAATCTCATTTCATGTTTGCTACTCTTTGCAGCAATCTTGTCTGTGCGGCCGTCGTTTGGGAACGTACGAATATCAAGCACCCATGGCGTCGACAACCGTTCCGATTCCACGATAACCCAGAAACCTCATGTTCCGCTGCATCGGCAAGCCGACAACGGGTCGACCTCCGAATCCGGCGACGGAAAGGTTCAGGTGAGAGTCAATGTGACAGATGCGAGCGACAAAACGCCTATCGAGCTTGCACACGTTGTTATCAGGAGGGGAAACAAATTCATCGCCGACGAGGCGACGAATCCGGCTGGACAAGTCCGGTTCCGTGACGTGGAGGCAGGAACATATACCATGATGACATGGTTCATCGGATATGCCACCAGAATTGACACGGTGACTATCGACGAAACTCATCTTCGCTTTGATATCGCTCTACGACCCCAGGAGATTCAGGGAGAGGGTGTCGAAGTTATTGCACAAAGAGGATTTGGGACTTCGCATATCGACGTGAAGAGCGCCAATCAGGTTTTTGAAGCGGAGACCTATCACGTACCACCGACAGCCCGAGTGACGAACTTGATTCAGGAAAACGTCATGGGAGCAGCGAGGGCCCCTACCGGTGAGGTCCACGTTCGCGGAATGCACGGGGAGTTTACGTATTACGTCGACGGGCTTCCCATACCGCTTGGTGTTTTCGGGGGTTTGAACGAAGTTGTGGATCCGAAAGTCATCGATCGGGCAACATTTATCACCGGAGGCTTCCCGGCTGAATACGGCGGCCAAATGGCCGCGATCATATCGTTGAACAACCGGGTGCCTACCGGAGCTTTTCATCTAGATGCGACAACGTACGGCGGCAGCTATTTGGTCTTCAACGGAACAAGGCCGTTTTCTCCCGGCCAGACGACGGCCGCCGGAGACACGCTTGGCATTCGCGTTGGGCCATTTCGTGCGCTGAACTCCAACGGTCAGGATTTATCGATCAGTGACCATATAGGAAAACTCGGATATTTCATTTCGGGCTCCCGTCAGGAGACAGACCGCAGGATCGATTCTCCGGTCTCCAATATCTTCCACGATCATGGATTTGATTACTTCATTTACGGCAAATTCGATCTCATATTGAGCGACGACGCCTATTTAACTGCCAACATCAATTATGGAAAGACATACACGCAGGTGCCGTACGATTCATTGGAGGGGATCGCATCCGATCTCCAAAACACTACGAACGCATTCCAGGCAGTCGCCTACTCACGAATTCTCAATTCCAATCCTGAGCACGAATCAAACTTCTATCTCGGAGGATACGCACGGGAGGGAGGGCTGATGTATACTCCGGGGACAATCGATCCTCCAAGTTTCCAATTTGTGGGAGATACCACAAACTCATACTTGCTCGCAGAAGACAGGAGATTCACAACTCTGGGTATGAGAACGACCTACGACGAGAGGCTCTCTCACCAGTTCATGTACAAAGTGGGATTCAATTTCGCAAGCACGACGGGAACTGAGAACTTCACATCACGCGATTCGATCCAACATCCGGGACCGTCTATTCTCACAAACTTCGCAGGATCGGATTTCGGTGTATTTGCTCAAACCGAGTGGCATCCATTGGAATGGACAGCGTTTGAAGTAGGAGTTCGGTATGATCAGCATATTGCTCCTGATGTTCCGCTGCAAAGTCAGGTGAGCCCGCGGATCAAGTGGAGCTTCTTTATCGATGAGGATAATTCTGCCTACCTCTACTACGGGAAACTGTTTATGCCGACGAATGTCGAGGGGCTGAGATCTATCGCAATCAACGTCAGCACATCGCTGACGCCAACGCTCCCCGAGCGTGACAATTTCTATGAGGCAGTTTTCACGCATGTCTTCCCGATGGGATTTCGAAGCAAGCTGGCCGCCTATTTCAAGCGAAGTACCCCCGGTCTCGATGATCAAACGGTGGGTTCTTCGGCAATCAAGACACCGGTCAACATTTCATTGATGCGGATTACAGGTCTTGAGCTTGGACTTTCATACAGCGACGACAATATCCCATTGTCGGGATATGTGAACGCCGCCATGACACACGCCTATGGCACCGGAGCGGTCACAGGAGGATTTCTTGATGTGAGCGATGACGGGGCTGCGACGGACCTGGATCATGATCAGAGGCTTTCCATCGTGACTGGCATTAATTATCAGCCGCAAGACTGGTTCATCAATCTCTCGGGGATTTATGGCTCAGGTCTCACGAATGGAAATCCTGGTGGAGTATCGTACCAGACAGGTCTGTTTGATTTCAACAACGCCCAGCATACTCCTCCTTCGTGGATTATGAACTTTGCATATGGTTATACGATACATTTGGCGGGTGGTGCGACACTTCAACCATCAATCTATGTGGCAAATCTACTCAACCATGAACATTTGATAAAAGGCGCATATTTCAGTGCGGCGAGCTGGGAGGAACCCCGCAATGTCGTGTTCAAGCTGTCCTATCATATCTGAGTAGGCGCAGAAACACGTTCGAGCAAGCGCGTTCATCCATCATGCCCTGCTCGCGAAGAGGGGCATCATAGACGGGGCTGACGATTGCCAGGCCAGTCCCCGTCAACCCTCTTATCTTGTTCGGCCACTGTTCCTGAGTTTATGAATACAGTCAACGTCTGGAGGGGAGCGCACAATGTCCCATGTTCGCAGGTCGCTCGCTGCTGCAAGCGTACTCAACACGGCGGTCTTTGTGGTCGAAGGAATCGCTGGGTATCGCGCTGGAAGCATGAGTTTGTTGATGGACAGTATTCATAATTTGTCCGATGAGCTCGCGCTGGTTTGTCTCTTGCTTGCCTACACACTCTCTGTCAAATTGTCCCGAAACCTCCAGAGGATCGCCAACATCCTGAACTCTGTTGGATTGGTCATCATAAGTGCGGTCCTCATTGTGCAGGCAATCGATCGAATCCAGCATTCCTCACCGGTTCTCGCGTTCATTCCCGCAGTCGTCGGAGTTCTTGCCGCAATTGGAAACTGGTGTGTGGCGCGAGTCTTAAGGGATGTGCGTAATCAGAATCCGGCGATCCGCCTTGCATACATTCACAATCTGGGTGACACGTACGTTTCCCTGGTGCCTGTCCTTGCAGGAGCGCTCGTCTGGGTCACCGGTATCTTCGCATTCGATCCGATCATCGGAATCGGGATAGCCTTGTGGTTCATCTGGTCGACGGTACAGGAAGTTCGTTCTACCGGCGAACACCTGTTGTGGCCTGAGGACGCGGTATGCAAGCATCCGACCATGATCGTAGAGTAGAAGAGGGATAGAAATCCGAATGAAGGATTTGACTGTGGCATTCATACTCCTTGCGATCAGTTCGTTTCCTGGTCTGGCACAGGACAACGTGCAGCGCCGATCCTCTGCCCGGACCATCAGAATGATTTTGGACCCGCAATACAAGCCTACCTCTGACGTACGGCCGGTCAAGAGCGGCACGCCACTCATCGCCCTGTCACACCAGCTATGGAATCAGCTTTCCATGCAATCGAGAAGTGTGATCAATCAGACGTTCAAGGTGGCCGAAACTCAGGCAAGCAAACTCAGTCCATCAGGCAGATTCCGCATCCACTACGATACGACCGGGGGGAACACGCCGGCGCTCCTCGACTCGTCCAGCCAATCTCCATTGCCCAATACCTATGAAGCATACGTAGATTCAGTCGCCGCAATCTTTGATTACTGCTGGCGGTTTCAAATAGACTCGCTCGGCTACAGACCTCCCGCACCGCACATCGGAGAGAGCGGGTTGCCGGAATATGATGTGTACATCGAAGATCTGGATCCCTCCCTGTTTGGATTCACCGAGTACGACGAAAGCATGCGCATCAATCCGGGCTCCGAACCCGCGCGGTATTGGACTTACACCGTCGTCGACAACGATTATTGGGGATATCGAACGAATGGGATGAGTGGACTCCGCGCAACAGCTGCGCACGAGTTTCAGCATGCCATCCATCTCGGAGGATACGGGCTGTGGAGTAGCCTCGACATTTATTTCTTTGAATTGAGCGCCGGGTGGATGGAGGGGGTTACATTTCCCACGGTGCACGACTACTACTATGATGTTTCGGAGTACTTTACGTCTTTTCGTGACCTGGAAGGCTCTCTGCCATTTTACTATTTCGGTTCACGTTTCATCGGATCGGAGAGAGGCATCTGGGGACAATTCCTAACCCAGAGGTTTGGCCGCGATGTGATGAAGGATATCTGGGAGCATGAAATCAACGAGTCAATCGTGGAGAGCATCAATGATGCCCTGTTGACACGTGGGACGGATTTCAAATCTGAGTTTGCTCTCTTCACTTACTGGAATTACTTCACTGCCGATCGCTCGGATACAGCTCGCTACTATCGTGACGGACGCCACTATCCTCGGATTGCACCGGTATCGACAGCAACAATATTCCCCGGAGGCACAGCTTCAATATCCAGCCAGGCATATGCTTTCTCCTCGAGTTTTTATGAATTCTGGCTGCCCACCGATACTCTTACAGTCGCCGTCGCAAACGTGGATCTTCCGGCCGCGCAGAACTATGATCTCACAACATATGCGCTACGACTTGAGATGGGGGCGTCGGTAACGGACTTGCCGGCGCAACAGCTGCTCAACGGAATGAAGATCGGAATCGGTGTCTCAGAAAGGATGAATTGGATTGAGCGGTATCTCATGGCCTCCTCGAAGTCTGATGTCCAAAAGATGGCTTCCGATGCAGCTCCCAATCCAATGCATCTTTCTGAAGTTCCTCGTCTTGCCCTGCCGATGAACGAGCCGCTCGGCTCGTCGGCACAGATCTACTTTCTTAACAGCGCCTTATCGTTGGATTACTCTGCTTCCACTTCGGTGGTCTCATCGAACGGCGGTCAGTATGTCTTCGTGTCATCTTCTGACCTGCGGTCACACCTTTCTTCCGGTGTTTATTTCGTTGTCGCCCAGGTCGGCAATGCGACGTACCGCTGGAAAGTTGCTATAATCAAATAAAATCTTGCTCCGCACCATTATTGATATTGTGATCAAATGTTCTCCCCGAGTTCACCTTTACGGGAACGCGACCGCACCCGAATTTGTTTTGGTTAAAGAGTGTGGAATAGACTTGCCCACGCAGCTAGGCGTGGTGCCGTTCAAGAATTGAATACGTTTTTCAAACCCTCTGTTCATCACCAATGTTTCCTGCGGCTCACGCCGACACCGCAGATCAAGAAAGGGGTTCTCTAGAAATTCGATCTCATTGATTCAATGTTTTGGTTGAGCATATGATTGTGCTTGTGGAGGAGAGATGCCGCGCCGGAGAACATTGATGAAAGGGATTGAAAATGACATTGTTCATAGCAGACACCAATGACAGGATCCGACAAAGCTTGGCTTCGATTGCCGCGAGTGTTGAAGGCATATCGGTAATTGGGGAAGCGGGTGATGTTGGAGATGCGATCGGGGGGATCAAACGGGCCAAGCCGGATTCTGTCATTGTTGCACTGCCGATGTCAGGTGGTAACGGATTGGATGTTCTCTGCGCCGCTAAATCAACGAACCCTGCCTCTGTAGCAATCATCCTCACACTGGGTCCCTGCAGCGAATGCCAACACAAGTGCTTCGCCATGGGAGCCGACTACTTCTTCGAGAAATCGGGCGAGATGAAAAAAATTGTCACGACGCTCGTTCTTCTGGCCCATCAACCATAT
>Ga0187886_1001317_pt1 | contig 23112 bp, 18 predicted proteins | sample June2016WEW_20_1_FD_133001 | JGI IMG/M metagenome (GOLD analysis project Ga0187886, IMG submission 133001) | Peatland microbial communities from SPRUCE experiment site at the Marcell Experimental Forest, Minnesota, USA - June2016WEW_20_150 | ecosystem: Environmental > Terrestrial > Soil >... | reverse complement strand
GCGCATGCCGTGGCCATAGCTCCGTATACCGGCACTGAGCTCCCAGTTATCACGGTCACCGACGCGATTATGAAAAAACGCGAGACTGCGCACTATCGAACAGCGACAGTGCTCAAGGAGATCAAAACGGTCAACCTCGGTTATTCGGGAGGGAGTCACGGCGTCTCGATCCCTCTCCCGATAAAGGTCGGGGGCTTTCCCGTGCGCTACCGTGTGGGCCAATCGCGCGGGCACATCGTCAAACATGATGAGTTGCTCGAAACGTCGCGCGGGGACTTGATCGTAAGTAATCAACGCCTATTTTTAAACCCGTTTGCCGGTCACAAGCCGTTGAGCGTGCCGCTCGCGAAGATCGCCAGCTTTCACGTCTATGAGAACGGCCTTGAAGTGTGGCAAGACGGCAAGGAGCGTCCCTACCTGTTCGTGCTTGATGCGGCGGCGAGCGAGATATGCGGGCTTTGCTTGTCGAAAATGCTGGAGGTGGCGTAAGATGGGTGAACCGGAGATTACGGACATTGCGCCGCGACGCTGGTCACTATGAGCCCGTAGTTTTGCTATCAAAATCTCAACACAACGAGGCTAAGAGAGGGACGTTGCCAGTGTCCATGCTCGTCGACGATCGGCCGCCCGAGCGCATTGAAGCTCCAAATTTGAGCAATGCCACGCCGGGCAGCGATGCCGACTATGCCCTCCGCTCGACACCTTTCGCCCTCGGTTATAAATCCTTATAACAGGCCGCTGAGATAGGAGCAAACAGAGGCGATCGGGATCATGGCAAGTATTCTCATAACGGGCTGCAGAGGGGGCATAGGGCTCGATGTAGCATGCAGGCTACTGAAGAGAGGACATAGAGTCTATGCAACCGTTCACAGGGAGACCTCAGTTGATGAGTTGCGATCTGTTTTGAAATCGTTTGGCGAGAACTTCGTAGTGGACAAGCTCGACGTGACCGAAGCCAAAGACATCGACAAAGTCGATGCGTGGGACATCGATGTCTTAGTCAACAACGCGGCTATCGGCAACTCCGGGCCTTTAGCAGAGATAGCCCCTGAAAGAGTTAACGCCGTGTTTGAGACAAACGTGTTTTCAACGCTGCGATTAACACAAAAAATCTTGCCTCAGATGATTGCAAAGGGTGGAGGACGCATTGTGTTTATGGGTTCAATGGCAGGACTCGTTCCCACGCCATTTTACGCGCCATATGCTATGACAAAATTTGCGCTCGAAAGCGTTGCGTTCTCCTTGCGAACTGAACTCAAGCCATTTGGCATCAACGTCATTGTCATCAACCCCGGGAGGTATAGCACGGGCTTCAATGAGAAATTCATGCGGCAGAAATACGAGTGGATGAACGCAAATGGTCTTTACAAAGATCATATGGCCTACGTGCGTCAAGAAGAGGAGAAAGTCATAAAGCACGAGTTGCAAAGTACCCAGAGCATAGCAAAACAAGTGGTAAGAGCGGTAGAAGCCCGGCGGCCTAAGCGCAGGTACGTTGCTCCAAAACGGGAGTGGGTCTTTCTTCCACTCGTTCGCAGATTTGGTTAAGTCCAAATCACAACCCTTTCACATTTGCCCGCTCTGAAATCCCTGCGCGAGAGCACATGGATTGAATTGTCGGTCGCGCGAACAGCAAAGATGAAGTGGTGGCGCCACGTGACATGGCGGCTTAGAAGATAAGAAACAGTTATCTTTCTTGGCGGCGGTTTCAATCACGTAATGGGCATATTATCAGATCTTCTCGTAATAGTGCTGCTCCTCATTATCGTGCTCCTAGCGATCATTATAGTCATCCGCGTGCTTCCCTTGTTGCTACTTGTCGTGCTGGTGCTCCTTGTGGTGTGGATATTGTTTTTCCGAAATCGTCCCTGAAGACCGGTTGCGTATTGGTTTCGCACTTTGTTTCGAGGACCCGCAAAAGTGCCCTATAACGGACTTCGCGCGAGGTAGCCTACGGATTCAACGAACGGGCTGACGTTTGATGGGGAGTCGACAAGCAACTCGACATAGGCGATAATGGCATATTGAAGAAGAGCTAGACAGCCCAGCAGAGACACAATGGTCTATCTAGGGGAACTATTCCCGACGACAACTGCGGCATCAATATTCTTAGTCGTGTACGCACTGTGGCTGTTCAGCGAACTCGCTATTGGGGGTGTCATCCCCCGCTCGCGTCGCCGCGGCGCCCCGATCAGATACGAAGACAAGAGCTCCCGCCAGCTTATAACACTGAGCACGTTTCTGTCCCTTACGATCGCCTTCCTCTTTGCATCGTCTGGTATTGCGGCGTTGCCGAGTGGAGCTTTCTACCTCGGGATCGGCCTGATGATCGCGGGTATTCTGCTCCGACAGTGGTCAATTGCTGTGCTAGGACGTTATTTCTCGCGGACCGTCGGCGTTCAGGATGGCCAGGCGGTGGTGGACCGGGGGCCGTATCGACTGGTGCGCCATCCCGCGTATACCGGATCGCTCCTCACCATCGTCGGACTAGGGCTCGTGCTACAGTCGTGGGGGGCTGTGCTCGTGCTCATAGCTTTTTTCGGCGTGGCTTTCGGCTATCGGATTCACGTTGAGGAGGGCGTTTTAACGTCGAAGCTGGGCGACGAGTACGTCGCATACGCGAAGAGAACAAAACGGCTCATTCCGTACGTTCTCTAAACCCTTTTGCGCAGCCTGTTCTTTTCTGCGACAAATGCTCTATTGGCGAGATTTGCACTTTAGGAAGTGAATGAGCCGCTGAGCGTACCAGAATTAAGCTGCAACGTTCTTTCGTGACTCATTCGAGATTACCGGAAACGAGTCACTACAAGCGGCTATCAGCATTTTTTTAAGCACCGGCAGCATGTTCTTTTTTGCTACGGGCGCAGGCGCGCGTGCTCTCGTTTTCTCGAATCGACCGCAACGTAGGCGCAGCTCCTGAAACATCGCAAATGGCAAGCCTTATTACGTGCACAGACGCTTCCAACAATCAAACGCAAACGTGGCCGTCGTGTCCAACCAGCGATGATCATGCGAAAGTGGCGTGGAGGTTGGATTTCGATCGCAGTCTTTGTGGTCTCGTTACAACGGAGGTGTCAAACGTCATGGCTTTACGCTCAACATTGAGATTTAGCCAATTGGAACTTTTGATTATTATTTTTTCATTTTCGGCGGCATTCGTGCTTTGTTTGATTGTCGCACTTCCCCTGTCTGATCTTCTACAGGAGCCGGACTGGGCAGTAGGCCTTGTGGAGGAACCCGTCAAGATTGTCGGGGTTTATGCTTTGGCATTGCTCTTCCCGGTAGCATTTCTTTCGAAGAAGAAGTGTGCGATTTATGGTGCAGCTGCGGGTCTTGGCTTCGCAGTCATGGAAGACATTAGTTACATGTTTATCAGGCTGCCGAACACCTATAATTCACTCTTGCAGCAAGGCGTCTCGCCTGATACGGCGTTGCAATGGCTGCAGCAGGCGGAGATTGTGCGTGTAGTAATGACATTGCCCGGACATTTGCTCTGGTCATCGTTTGCTGCATTGGGGATTGTCTTCTTTGTGGCTTCTCACAGCCAGTGGTGGAAAACGCTCATCTTTCTCTTGGGAGCTGCTGCGTTCCACGGAGCCTTCGACACAGTTGCTGCGGCCATACCGGAAAGTTTAGACCCAACTGTCTTTTTGCCATTAGTTGCCGTGCTATTGGTTACAGCCTTCGTATGGTACATCGCGTACAAGCGGATGCCAGAGACTGGAATTCCGGAAGAGCAAGTGGCCGTCTTGATAGCCCCACCGAACAACGAGATTTTCGTGCCGCAAAACAAGATCTTCGGACGAGATGACTTCGCCCAATGCGTCCCCTTCGCCGAAGCGAACCTAATCTCACGCGAGCAATTCAGAATTCGGCGCACAGGCCGCCAGTTTTTCATTGAGGATCTAGCGAGCAGCGGTGGGACACGCGTTGACGGCACGCGGATCCGGCCGAATACGAGCGTCGTCTTGACTGAGGGATCGAAGATAACGCTCCCCAACGAAATGACCCTGCTGTTTACGACAAAAGCTTCGCTTAAGGCAGTATCTCCTGTCACGACTATGAGAGTGCCCGAAAGCGCAGCTCCGCCGCGACGGCCTGCCGCCGGCGAGGGCGCGACCGAGCGATTTGAGCCAACGTCAAGTCGGGCATCGTCGACAAGTCCTGCTTCAGCCACGATGCCCCTGCGTGCCAAACTGGTCGGGCCGGGCAACGCGGAGGTGTACGTTACCGGATCAAAGGAGTTCGGGCGTGACGATTTCCGCAACATTGCGCCAGACGACAAACTACCGTTCATTTCGCGAAGACACTTTGCAATTCACGTTACGGGTGACGCCTACTCTATTGAGGATCTGCTCAGCGACAACGGTACGACGATAAACGGCGAGCGGCTACAACCGGGAGAAAGACGGACGCTCAAGCCAGGCGACACGATCTCTTGCGGAAACGTCCTTCAACTTGAATTTCAACCACCTTTGCGGGCAACGTAAGTCGGTCCGTTACCCTCGACGAGCCCCACGGATGTCGGCGCACTTCGATGACAGCTCAAATAAGTGAATTTTGCGATTAAACAGCCCGCTGTGCATAGCATCAACCAGATCGGGAACGACGACTGTAAAGGAGCGGTCGAACGCAGGGCGATGAGCGCGAGCGTCATCATCGAGACGTGCGACAATATCAACGACACGCAACGAAGGGCGCAAGACTACAGGAATGACTTTGTTGCGCGAGGACATGCAACACTCGACAACGAGTCCGAGTTTTGGAGCGGCAGCGCTAGCAAGGGCCAAGCGTGGATACACGTCGATACCACGGAGTTGCACGTTATGGCGTTCTATTACTAAAAGCTCATTTGTGCCGCAACGTAAGAGGGGGCCTGAGAACTTAGTTTGACTGATCGTTATACGGGTCGCAGCCCCCGCCGAATCAATGATTCATAACCGTATTTGCCGATGGGTTGAAGACAAACGCATGATGCAGCACGGAAACAACTTTTCGCCAGCTGTTGCCGCGCGCACGTGACAGGGACTTACGCTGCGAGCGCTTATGATGTGCACCTAGAGGTTCAGTCTATCACGACGTCAACTGTGGTACGCTAGAACAACGGTAATATTATCGGCTCCTCCGCGCTGGTTTGCGGCCTCGATGAGGCTTTCGCACTTCGCCTCCAGCATCTTTTCCGGATCGGTAATTATCGCCTTGATCGCGAAATCATCAATCATGTCGGTAAGCCCGTCAGAGCAAAGCAGGAGGTAATCGCCGGCACCCCAAGACACAAAGCTGAGCTCAGGTTCAAACGGTTGAGGAGTTCCCAAGGACTTCGTAACAACGTGGCGCTCAGGGTGCACGCGTGCCTCGTCAGGTGTAAGCATTCCCTTTTCAATTAGTTCCGCAACAACGGTATTGTCGCGTGTGATTCGCTGCATCGCACTGCTGTTAATCAAGTAAGCGCGACTATCTCCTTCGTGTACGACGTATAGCGTGTCTGAACTGCACAATGCCGCGACTACTGTCGATCCCATGCCCATCCACGCGGGGTTTTCCGTAGCTGCATCATGGATACGTCCATTCGCGTTAAGAACTGCCTCCCGCAGAACGTCCTGGAGGTGCATATCCTGCAGGTGCTGTTTCACGTAAAGGGCAATGAACTCCGCTGCCAACCTGCTCGCTATTTCTCCTGCCTGGCTTCCACCGACGCCGTCTGCGACGAGCAATAAGCCCGATTCAATATCAACGAGAAGTGCGTCTTCGTTGTGGTCTCGATTTAACCCCGTATCGCTGCCTGATGCAACCCACAACAGCGGCTGGAGCTGCTGGGCCGGCATTATCGCTGGATCTGAACTTTCGGGGCGTTTGACGGTCTCAAGATCGACGGTGTCATCCTCTCGGACTGGCGGCGTGAACGATTGCACACTGGCTAATGCCGGTACGCTGGCTGATGCTGCCGAGTCCCGCCTTTGGTTGCTGAGCAACGCTCGCCGTCGCCGCGTAAACAGGAATACAACGGCTAAAACGGACGCGGCAGCAGCCACAATGCCAACCAAAAGAATCACGTTGCCACTGATAGCGCCAGTTTGACTTTGTAGCTTATATCCAAGGCCAGTAGCGTTGCTTGTTGTGTTGTTTGTAGCTGCGCGAGCCGCGTCGGACGAAGCAAGAAGCAATATTCTTGGTAAATCGTGCTCACGCCCAGATCGTATCGAGAACGGCAGGCCCCGCAGGTCAATCCTTTCGTGCATGTGGCTCGCGCTTCCTTCCCAGCTACTAGAACCTAGTTGGCCACCGCATCAAGTTCACGCACCAATTCATCCGCGCTCTGATATCGTTCTTCCTTGCGCTTTGTCAGGCACCTGAGGATAACATACTCGAGTTCCCTTGATATTTGACGAAATTGCGAAGGCGGCGCAGGTGCGTCTCGAAGTATCGAATCGACTAGCGACCCAGTATCCGCAAAGGGTAACCTCCCTGTAATACACTGATACAGCATCACGCCTAGTTGGTAAATGTCTGTTCGCTCGTCAGCGCCTCCAAACTCTCGCGAGAGCTGTTCTGGCGCGGCGTACTGAAGCGTGACCCCCGCAATTGAAACAGATTGTTCTGTCTTCATTTTGCTCAGTCCCCAGTCTGATATTTTAGCCTGATTATCCTTGATGAGGATATTTGAGGGCTTTATGTCGCCGTGCAATATTCTACGCTGGTGTGCGTAGGAAAGCCCATGCGCGATCTGCTTCACAAGCTCAATTGCTCGCTCAACAGGCAGGGCACCGTACGACATTTCGCGCTCAACGCTACCGTCACAAAGCTCCGATTCAAGATAAGGAATCGGAAAAATGTTGTAGTCGAAAAGCCTGACGATGTTTTCGTGGCGCAAGACGCTCCAGTTCGCTGCTTCCGTCGCAAATAGCTTTCCCGCTTTCGGATCGCGTGACTTCAGCACTTTGACAGCAACGGGGTCTCCTTTAAGATCTAGCGCGCTGAACACCCGCGCAAAACCCCCCTCGCCGAGGTATCGTACTTGTGAGAATCGGGACCCGAGCTCGTTAGGGAAAGAGGGAGGCGAGCTAAGTTCACGTTGCTCGGCTGGTTGCGTTTCCCGTTGTGTTTGTGTCGTACCGGCTCTTGTCGCACCGGCTGTTATCGTACCGACGTCCGTCGGTCCTCCAGTGTCGCCGCGACCTGCCGTTGGACCCCCACCGCCAAACGATTGCTCGCTCTTTTTCGAGCGCCTTACGAGGTACGTTCCAATAACTCCGGTTGCGCCTATGAGAACGACCACCCCCAAGATCCATATCATATTCGAATTGTTACCAAGATTGAATAGGGAATAACCACCGTTACCACCGGCACCACCACTTTCAGCGGAGGTCTCTAAAAGAAAAGGAGAACCCTGACTAAAATCGGACCCGGCTAAAACGTAATGGCCACTATTGGTTTGTATTACGCCCTCAGCTGCTCCTCGATCGTCCCAATAGACGTCCCACGAATAATTGCCATTGGCATTAGCCTTAATGATAGTCGGGGTTGAACCGCCGGTGTAATTAGTGTAACCTCCCATGATGTAGCCCCCGTCATCGGTTTGCTGCACTGAATACGCCGCGTCATCGGTGCTCCCTCCAAAGTTGTTCTGCCATATCACCTGGCCATTGGAATCGGTCTTGAGCAGCAAAGCATCGTAACCCCCCATACCGTAAGCGTTCTCTCTTCCGGCGCAGACATATCCGCCGTCCTTGGTTTGTAGGACGGCATCGCCAACTTCAGAGCCACTCTGGCCGTAGCGCTGTTTCCACGTTACGTTGCCACTTGGATCAGTTTTGACGAGATAGAGTTGAGATCCATAAGAAGTCGCAACGTCACCAACAAATATATACCCGCCATCTTCGGTGACTTGTAACGCTACCGCTTCCGATCCAGAATCAAACACCTTCATCGTTCCTTGTTGGTTGCCGTTATTGTCGGTTTTGATGATGAAAGCTGTGCCCGTTCCGTTTAGTGGCTCCGTGTAACCTGCGATGATATAGCCACCGTCTCTCGTCTGTTTTCCGTCTAAAGCTATTGCTGACCCCTGTCCAGAGAAGTTACGTACCCAAACACTATCGCCGTTTTGATCGCACTTCTGAAGAAGCGCTTGGACCTGTCCTTGACCGTTTGTAGAAGAACCAGCAAGGATAAACCCCCCGTCTGAGGTTTGCTGCACTGAATCAAACGAGTCATTGCCTGCGAAATGAGTTGCATATTGCCACTGCACCTGGCCATCTGCATTGACTTTAGCGTACCACCCGTCAAGCCCAGTACCGGATGTCTTATTCGTGTTACCGGCTATAATGTAGCCGCCGTCATCCGTTTTCTGCAAAGAATATGCAATACTCGCCAATGTATAGTGCTGTGTCCATTCGGTTGTCACCTGAGCAGTTGCTTGCGCTGCTGTGGGAGATACGGTGCTAACCACTAAGAGAAAAGTAATGGCTACTAGACTTACAGCGGGGAGAAGTCTGAATTTTTGCATTAGTTTAGCACGAGACGTCTTTGATGACTGTAGTATTAAAATCTGCGCTCAGTGGAATACCAAGGAGACAATCATGAAGTTTAACACGACCGAAGATGCAACGGCATATCTGAACGCCAACGACGTCGGCTACAGCTTGAAGGGATCAACGGCGTTTCAGGATTACCCCTGAGCGGTAGCAGCAGGGCACCTATCGACCATTTACCGATACTATGAGAGCGGCAGCGGGAGCTTAAATTCTGGCAATCTAATATACAATGATATCGCCCAAGATGACAATTACATTGTAGTTTTAAACGTAGTACCGCTGTCTCAAGGGACGCCTACGGCAACGCCTAGCTCGGGGTCAAGCGACCTCGCGTCCTTAGAGTCGTATCTGACCGGACAAGGTTACACGATCACGAAGAGTTTTACAGACGCCGGCAAGACTCATGACGGCTATCCGATGTATTCGGGCGAGTTGACAAAGGACGGAACCCAGTTCTCTGTCACTATCGTACAAGCCGACAGCCAAACGCATGCAATGAGCCTGCTGACGGCTGGGGTCTCATATGCAGAGCAAGTAGGATTTACGGGCGACTACACAAGTTCGACACGGTGGGCAGGAAAACTGGTCTCAGACGGAACGCCTCTCAGTGCGTCGATATTCGTTACTGGCAACGAGGTCATATCGATATTTGCACAGTGAGACATGAACGCAAATGCAATAATGGAACCCATCTTTCCTTCTGCTCAAGAGAGCACATTCCTATATCGTCCGCTTGACCGAGATACTGAAGTTCGGTTTCGGTGAATTCGAGCGCGGCAATCCGTCCACGCCAAAGATGGTGGAAAATACGCGGGGGCAGCTTACAGGCGATCTTGTTAATCGCTACCGGCAACTCAGGGAGGGACCAGCGCCGACGACAAGCGGAGGGCGGAACAGCCAAGATCCGCTGCCCTTGGGTATAGTCGCCTTGATTCTGCGCTGCTTACGAGTCGAAAGCATACAGATAAGGCGAAGCGAGCAGTCGCTTAAACGAGGTGATGGCAAACCAAACCTATATTGGCGAGAACCCTCAGCACAGAAGGCTTCAAGGGCTCGTCGTCACGACGGCGCATCCAGCTACACCCGACGCCGGGAAACAAGCCGTCAAGCAGCCCGCTCAACAGGGTGTTGAGCTACAACTGCTGCAACAACGGGATTGAGGTGAACAGAGAGGGGCGCGACAAAGGTACTTCTTTTCAGTCAAGGACAGTGAGGGAGTCGAGCTTTTTTTCCTCTGTGTTGGTTTCTTGCTCGGTGGAACCGTGCCGTGAACGGCTGAGCCACCGCCACAGCCGCACGTTCGTAACTCTCAAGCGCCTCGTACGCTTTGTTGAGAGAAGCCGCTCGCGCTGCTATCGAGCAAACCTGTGGGAGAGACAGCTCAGATCCAGGACGTCAAAGGGATCGCATAACAGACTCGACAAGTTGCGAATATGCGCCCAAGCGTGGCGCGTGCTCTGAGGAGCCGAATTCACAAAAAAACAGAGAAAAGTGGCTCAAACCTCATTCCTGACTAAACCCCCATATAGCTCCGTTGGCGGTGTCCTCGGTGAAATAGACGGTGATCCCCGTTTGTGAATTATAGCCCATCCAATACGTGCTGCCCTCGTCGTATGTGGCATAACCGAGATCGTGTGCCCTTGAGATGATTTCGGCATACCGCGTTGCCGTCGCCTGGGCAGTGCCGGTCATTTCGATGATGGTGGCATAGTTGTACTTGCCATCGGAAATCGTGCCGTTGTACTGGACGTTGCCGTTGCTTGCCACGTGCATTGAGAAGGGCGTGACCACGGTGTAGCCTTGGTCTCCCAGATAGCTCCCTAAAGATGTGCTCGCCTCAGCGGCGGAGGACGGAAGCGCTGTGGGGGTGACGTGATTGACAGTGACCGGCGGGGTTGCAGCCGCAGACGGCGATACTGAAGGGCTTGGTGAGAGAGTTTGTACGTTCGACGAACAGCCCGCCGTCAACACTGAAGCTAGCAGCACGACACCTATCAATAAAACGACGGATTTCTTGCTCATAGATTCGCCAACTAAATGGTTGCAATAGGTATTAGTTTTTCCGGTTTGACCTAGCGCTGTCGCCGCTACACGGCAGCGCGCTGATTGCGACCACGTTGTTGCCCCGCTCGCTTGAACACAACGCTCAGCAACGAACCTGAAACGATCAGCACTATGCAGTTTATCGTGATGATCGCCACCTCAAACGTGACAATGCTGTACCCCAGCAGAGAGAGGCCGACAAATGATCCGAGCGCTGCGACAAAACTCGCGACGTACAGCCATCGTAGCGCGCGCTCGAGCCTTCCCCCGGCAAAAACAGCGGCGACGAAGAGGAAAGCCCCGTTCATGATGAGGTACGCGAGACTCTCAAGAGCGACGAGGATCCCGTGGGGATTATACTGCGTGAAAAGCGCGAGACCCGCCGTCTCCCCGCTCAAGATACTCGGTTCTATAACGATCCACTGAATGAAGTAGTCGATCATGATCACAGCCGCATAGACCACGGCGAACGACAACCCTATCTGACTGAATAGCTTCTTGTCATCGGCTGCATAGTAGCGGATGCACGCCACGAGGACGACGAACGTCGGTGCCACCAGAAATGCAGGATACATCTATAGGTAATCGACGGGAATGAATGAGGCAACATAGGGATAGGGGATGTTTCGCACGGGCGTCGCGATGCCGACCCCCCAAAAACGCGGCGGCGAAGACTGCCGTCAAGACCGCCGACCAGAACCCAAGCCGGCTCACCGCTGAGCTCACGATCCAACCTGTTCTATCTGTTGATTGATTCGCCAATTCACTCGTCTCCGTCTTTCATCTGCGTCCTTCGGGGATTCCCAATGCCTTTTCATCGTGGGATTCGCTCTTACGCATAGCATCGCGCGATCTCTCGAGGCTGTTGCACGTGTCAGCCGTAGGTCGAAGCACCCGCTTGTTGCGCTACTTGATATTAAACGAATCGATCATCTGCTGCGCCGTGCTTGCGTACGTGTCGTAGTTGTTGGGGGCTGCCTGGTACGTTATAATATATAGCTTTCCGTTTTTGATAGTCCAAATTTGTGTCAGCTTGAGGAGGTCTCCGCCAATGTTTGCCGTATAGACGACCTTGTACGCCGGGTTGCCCGCAAGAGCCGTATTTACAGTCTCAATCTGCGTAAAGTCTGAAAAGCCTTGCACAGCGGGAAGTAGGACGGCTGTTCTATTTAGAAGCGTCTCGTTTGCGGAGACATTCCACACTTGCACGTTTAAATTCTCGGTGTCGTTGTTCGTTGGCATCCTAAAGAGCACCGAAATCGCTCCATTTTTTGGCTCGTCCTTTGTCCAGTCTGGCGGGTACTTAATACTGAACCCTTTCGCGCTGTCATACGTGTTTGTCGGAGAAGCGGGGGCGGTTGGGTTCCCCAGATTGAAGGTGCAGCCCGCAGCGAGCACTGAAACACTTATGATGATGCCGATCAGCAGAACTACAGTTTTTTTGCTCATCGAATCGACCACCCTATGACTGCGCGTTTTGTGATTTATCCAACAAATGTACTTCTGTTCTGCAATCGCCTAATCCAAGCTGGATATTGAGTTCAAATCAAGCTACTGCTTCGTGAGTAGGTTTTGATAGCAATCAGACTGAGCTACTTAATCTGGAACGAGTCGATCATCTGCTGCGCCGTGCTTGCGTAGGTATCGTAGTTGCTGGGGGCAGCTTTGTATGTTATTATATAGGCTTTACCGTTTTTCACCGTCCAAGTCTGGAGCAGTTTCAGCTGATCCCCGTTAACCGTAGCGGTATAGACGATTTTGTAAGCTGGATTGCCCGCAAGCGTTGTGTTTGTTACATCAATTTGCTTGAAGTCGGAGTAGTTCTGTGCGCCCGAAGTCACCGCATCTGTTACGCTCCCGAGTGTGTCTGCCGCAGACAAGTTTTGAACTTGCACGTTTAGGTTTTCTGTAGCGTTGTTTGTTGGCAAGGCGAAAAGGACTGCAAGAGGACCACTCGCTGGCTCATCCTTCACCCAGTCTGAGGGGTACTTAATCGTGAAGCCTTTCGCGCTGTCATACGTGTTTGTCGGAGAAGGAGAAGGTGTCGTGGTCCCTACATTGAAGGTGCAGCCCGCAGCCAGCACTGAAACAATCGTGACGACACCGATCAGTATTATTGCAGTTTTTTTGATCATGGGATCCCCACGCCATTACTGCGCGTGTTCTAATTAGTTTTTCCGGTCTGAACCGGCGACGTTGTCTGAGCAAACGAGCTTGAAAAGCGTCGCGTTTATTGCTAGCCAGGATGCTTGTCGGTCTCAAAGGCGCGGCAGAACCACGGTAGCAGCAGGTTACTGGCAGTAGCGCGCGTGAATCTCGCACGACAGCGGATGCAGTGGCTCACCTCACCACGCACCACTGTCAAGACGCAGGGCTCTTTGAGCGCAACAGAGGGACGACATATATATTTAGCTCAGCGCCTTTTCGTCTGTGAAGGAATGAACATGACACAAGAACGTGACAAGCACGACAAAGACAAGGCATTGACGTTATCGGTCGAGCACGCCGCACACCTCATAGGCATAAGCCGGGCGACTGCATATCGGATGGTCCGCTCCGGGGACTTGCCGGCTGTGCGAGTCGGAAGGCGCGTGCTCATTCTGAAGAAGCCTTTGATGGAAATGCTCGAGGCTGAAGAGCATGATTTGTGAGCCGGTGGCAGAACGAGGCCGTCACGCCTTTGTTACGAAACAAAACGAGGAGGCTACGTATTGCAGCACTTTAAGCGTTTCCCACTCGTCGGTTTGAGTGGAGGCTTTTATGGCGCGACGTCCCCTCCTGAATAGCCGCAGAACGGGCCGCGCGCGAAAAAATAACGGCTCTGGCGCACCGGTGCTCGAGTCAACGAGTTGCTCAACATCAAGCCGAGCGACGTCGAACTGCACAACAACTTGAAGCTAGTAGAAGGTCAGACCAGCAGGGTGCAATAACTAGCGACAATCCTGGATCAGACTTTGTATTTTTAGACAACCAAGAGGAGTTTATCATGCCAAACTGGAAAGACGCAACAAGGTTTACCGAAGCAGCCGATAAAGCCCTGCTCAACGAACTGAGCTGGGATGACCCAGGATTTTGAGTTTGCCAGCCGGGGCTTCATTGCCAGCTTGAACGAGCCGGTTGACCTTTCAAGGTTAGTAGTCGCTTGAGCTACCTGGTCTGCCGTTCGCTGAGCGCTTCTGCAACGACCTTCAGCAGCTCGTCGGAGTCAACTGGTTTAATGACGTACGCGCTTGCCTCGAGCAACAGGGACTGCAAGGCGCTGTCCAGAGTGGCGTAGCCCGTGACCATGATCTTGATCATCGTGTCACTGACAGCGTTTAGCTCTTTTAGCAGCTGCGTGCCATCCATGTCAGGAAGCTTGATATCGAGGAGCGCCAGATCATACGAGCCTTTTTTACATCTTTCGATCGCCTCGTGACCGGTTGCTGCCGTTTCGACGTCGTAGCCGCGTTTTTTTAGGATACGCGCGAAACTTTGCAGTATAATTTGGTCATCGTCGACCACTAGGATGGTCGCGTGTGCCACGGATATCTCCCCCCTCTTTGATTGGTGGCGCATCGATTAGGGGCAGCCGCACGGTGAGCCGAGCGCCACTCCCGGCGGTGTTGGCCACGTCGATTCGTCCATCGTGTGCTTCTGCGATTCGCATACAGAGGGTCAAGCCCAACTCGACCCCTCGCTCTTCGTGCAGCGACTCGACGATTTTGCTCGCCCGGTCATCGAGCAGCGATGCACTCGGGTGTGGGCAGTTCGTAAGCGGGCTGTATTGCTCCTCGCTCTCATTCACCTTCCAGTCCCGCTCGGTCACCCGGTCTTCCATAACTGCGGTCTGACGACTCAGTCCCCCCTCGATCTGTCCTTCACGCCCCGACGGGCTGCTATAGGTGGGCTTTTTAAAGAGTGACTTCTGCTGATACCGAAACATAATGATCAACCAGTTGTTGGCTCCAGGCAATCGCCTCTGGATTTTCGCTCGTTAACGTTGAGGAATAGTCAAATGTGTCATCTGTACGATAGAGGGCGAGCGCCATAAAACGATCGGTAACGACCGTAACGAGTTTGGGGTCGTCGTGCAGCACGCGAAGCGTCAGACGCTTGCCACCTACCCCCTTCAAGCGCGGCTGCCCTGCCTCGTCAATGAGGTGCTGCAAGACCGCATCGGTGAGCACGAGTTCAATCGACGTCTCTTCGGAAGCAAACTTCTCGAGCACGATGGCGTCGATGTTCGGAATATAGATCGACGACACGAATCTTACGGTGGCGCTGTCTTGGAGCAGCTCGACAAAACGACGCATGGCCTTAAAGATATCGAGCGGCGTGCCGGTGATGAGTGTTGCATCGCGCAGCGATCCGATCCGATCAAAAACCTGATCCGGAATGCCGCGCAAGTCGTGTTCGGACCAGAATGTGTCGTACTTTTTCAAGACCTCCATCATACGGCAATAATCGATGACTTTTCGCGCGGCGCTCCTGCCGATCGGGGTCAGTCCGTACTTTCTCGTTCGATCTTGGCCAACGAAATGGTTTCCCTCCAGCTCTCGCAACGCGTGGACGAGCGCGGGAGAGGACGTTTTGAGCTCTTTCTTGAGATCGGCAAGCGGTTTCTCCCGTTCCATCAAGGAGAAGAGGAGGGCTCGCCGTTGCTCAGAGCAAATAGCAAGGCGGAGACTCTTGTATACGTCCGCGTTTTTGTCCATTTCAGTTTCAGATCCTGCGGGATAACCACCTACACCCCGCGCTATAATCTGACTTAGCATTTGTCATTTTGTACTGAGGACGCACGCAAACGTGCTGTTGGCCAGCCCTTACGAAGCGACATTCACCTCCCGAGTTGCCATTTGTTTCTGCCCTGCCGATTCATCCTTGCGCGTTCTGCGGCAATCCCCGTCTTGCGCGCCAAATCGAGAGACGCGGCCCGCTGTGGGCGTGAGCTGCCTTTCTCGCCGCGAATGCGCTCAACGTTCACCGTGCGCGATTTTGATCGAAACCTGCAAGAAGCTTGCGTTGTAGATAAATTGGAATATTGCAACATGCTTACCCCATACACTACACCATCTCCGCCTGTGACACGATAAAAGACGTCATATCTGCGACGCCTTCCAGCGGTAGCGGCCCTCCAAAGTCCTCCGTCGCTGTGACGGTTACCGTGAACGTTGTCGTTCATTTGGTGTTGTCCTTCCGGCCTTCAATAGCTCAGCTGGATCGACTCGTCTCAAGACGTCGACATTCACCTGCAAAACCAGAGATCCCAGCGCGCAGTGCAGACTGGCATAGCGTGTGACCGTGATCGTTATCGTCTTGGGCTCGATTTCCTGCAACTGCGCCAACAGTGGAGTGCCACCTATATCGAGGAGCTCATGTCCGTGAAATCATACGAGCATTTTATCGCCGATCGTTGCGCCTGCCGAAGTCATCCTCTGTAATCCGCGCGCGTTCTTTGCCTTCACAAATGTTTCCAGACCATGAGAGTAGACCTAGGGTGTAACGGGCGTCGTCATCGCGTTGGGCAGCGTGCGCGCTCACGAAGGGCGCTACCTCATCGTAAAGAGTGCCCTCGTAAGATATCGTCGATGCTCTAACTTGAGGAGGCCCCGCGGTTTGCCGCTGGGGTCCGCTTCAAATACCGTGTCCGGTAGCGAGACGGTCAGCTCGAAGGCACCATGACGCTCGATCGCACGAAAGGGAGGATTTTCGCGACTCTTTTGATATAGAGGTCTTAAGTGTCTTTATTTGGCTATCAAGCCACCCGTCCGCATCTTGCGCCTATTAGTCAGCGATTGCGTCTGGTGCAGAACGTGTCGATCGTTCACTGAGCTTACTTCGCCTTGACGAATGCCGGCGATATCGCAAACCTTTTAGTCAGCGAATCAATACAACACTGGGACTTCGAGCATTGTCCTAGAGTGGTTATGCCCACAAAAAAGGAGTCCCGAGTTCCGACACCGCCGACGCACCCCGAAACGTGGTGCCGTCTCGTGCTGACATCGTCCGTCTTGCGCTGCGAGACATCGGCCACTGGATCCGCTCAAAATTCGTTTGCGCCACGAGAGATGTGATGCGATGCGCTTACAGAGTAAAATGATCGCCGTGGTAGGGGTGATCGTCCTTGTCACTATCCTTGTGTGGGTGGTGGTAGCTCAAGCTTTTTTTATGAACAATTACCAGCAACTGGAAAGAGCCGACGTCCAGGACGCCTTAGACGCAACGCGCTATTCTCTTGGGCGTTCGATTGGCGAGATGAATGCGACAGCGCATGACTACGCTGCGTGGGATGATACGTACAGCTTTGTTGTAAACAATAACACCAACTATACCACAGACAACTTGGTAGTAAGCACGTTTGAAACCCTGCGACTGAACCTTATACTTATCGAAAACACAGACGGCAAGATCGTGGTTGCGAAAGCCTACGATCTTGTGAACAGGAGCTTCGTCGCGCTGCCCGTCGACGTTGATCAGCTAGCGGGGCCGAGTTCGCCTTTGTTTTTTCACAATGAATCAGCAGAAACGAGCACAGGAATCCTCTATACGGCGAATGGCCCCCTAATTATCGCCTCCCAGCCCATATTGACCAGTGCTGAGGCGGGTCCAATTCACGGAACACTCATGTTCGGGCGCTACTTGACGCCTGACGTTATGGAAGCGATCGCCGGACCAGAGACAGCTGTCTCAGCCTATCCATTTGGTGCTCAGTCGCCCGACGACGTCCAACGGGTGCAACCAGGGCTCGCAGGAGGCGCAGCGTCAGTAATAGAGCCTGTCAATGCGACCACTGTTGCGGGGTTTACGCTCCTGCGAGATATCTACGGGAACCCGTCGCTTGTGATCAAAGAGGTGCTTCCGCGCACCATCTATCAAGCAGGGCTAGCAAGCACGAACACCTTTCTAGGGCTACTGGTGATTGCAGGCGTTATCTTACTCACGTGCATGGTCTGGGCGCTGCGCCAGTCCGTTCTTGCTCCCATCTTGCGAATCAACACAAGCCTCGCTCGCATACGCACGAGCGACGACCTCTCGAAGAGGGTGCCCGAGCGCGGTGATGTTGAGTTGGTCTGGCTGGCGCGCGCCATTAATGCAACGCTCGCTTCATTGGAATCGTCGCATGCAGAACGGGACGTGATAGACATCGCACTCCGTTCATCGGAGCAACAATTTCGGGCCGTTGCTGAATCAGCAGCCGATGCTATTGTCACGGTGGATCACACGGGCGTGATTACGTACTGGAATACCGCTGCGGAAAATATGTTCGGCTATGCTCCGAGTGAGGTTCAGGGAAAACCGATCACCGCAATATTCTCGGACGAGTTCGGGAAGATGCACCTCGAAGCCGCGACTTTGAGGTCGGCAACTGCTTCATCCGTTGAACAAGAATACTCGGTCAAGCGAAGAGACGGGACGCTCGTGCCAATCGAGCCACGCCTCTCAATGTGGGAGACACGTGACGGAAAATTTGTGACCGCCGTCATTCGAGACATCAATGAACGAAAACGTGCCGAAGAACAGATTAGGACCTCTCTGCGGGAGAAAGAACTGCTGCTTAGTGAAATCCACCATCGCGTCAAAAACAACTTGCAGATTGTGTCGAGCCTGCTCAGCCTCCAATCGGACTACGTCACAGATGCCGATGCGCTCGCCATGTTCCGCGAGAGCCAGCAACGGGTCAAGTCTATGGCGCTTATACACGAAAAGCTGTACGAGTCCGAAGATTTTGCCCACATTGATTTTTCGGATTATCTGGCAGCGCTTTCGTCTCACTTGATTTCGTCTTATCAGCGGCCATCAGTGCGTCTCCTCATTGAGGGTTGCACGACGAGTGTCGATATTACGACCGCCATCCCGTGCGGTCTCATCGTTAACGAGCTCGTCACGAACGCCTTCGAGCACGCCTTCCCTGACGGACGGGAGGGGACGATTACCGTCAGCTTGTGCATGGATGATGCAGGGACGCACGTCCTCTCCGTGAGCGACGACGGGGTTGGCTTCCCTGAAGACCTTGATTTCAGAAACACGAAATCGCTTGGCTTACAGCTCGTAACTGCGCTCGTCAATCAGCTCGACGGCACCATCGACTTGAGCAGAGAGAACGGAACGGCTTTTGTCATTTCATTTCACGTTGACTAGTGCGTGAAAAACGACGTGGAATCCTTCCAGAACTGCACATCGTAGATGTGCTCAGGAAGCGGGCGTCTTCGCCCGCCACGGCCGACGCTGAGCACACCCTCCACGGTCTCGGGCACCTTGAAATCCGGTACGTGTCCGGTCTCGCAGGGCTTTTCCGTGCACCTCAAGCGCAAGGTCAGACGCTGATCGTAGACGAACGTAGCGACGAACAAGAGTACGCGCACCGGCGGATCGGTCTTCGTACAGCAGACGATGGACGTCGCACAGGAGCTACTCGTACCGCGAAAGAGAGACATTTCAGAGCTCACGCTCGATAAAAAACCTAAAGAAGCAGCTTGAGCTTGTACCTCTGCGATTGCCTATAGCTAAGGTTGGATCTGGGCTCCACTGTTCGGCGGCGGAAAAAAGAAAGTAGAACAGAGGATCCTTATCAGCCCTCAAACCAACCCGGCGGCGTAACCAGTACGCATGCCACCTCTGAGCACGGCAAACTAATCGCCACGCGCCCATTAATCGAAGCTGACAAAGGCGCGCAGGTCATCCCTCGTCGCTCTCGATATGTTACCTTCAGTCTGCTTCTAAAAAGATTTGAGCAGCTTTCTTTAACCAGTCCGTCGTTTTTTGCAGAAGCGACAGAAAGTCAATTTTCTAAAGAGCAGATGAAATGCAGTGCTGTGAGAGGTTGCCATGCTGTGCGCAACGCCCCAGAAATAGATAACGATGCGAAAAACGATGCTTTATGTACGTGCAACGTACTTTGTATGGAGAATAACCTGATGGTTCGTCTAATTCTCGTGGAAGATGAGTCTATTATCGCCAAGGATATCCAGTCCCGGCTGCGTGGCACTGGCTACGACGTCGTCGGCATCGTGGCAACGGGAGAAGACGCGATAGCACAGGCAGGTGAATTGCGCCCCGATGTGGTGTTAATGGACATTGTCCTCAAAGGGGAGATGGACGGCATCGATGCGGCGCAGCAGATTACAGAACGTTTTGATATACCGGTCATCTTTCTTACCGCGCATACTGACGCGGGTACTGTTAAGCGGGCAGCAGCGACGGCATCTTACGGGTTCCTTGTTAAGCCGTTTGATGAGCTTGAGCTGAGAGCTGCGATTGAAATGGCGATTTATAAGCATAAAATGGAAGCAAAGGCGCGCGAGAGCGAAAGACGCATCCGTGAGCTCACTGAGTCGCTGTCTGAGGTGATATTTGAAACGGATATGGCGGGAACTATCACGTTTATCAACCGTGCGGGGCTGAATGAGTTCGGCTACACAACAGAACAAGTCGAAGGGGGAATGACGCTGTATGACTTCATCCCCCCCGACAAACACGAAGAAATACGCGAAACCATCGCTCAAGCAGCAAGTGATGAGCCGTCCGAATGGATAGAACTTCCGGGGTTGCGACGCGATGGGAGTACGTTCCCGGTCTCTGTGCGTGCTTCACTGATCGTTCGAGAGGGCGTTCCGGTAGGGATGCGCGGGATCGCCTTGAACGTTACTGAGCAGAAGCGTGCCGAGCAGAAACTGGAAGAGAGCGAAAGACGCATCCGTGAGCTCACAGACTCACTTCCGGATATCGTGTTCGAAACAGACATCGGCGGCACCTTCACCTTCCTAAACCGTACAGGGATGACAAACCTTGGCTATACGGAAGACGATCTCAAAAATCCGCTGACGTTAGAAGATGTCATCATTCCCGCTGACCACGTGCGTGCACGTGAAAACTTTCGAAAAAGATTGGACGGAATTGCCTGGGAGTGGGTTGAGTATACCGTCCTGCGGAAGGATGGGAGTACGTTCCCAACATCCATCCGCTCAACGGCGATTATGCGTGACGGTGCTGTCGTCGGCGTACGCGGTGTCGTCGTCGATATTACCGAGCAAAAGCACATTGAAGAAGAGCTCACACACGAGCGCGATCAGGCGCAGGTGTACCTCGATACCGCTGACGTCGTGATGGTCGCCCTCAATCGTGAAGGACGCATAAGCCTGCGTACCCGCAAGGAATGCGAGGTTCTCGGTGTGACGCCGGAACAGGCCGTAGGCACGGACTGGTTTGAGACGTTCCTGCCTGAAGACGTGCGAACAGAGACGTGGGGGGTGTTTGAAAGCCTCATGGCGGGGGACCGGGAAACGCACCGCTATCATGAGAACCCCGTGGTGACGTCCAGCGGTGAAGAGCGTGTCGTTGCGTGGCACGCCTCACTCCTTTACGATAATGCGGGCAACGTGATAGGGCTTTTGAGCTCGGGAACTGATGTGACAGAGCGCGTTCGTGCCGACCAGAAGCTGCGCCAGAGCGAAAGACGCATCCGTGAGCTCACCGACGCGCTCCCGGTAGTCGTGTACGAAACAGACGAAACTGGTCGCTTTACCTTCGTGAATGCGACTGCGTCTGACCTGTTCGGCTACACCAAAGAAGAGCTCGCAGCGGGGATGTCTTTGTTTCAACTGTTCACAGACGCCGACCAAGAGCGAGCACACACGGTGTTTCGTCGGAGAATGGGTGGGGAAGATGTCGGCCGGGTGGAATACACCGGACTGCGGAAGGACGGCAGCACGTTCCCTATTGTCGTCCGTGCTGTACAAATGAGGCGAGACGGTGCAGTCATCGGGGTACGTGGTATCATCATTGATTTTACCGAGCAAAAGCGGGCAGAAGAGAGTGTCAAGGAATATACCCACACGATCGAGACACTCAACCGTATCGTGACTGAGGGAAACAGAGCCACTGATGTGCAGTCATTTGCAGAAGCAGCGACGAAGTTGGCGTGTGAATTGATGCATTTCGACATCGGGGGCATCTACCTCATTGATACGGATGCTCGCTACGGCACATTACGGTACGCACAGGGACTCCCTGAGACCGCGCGAGATGCAATTGAAAACATACCCTACCACGACGCCCCGTTTAGTGCCATTCTGATCGACGGAGACCCTCTTTTTGCTGAAGACTACGTAACGTTTCTCCCGCAGCACGCGCCATTGGGAGTGGCGTCACTCGCGAGCGTGCCGCTCTATTCTCACGATACGATTATTGGAGCGCTCAACGTGGGGAGCGCAACACGCCATACCTTCTCGCAAGCCGAGAAAGAGCTGCTTATCGCCATTGGTAACGAAGCGGGGGTGGTCATCGCAAAGCTACAGGCAGATGACGCGCTTAAGGAGAGCGAAAGACGCATCCGTGAGGTCACCGAAGCGCTGCCGGTAGTCGTGTATGAAACAGACGAAACTGGTCGCTTTACCTTCGTGAATGCGACGGCCTTTGACGTGTTCAGCTACACGAAAGAAGAGATCGAAGCGGGGATGTCTATTTTTCAAATGATCGCACCCACCGATAGGGAGCGAGCACGCACGGTGTTTCATCGGAGGGTGGGTGGGGAAGATGTCGGCCGGATTGAATACACCGGACTGCGGAAGGACGGGGGCATGTTCCCTATTTTGGTCCGTGCTGTACAAATGAGGCGAGACGGTGCAGTCATCGGGGTACGTGGTATCATCGTTGATTTTACCGAGCAAAAGCGGGCAGAAGAGAGTGTCAAGGAATATACCCACACGATCGAGACACTCAACCATATCATGACTGAGGGAAACAGAGCCACTGATGTGCAATCATTTGCTAAAACCGTGACAGATTTGGCCCTCGAACTACTGCACTTCGATGTCGGAACGATCCATCTAATCGACTATGACGCTCGCTGTGCGAACCTGTGCTACGTCACCGGCCTTCCCGATATCGCTGTTGAGGCTATTAAAGGCATTCCCCTTGACGAAGCGCTTTACGCTCGTGTTCTGGTTGAGGGGAGACCTCTTTTTGTCGACGGTCACGAGGCGTTGCGCGTGCCTCATGCCGCTGAACTGGGACTTAAGTCTCTCGCTGTGGTGCCGCTGTATCGCTATGATAAGCGTATAGGGGCGCTCAACGTGGGGAGTTTTACACGCCATACCTTTTCTCAAGCCGAGCAAGAGCTGCTTATCGCCATTGGTAACGAGGCAGGGGTGGTAATCGCTAAGCTACAGGCAGATGAGTTGATTAGGACAACGCTCAAGGAGCGGGAGACCCTCCTCAAGGAGATTCACCACCGCGTTAAGAACAACATGCAGGTTATATCGAGCCTGCTCAGCCTGCAAGCGGCTCAGGCTACTGAGCCAGAAACGATCGACATGTTCAGCGAGAGCCAGAGGCGGATCAGATCGATGGCGCTCATTCACGAGAAGCTGTACCGCTCGGGCTCGTTAGCAGAGATCGACTTCGGTGATTACGTCGAGAGCTTGGTTGGCGAGCTTCTGCGGATGTACAATGTCCCTCTAGGAGTAATCACGACCACTGTTGAGATCGAGAACGTCCAGCTCGGCGTGGACGCCGCCATCCCCTGCGCGCTCATCATCAACGAGCTCGTGTCAAACTC
>Ga0187886_1001316_pt1 | contig 23113 bp, 25 predicted proteins | sample June2016WEW_20_1_FD_133001 | JGI IMG/M metagenome (GOLD analysis project Ga0187886, IMG submission 133001) | Peatland microbial communities from SPRUCE experiment site at the Marcell Experimental Forest, Minnesota, USA - June2016WEW_20_150 | ecosystem: Environmental > Terrestrial > Soil >... | reverse complement strand
TTTCTGACTCTATCGCCGCGACGTATTCCCTGTCTCTTCCTATGCCCAGCTCTCTGGCCACTACGCTATAAGCCCCATCCGCCCCGACCACAAATCGAGAGCGAAAAGAGCTGTCCGCCGTGGCAATCTCAACCCCATCAGCGCTCGCTTCTATTTGCGTTACTTTCTGCCCATCCATAAGCTCAGCTCCCAGTTGTTGTGCCTTCTGCACCAAAAAGTAGTCAAATGCATCACGCATCACGGTATATATTAATGGCTGAGAATGCTGTCCCAGATAAGGGCTGCCCAGATTGAGAGTAAAGCTAACCTCATATACTACATCCTCCACCACCTCGGAGATATCGAAATCCAGAAGTTTTACAGTCTTGTTCGTGAGTCCGCCGGCACAGCATTTATAACGCGGCAATTTCTCTTTTTCCAGGAGCAATACCCCTATTCCCTTCTTGGCTAGCTCATAAGCCAGTGTTGCCCCGGCCGGACCGGCACCCACAACGATTACATCGTAGTTTTGTTTCAAGGGCGAAGACCCCTACAAGAGAAATAACAAAACGACCTATCCTTATTATATTATAACGAAGATAGGGCATTTAACAACTCATCTCCTGCCCACCGTTGATAAGGAGACTGATCAACAAGGCTTACGCCGATATCTTCCGGCTTGCCCGCCGTCCCCCTGGGAAGAGTTAAATTGCTCTATGGGGTTTGCCTTTGTTATAGTATCATCTACTTTATGGCACACTCTTCAGAAGATGTGTGTCTTGGCCAGCTTTGATTTGCGGGTTACATATTTTTGAGTATGTGGAAGATTAAGAAAGCGGTACTATTAACATGAATTCAAAGACAATAGTTGTTACCGGGGGGGCGGGATTCATCGGCTCCCATCTAGCGGAGGAACTGCTCAAGCGCCGGTATCAGGTAATAATCCTTGATGACCTCTCTACCGGGAAGCTGGAAAATATAAGACATCTTATTAATGCGAAGGGATCTCAAAACACTGCGGAATTTGTCCGCGGTAGCATCACCGACTTTGCTTTGGTTAAAAACGTTTTCCGGGGCATTGATTATGTCTTCCATCAGGCAGCCATGCCCAGCGTCCCTCGCAGCATAGAGCACCCTCGGGCTACTCACGAGGCCAATATAACCGGAACTCTCAATGTGCTTCTGGCAGCCAGGGATAATGGAGTTAAGAAGGTAATCTACGCTTCATCATGCGCAGTCTATGGCGACACCCCAACTTTGCCCGTAAGAGAAGATATGTTTCCCAACCCTCAGTCCCCCTATGCTGTAACCAAGCTTGCCGGGGAATATTATTGCCAGGTATTTCACCAGGTCTATGGACTTCCCACCGTCTGCCTCAGGTATTTCAATATCTACGGACCGCGGCAGGACCCCACATCACAATATGCCGCCGTCATCCCCCTATTTATTCGAAAGGTGCTTGATGGCAGGCCGCCCATCATTTTCGGGGATGGCAAGCAGACCCGGGACTTTGCCTTTGTTAAAGATGTGGCGGAGGCGAATATCCTGGCGGCCGAAAGCGATGCCGCCGGCGTCTACAACATCGGCAAAGGCGAGCGCGTCTCCATAAACAGACTGGCCAAGCTTGTTATCAAACTCGTGGGGAACAGCGTTGAGCCAGTGCATGAGGAGTCCAGGCCTGGAGACATCAAGCACAGCCTGGCGGATATTTCCAAAGCCAGACAATTCGGCTATGATCCGAAGTATAACTTAGAGAAAGGGCTAACAGAAACAATCAGCATGATGCGTGAGGGTCGAAGCACATAAGCTCATCCGTTCACTACGAGACCACGTCGGTACTACGTATCTCGCAATGACGAAGAGGAACACAGTTCGCAATGATGGAAGGGAAGATGGCTCACTCGCCATACCCGGGGAGAGTTTATGTCGCTCTCCGGGGTCTCTTTTTATCATAATGCGATCTGTCTTATGGTCGGCACGGCGGTTACCTCCGTTATCAGATTTGTCTTCTGGACAGTGGCGGCCGGGCTCTGCTCTGCGGAGGATGTGAGTCTTAGCCAGCTTTGATTTCCGCGGAAGAGAATTTTTGAGCACGTCAGATGAAATGCTTAATCCTGGCAAGCGGTTTCGGTACCAGGCTTTACCCACTGACCATCTACAAAGCCAAGGCATTGCTGGAATATAAAGGCAAGCCCCTGCTTAGTCATATTGTGGACAGAGTTCCAGAAGATATTGATATACTGGTCTCGTGCAACCGGAAGTTTGAAGCTGATTTCCGTCGGTGGCAAAAAAGCGCTACTCGGCAGGTAGAGCTTTGCGTTGAAAATATCTGGACTGAGGAGCAGAAGGAGGGAGCTGTCGGCTCGCTTGAATTCTCGGTCAGCAGCAAGAGTATTGCTGAAGGCCTCCTGGTCAGCGCTGGTGATAACTATTTCGAGTTTAGCTTGGCTGAGTTAATCTCTGCCTACAACGGCAAAAATGTTCTGGTAGCTGTCTATGACATCGGCGATATAAGCAAAGCCAGCCGATTCAGCCTCGTGAGCCTGGACGGCAATTATTTGAGAACCGGACAATACAACTAGACGCCCCTAGCTTTTGCCATCATCTCTAGGGCTTTTTGAGCGTCATCAACAAACTGCCTCACCGTATGGCGGGTATATTTGTGGTCGGCCATCCTGGTGAGGAACTCAGGCGGGATGGTGATAATATGGGCGCCAGCAAGCGCTGCATCCTGGATATTTATGGCTTCTCTGATGCTGCCAACAATGATCTTACTTTTATAATTCCAGCGTTCCAGCCAGTTAACAGCGTTCTTTATGACTTCGGGTGCGTTGCCTCCCTCATCGGATACTCTCCCGGCGAAGATACTGATGTAGGTAGCTCCTGCCTTCGCAGCTAAGATGACTTGGCCCAGAGACATAGCTATTGTGGCGTTTACTTTTATGCCTTCACTTTCAAGTTGCTTAATTACCCCGTAGCATGGAACACCATCTTGGGTCTCCTGGGGGATTTTGATAACAATGTTTGGCGCCCAGGAAGCAAATTCCCGAGCCTGCTTTATCATTTCATCAAGGTTATTAGTAGTAACCTCCACACTCACCGGGCAAGGATTGACCAGGGCAGCAATATCCTTTGCTCCAGCCTCAATATTGTAAACTCCGTCTTTGAGCATAATGGAGGGATTAGTAGTCACTCCATCTACTACCCCCATTTTTAACCATTTTTCGATCTCGGTAATGCTTGCTGAATCAATGAAAATTTCCATAGTTCCTCCTCTCACTTAGTTTTTTGTGTTGCTTTAGTTCTTTGAGTTTTTTGATTTTTGACCAGATTAGCTGCTTCAAGCAAGTTTGGAGCAATGAAATCTGGATGGGCATCTTGTTCATCCATAAGGTGGCAGAGTTCACATTTCATTTTACCCAAGAGGACAGTTTGGCATCCGGCACTCTTTCCCGCTTTGACATCAGTAAGCCCATCGCCTATCATACAAGACTGGGATAAATCTACATCCGAGTCTTTTGCCGCTTGAAGGAGCAATCCAGGCTCAGGCTTTCGGCATCCGCAGTTTACCTTGAGCCTTTCAACTTTGGCTTCAGGATGGTGAAAACAATAGTATTCCCCGTCCAAGGATGCCCCTTCTTTAGCAAGCTCGTCATTCATTTTTTTCCTGATTTTATCAAAAGTCTCCTGTGAGAGGTATCCTTTGGCAATTCCTGGCTGGTTGGAAACAAGAATGACCTTAAATTCCAGTTCGTGAAACCTATTGATGGCTTCACATACTCCGGCAATAAGTTTGAATTGCTTCGTGGTGAAAGGCGAATCAGCTATCCCATGCTCGGGATAGTAGACAAGCTCATTTATTACGCCATCTCTATCGAGAAAAACTGCTTTGGCTTTAGTCATGACTTGGCTATCCTCTCCTCCAAGCATCTGCAAACCAGGTGTTCTAAGGCTAAATGAAAGGATTCTACATGCGGAGTGGAGTTTATGGGTACGACGATACAAGCGTCGGCTATTTTCTTCATGGGGCCTCCATCAAAGCCACTGAAACCTATGGTTTTCCCCTTCATATCCCGGGCATATTTCATGGCTTTGAGGAGGTTTTGAGACCACAAGCCTGCCTTGTCCTTTCCCGCTCCGCCGTGAACACTTATACAAATAAGGACATCTCCCTCTTGAAACAAGTTTTTGAGTTGCTCATAAAACAAGTTGTCAAAGCCTTCGTCGTTCATAAGCGCACTCATAAGTGGTATGTTATCATTGAGGCAATAGGCCTTGAATCTCCCTTTTCCTTCCACGATGGTAGTCTTGGATAAGTCGCAGGCAAAGTGGGTGGCGGTGGAAGCAGAGCCTCCGTTTCCACAAACAAAGATTTGACTTCCCCTCTTCCAGGCATCGAAGAGGACCCCTACCACCTTATCTATATCATCTACCGAGATATCATCGGCAACCCTCTTTATCTCCGAGAGATAATTCTGGATAAACCTTTTGTTCTCCATAAATCCTCCAGGTTACTCAATTCTTGGTCTCAGGTCATAGTCCTGAGGGTTTGGACTTCCTGACACACTAGGAATTGACCAATATTTTTGTTCCTTCGAAATCGAAACGAAATCTCATCGGCTTAAGGCCTGCTTTCTTCATAGCTTGGGATAGCCCGGGTTTGTCACTATTATGGCAATAGAACATAAAAAACCCGCCCCCGCCGGCGCCTATGAGCTTCCCTCCGAGGGCGCCATTTTTGCGCGCGGTCTCATAGCATTCATCAATAAAAGGGTCAGTCATTTTGGAAGAGCGTTTTCGCTTTGTCTCCCAGTGAACATGGAGAAGTTCACCAAATTCGTCTACATTACCGCTTTCCAGAGCCTTCCTCGTTTGGAGACCGATCTCCTTTATCTTATGGAGGTTCTCAATGACCTTGGGGTCATCTTTCTTGCTTTTCTCATCTTGATCGGCGAGTATCTCCGAGGCGCTCCTCTCAATTCCGGTATAGAAAAGTGCTATGTTGCTTTCTATTTGATCCAGAGCTTCATCTGATATTTTAAGTGCCCCGACTAGGACGTCTCCATTCTTTTCAAAGGTAAGGCAGGTAATTCCGCCAAAAGCAGCGATATACTGATCTTGCTTGCCTATGGGCTCTTGCAAAACATCTATTTCTATGTGGCAAGCTTCCTCAGCAAGCTGCTTCTGGGTAACAAAGTCCCTCTTGTAGGCGTGAAGTGCGTTGAGCAGTGAGACGGTGAAGCTAGAGGAGGTGCCGAGGCCACAGTTAGCTGGGACATCAGCAACAGAAACAAGCTCGATGCCACTGTCAATGTTGAGCAGTCTCAGTGCCGCCTTAAAAATGTGGTGCTTTATATCAGCGACATTATCCACTATCTCCGTCTGAGAGTAACTCAAACGAATGCTGTCATAGAATCTCTTGTTAGCTGAAATAAAGACGTATTTATCGATCGCCGCTGCAATCAAGAATCCCCCATATTTAGAGTAATAAGACTTTAAGTCTGTTCCTCCGCCCCCCAAGGTTAGCCTCACAGGTGCCCTGGAGATTATCATTGCGTCACCCCGCTGGTTTGCATAACATATCTTTTAAATTCCTCCAGTCCCTCTGGAGAGCCTATCTGGTAGAAGCGCTCTCTCACCTCATAGGCAAGCAGATCTTTCCGTCTTATAAGCTCCGGGAATAACTTATCTAGCGAGTAAGGCAAGTCTTCCGGTATCAACTCAAGGGCTGCCTTCCTGAAGATATTTGCTCCATACTCGATATACACCATACCTTTAGTTTTTTCCTTTTTGCTAAACTTCTTGACCAACTCTCCTTTAATCACTGTATTGCTTCCCTCATATCGGTCATAGTTCTTGTAAACGCTCATGAGGGCGAGCTTATCCCGACTTTTGAAATAGGACATGGCGTCGGCGAAGTCCAGAGAGAGATAAGAATCACCGTACATCGTGAAAAATGGATCCTCGAGCAGCCTTTCGGCTTTCTTCAAGGCACCAGCAGTGCCCAGTAACTGCTTACTTTCATAACTATAAGTTATGTTCATGCCAAACTTCCTGCCGTCGCCGAAATAATTCTCAATCTGTTCTGCCAGGTGGCCAATACATAAAACCGCGCTCGTCACCCCGCTTTTCCTTAGAAAGCCTAACTGATATTCGAGGAAAGGTCTACCCTGAATCATGACCATAGATTTAGGTGTTTTCTCTGTTAATGGTCCTAGCCTGGTTGCCAGACCACCAGCCAGTATTGCCAGCTGTATTTTCATACCTTGGTTAAAGCTTCACAACTTGCCTTTTCTGGGCAGACTCATATATAGCAAATGCCATTTTGAGCGCTTGGAGTCCATCATAACCATTTCCTAGCGGCTCTCTACCCACCTTTATGGCGCCACTGAATTCCTCCCATTCTTTGTACCACGAAGTATCCTCACCGCGATATTCAATAGTCTCTTCGCCAAAAGGTTTGGAGAAGTCCCTTTGCCCGAAGACTATTCTTTCCACACCGTAGCTGCCGCCGAGGCCTTCTACTAAAATGTAACCGAAGTGGCCAAATATTTCCAGTGAGAACAAATTTTTCCACTGGGTCCAGCTAACATGTAGTGAAGCTACTTGCCTCTTATTGGTGCGGAGAAGAGCAAAGGCATTATCTTCCAAGGGGTCAACGTCCCAAAATCCCGTTTGGAGGAAGCCGAAAACTTCAGCAAAATCGCCTAGAAAATAACGAGCTAAGTCCAGAACATGCGCTCCTTGGTCCATTAATTGTCCACCGCCGCTCATTTGGGGGTCTACTATCCATTTTCTGTCGTACCCCAGCCTTCCGCCTATCCCGTAGCGTAGCCGTAAATTAATTGGCTCGCCGATTCTTCCTTCATCAAGCCATTCCTTGGCCTGTTGTATTCCAGGATGATGACGGAGATTAAAGCCACATTTGAGTGTCACCTTATTGCTCTGGCAGGTGCTTAGCATTTCCTCCGCCTGCTCTATGGTTATAGCCAGCGGTTTTTCACAGAGTATGTGCATGCCCCTTTTGGCGGCGGCGATGCTTATAGGGGCATGGAGGTAGGTGGGGGTGCAAACAATCAGCACCTCAATGTCTTGCCTAGCTACGATCTCTTCCCACTTGGGTGTGGCTTGACAATGCATCTTTCTAGCCAAGCTTTGAGCAGCATCCACATTTGTATCAGCCACCACGGCTAATTCAGCCCCCGGGAATTGTTCTAAAGCTCCAGCTCGACGTTTTCCCTGGAGTCCAGCACCAATCAAGCCCATTTTCATGTTACTTCTGCCTCTGCAAGCTAAATTCTAAATTAATCGCTTTCTTTAACAATCCTGCGTAGTGTATAGAGGTCGGTGTGCATCACCTCTTCGATTTGGCTGGCTATTCGCTGCCAATCGTCCCAGACAGCGCTTATCAGTCTCCCTGAAAGCCCATCAGATTCATCGGAGGCAAGGAATACAGCAAGATCTGCTGCTCTATCAGGAGGTGTCCCTCCCGTTTCTAGCTGGTGCTTCGCTGCGGCAAGCTCATTCTCACCGGCAGCGTCCCCTGCGGCGAGCACCTGTATTAGCATTCTAGTGTTCACCGCACCAGGTGCGATAGCATTAACCTGTATATTAAATTCCTTTACTTCATGAGCAATGCTCTCGGTGAAACGCACCACTGCTGCTTTAGAAACAGCATAAGCTGTAAAGCATGGTCGTGGCGAAGTGGCACCTCCGCCAGACAAGTTTATGACTTTACCGCAACGGCGTTTTATCATTATCGGCAACACAGCTCTGGTACAAAGAAAAGTCCCGATTAGATTGACATGAACCGTTTTAATCCACTGGTCAATGTTGTTCTCTACAACTGGACCTATTGGTCCTTGGATGCCAGCGCTATTCACTAAAATGTCTACCTTGCCAAAATTTTGAGTAGCTGACCTGATTATCTCGTTCACATCTTCTTGATTTGACACATCAGCCTTCAGAGCAAAGGCATTACTATTCAAAGCTTTGATCTGCCTAACTGTCTCCTCAATCTCCTCACTAGTGCGGGAGACAGCTATTATATTGGCACCTTCTTGTGCAAAGGCAAGAGCGATGGCTCTGCCGATGCCTCTTCCTGCTCCAGTAACAATAGCTACTCTATCCTTAAGCTTCACTTATCTCTTCTCTCCAGTAATCAAGCATATCAGACAGGGTCTTTTCCAGAGGTATTTGAGGTTCCCAACCAAGACTGTGCAGCTTGGTATTGTCACCAACGTATATAGGGTCATCAAAAGGGCGCATTTTCTCAGGAGTCTCCTGACATTTGATTTCCCTACCCGAAATGGAGATTAACTTCATTAGTATGTCTTTCATCTTACGTGATCTTCCAGAGCAGAGATTATATACCTCCCCATATTCTCCTTTTTCAGCCAGTAGCCATAATCCCTTGACTGCGTCCCGACCATCGGTGAAGTCCCTCACCGTCTCCAGATTGCCTATTTCTAGGACTTTCTTTAGCCCTTTTTCTATTTCAACTATGCCTCGGGCAAAATCGGAGCAAGCATCGAAATCTTTCCTTAGAAAGTCTAACTGATATTCGAGAAAAGGTCTACCCTAAATCATGACCATAGATTTAGGTGTTTTCTCTGTTAATGGTCCTAGCCTGGTTGCCAGACCACCAGCGAGAATTGCCACTTGCATCTCAGTCCCATCCTTTGTGCAGGATATCCCATATCGCCTTTTTTACAGCCTCATCCGAGGTATACCTAGCCTTCCATCCTAACCTGCTCATCTTATGCACATTGAATCTTACCTGAGGTACATCCCCAGGCCAGCCTCTATCGCCCCCCGTATACTTGAACTTGACGTCATTCAATCCCATTCCCTCTACCAGCATCTTAGCTATGGTAGTTACATTGGTCGCTGTGGAACAGCCAAGGTTGAATACATTGACTTTATCATGAGAATTCTTGAAGCCAAACAGAATGCCATCAACACAATCTTCAACGTGTAAATATGGCTTACACTGCTTACCATCGCCCAGTATTTCCAGCTTGTGCGGGTTTTGCTTCAGTTTTTGAATAAAATCGAAAATGACCCCGTGTGTTGTCCTTTTCCCTACAACATTGGCGAATCTGAATATCCATGCTTGCATGTTAAAGGTGCCGCAAAAGGCACTTATCAGACCCTCGGAAGCTAGCTTGCCGGCTCCGTAGAGCGAGATGGGAAGCGCAGGACCATAGTCTTCAGGTAAAGGGATTGTCGGTGTTTCGCCATAGATAGTGCCACTGGAGGAGAATACGATTTTCTTAACTCCATTAACTCGCATTGATTCTAGGATATTATAAGTAGCAATCGTTTCCTGTTTTAAATCAAGCTCGGTATTTTCTATCCCCCACCTTGCCTCGGGATTAGCAGCAAGGTGAAAAACTACGTCATGTCCCCTTATGGCATTCTTGAGCTTATCCAAGTCAAGTAGATCAGCCTCTACGAGTGCAAAAGTAGGCTTCCTTATGTGATGCTCAATAAACTCCTTCTTTCCTGAGCTGAGGTTATCGTATGCTGTAAGCTCATGCCCCTCCGATATTAGGTGGTCTACTAGATGACTACCTATGAAACCTGCTCCGCCAGTAACAAATACTCTCATTTAAGCTCTTCCATCTATGTTGGAACTTTAGTCCGTGGCCACATCATTTTTCTCCAAAACCCAGCCACGTATAATTTATGTTCAGTGGCATAAATAGCTGGTATTATGACTGAGATTCTAGGCTCATTCATTCCCTTATTCAAAGCTTGTTAATTATGGACAATCCATTTTTAGGTTCATATTTATGCCGATTATATCAGCCGGGCTCTTATCCTCGCTATTGTACACTGGGCATTTGCCTGTAATTTTACAAACCTTTATCTCTAGCATTGGGTGCTCCCGAGATTAATTTAAACAGCTTTGATGCTGCGAGGTCAAGCCTTGTGAGTTTCTATATTTGGTAGAGTCTGTTGAGTGGCAAAATAGGCGATAGTCTAGACTCGGTGGTTGTTTCAGTTTATTGTATTTATGGAATTGGTTGAGATGGTTAGAGTGCTTCGTCCCGATAAATCGGGATTCGCAAAGACAAATAGGAATTGCCCAAAAATCTCAGGACTCTCTATGATCATGATTTATGGCGTTGTTAAAGGGAATCAGTATTGGGATACACCTTGGCGCAAAATTCTGACTGGCAACCTCGCCACCTCCCAGACAGCCACATCGGGCGCATTTGAAAGTATGCCTCTACGCATGTTGACAAATACATATCAGTGGGCTAGCATGTTTAATAGTTAACACAACGAGGAGGAGCAGTATGAATCGGGTAAAACATCTAGGAATCATACTTGCCGTCGTTATTTCGCTTTTCTTGATTTTCTCGCAAACGGCTTATGCGTCTATCGATGTCGGTATATCCAGCCAGGCAGCTCATGCCTATTATATCGACGCCGGTACAGGCAGCATTATCATCCAGTTTCTCATCGGGTCCTTTGTCGGGGTACTGGCGCTGATTGGTGTATACCGGACGAGGGTAAAGAATTTCTTCCGCAATATATTCAAAAAGCAAAAGGGGGGTGAAGAGAAGGAGTAATGTGCAACTACCAGCCTCCTTCCGTGACCCCAGCGTTTTCCTTTTCCAGCAGGATGGCGTCACCTACCGTCAGCTAAACCTGGTCTACAAGGACGGCTATGACCATCTGACGAGTTCCGGTCTTTACCAGGCGCTTGTTGATTCCGCCGATATCCGAGAATCGCAACGGACGCTGTATCTGATGCGCTGGATACAGAGATGAAGCAAAGGTTGGAAGCTACTTTCAAGGGACCGGTGGTCTTCTACCCGCTGCTGTTGGCTGCTTTTCCTATCCTGTTTCTTTATGCCTACAACATAAGCCAGACATCGGCAAGCCAGGTCTGGTTGCCGCTGGCGATCTCAGTGGCGGCAGCTCTGATATTGTGGGCAATCTTAAGCGTTATACTCCGGAGCTTAGCCAAGGCGGGATTAGCCACAGCTATATTTCTTATTTTCTTTTTTTCCTACGGGCGTCTTTATGACGCGCTGGAGAGCTGGGGAGCTTTTGTGCCCCAACACGCTTACCTACTCCCCGGCATGCTGTTCATCTGGGGCTACTGCGTCTATTTCATCAGCCTGGCCAAAAGGGATTTTCGCGTCACTACGAAGATACTCAACGTAATGGCGGTGGCGCTCATTGCCATAAATTTGTTTAACATCGCCAGCTACGAAATTAGGCTAGCCAGGTTGAGTGGCGTCACACCGGGGAACTCAACAGGGCAGACTGCTTCCAATTCAACCAAGCCCAACGCCCTGCCCGATATCTACTTCATCATTCTGGATGATTACGCCCATCCTGACATCATGAAGGAATATTATGACTATGATGACAGCCAGTTCATCAACAGTCTGAAGGATAAGGGCTTCTTCATAGCATCTCAGAGCAAAACACCATCAGGGGCCACACAATTGGCCATTGCCCAGAGACTGAATATGGAGTATCTTCAATATGAGCCATCGAGCGACGATACCTACCGCGCGTTAGCTTACAGCAAGGTGGCAGAGTTCCTGAAGACACAGGGCTATCAATACATTTATTTTGGGACTTGTGAGGATGTCGGCACGTGGGATAGCTATATGGCAGATAGTGCCGACCTCTATTTCAATTACTATGAAGAGGCTGCCACACGCTTGGTATCTGAATTCCAAAAGGTCCTGTGGAGCACCACCATGCTCAAGCCTTTCTATTATCACCTGGTCGGGACTCAATATGAAATTGCCTATCGGCGCCAGATTTCGTACACGCTGGAGCACCTGAAGACGCTGCCTGAACTGAAAGGCCCAAAATTCGTCGCTGCCCATATATATTGTCCCCACTCTCCCTTTGTGTTCGGACCAAGCGGCGAGTACGTTCCTGCTAAAGATTGGTACAATGCAGGGGACAAACAATTTTATCTCGGGCAGTATATCTTCATCTCTACGGAGATAGGAAAGGTAATTGATGAGTTGCTGCAAAAATCGGAAATCCCGCCGATTATCATCGTGCAGTCGGATCACGGTCTGCGAACTTGTGACTCCCCTTATGTTGGTGATGAAGATTGGAGAAAAATACTCAACGCTATGTATCTGCCGGGTATGGATTACAACACTGTGTCTGACAACATATCGCCGGTAAATACCTTCCGGCTTATCTTCGACCATTATTTTGGCGCAGATTACCCCTTGTTGCCGAATGATTAGGAGCAGTAATTAGCTATGTCAGTAGGAAGCAGGCTCAGGGCTCATAGGAAAAAGATAATCACCCACACAGCAATTATTGGGGGATTTGTGTTGTTCACCATTTTCGTGAGTGCGCCTCTTTTCGATAGACTGGATAGAATCCCGGACGAGGCGCAGCTTCATCAGCTTCAGCTACCGGCGGAAACAACTAACATGAGGTATGAAATAGATAGTGTTTCTACTGACAACCGGACAGAAGTAGAAATACGTGGCTGGGCATTTGTCGATGGCCAGGATTGTCAGAATAGGGAACTGTACATTGTCCTGAAATCAGCGCAGCGGACGTATGTTTTTGATACCGATGTAGAACCAAGGCCAGACCTTCTCCTAATTTTTGATAAGGCATTAATCCTGAATGTGGACCGCTCGGGATTTACGACGCTTATTCCAGCCAGGAAGATAAGTAACGGGGAATACATCGTCGGTTTCTATGACAGGTTTTATCTCGGGAATCGTGTTGTGGAAGCTCTCTACTACACAGACAGAGTCCTGATAAAGTCTCAAGATTCTGTGACCGTGGCATTACGCACTTCAAAGCTAGTAGAAATCAGCCTACCTGAAGAACCAGGGAGTATGCAATTCGGCTCAGTTTCGGTAAGCAACGTGACGGAGGGGGAGCAAGAATTTGTGGAAATATGCGGTTGGGCGTTTATCGAAGGCCAGAGCACCAAAGATAGCAGGACTTACGTGATACTCAAATCTAATAACAATACCTATATATTTGACACGATACCCAAGTTTGCCTGGGGGGTTGCCTGTCAGCTTGGAAACTGCGGCGACTGGGATTTAGATTACCTGGGATTCATAGCCAGAATACCCGAAGACCAAATCGCAGACGGAACCTATCAGCTTGGTATATGCGTTGCCAAGGGTGATATTAAAGCTTTCCGTTATACAGACACCGTTGTGACGAAGTCCTGAGATGTTGTGGCCTGGGCATACTTGTATGTAAACCCCGCTCCCTCAATCTCTAATCTCTAGTCACCGATCACCAAAACCGCTATAATCTCCCAACAGTTGAAACTGCCAGACTTTCCGCCGTTCGATACGATAAATGAAGCCCTGAGGCTAGTCACCTCCAAGCTGGGAATCAGGCGGGTGCTGACCACCCCCCTGTATGCTAATGCCCTTTACATCATGCTCAGCACCGTCGTCACGACCCTCTGTGGCTTCTTTTTCTGGCTCATCGTCGCCCACTTTTATTCCGAAGCCGTGGTAGGCTATAGCTCAGCCATCATATCGGCTTTGAATCTCCTTGCTGTATTGAGCTTGGTTGGCCTCGATATATCCCTTGTCCGTTTCCTGCCCCAGGCTGAAAGCCCCCGTAAAATGATAAATACCTGTTTCACCCTGGGCAGCCTCGTCAGCCTGCTGACGGCTGTCATCTTCCTGGCCGGCCTGGACTTCTGGTCTCCGGCCTTGAGCTTCGTCAGGGAAAACACTATCTTCTGCCTGGCGTTTGTGTTTTTCGCCATGCTATGGACGCTGTCACTGTTGATTGAATCCGCTTTCCTGGCTAAACGGCGGGCTGGCTTTACCTTAGCCAAGAACACCATTTTCTCCCTACTCAAGCTTCCTCTGCCGGTGCTTCTTCTTGCTCTCTATTTCCAGACCTTCGGCGTGGTCGCCTCCTGGGGTATAGCCTTGGCCGTTGCACTGGCTGTGGCCGTGCTCCTTTTTCTCCCCAGGGTCCAGGATGGCTACCGGCCGCTGCCGGCCATGGACATGGGCCTGTTCAAAAAATTGTGGCGGTACTCCAGTGGCAACTATCTCTCTAACCTGCTGGCAAGCGCTCCTGGCTATCTCTTGCCGCTCATGGTGGTCAATGTTCGTGGCGCCGAGCAGAATGCTTACTTCTACATCGCCTGGATGATGGCTGGCTTGCTTTTCGCCATACCATGGGCCGCTTCGTCTTCCCTCTTTGCCGAAGGCTCGTACTTTGAAGACCGGTTAAGGGAGAACGTCGTCAAATCACTGAAGTCCACCTTCCTGCTGCTCGTCCCCGCGGCAATACTGCTGGCCGCCGCCGGCAAGTGGCTGCTTCTTACCTTCGGTCACGGCTACTCACTGAATGCCCTGCCGCTGCTCTGGGTGCTCTGCCTTTCCAGCCTGCCTCTTGGGGTTAACTGTATTTACACCGGCATACTCCGGGTGACCGGCAGGATAACAGAGCTGATAATAATCTGGGGGTTCCTAGCCATAGGTGTGCTGGTCATAAGCTATCTCCTCCTGCCGCTAACCGGCATAATCGGCATTGGCTACGCCTGGCTCGGAGCGCAGTTAATCGTAGCAATTTATGTTCTCGTCGCCAGAAAGCTCATCCCTCCACCTACCCACATCTGATTCCTACCTCCAAATTCATTGCGAGGAGGGAAGCCCTCGAAGCAATCTCAAGTCGCGGCGCTCATCCCCGCCTAACATATTCTGTAGCTTTAACCACTTCTCGCTGAAACCATACCACAAGTTGCTCACGCCTATCTTGCTTTGGCTACCACGATTACATATTCGGGAGTTTTAAGCAGGGTGCTTCTGAAAGGGGAGACTTGATAACTTTTATTTTGCATCTCATCAGTTTCTTGGTTAAACATTGGGAGATACGGCTCCTGCAGAATAGGCTGCCCAATTGTGCGTAGAAATCCTTTCATCCTGTTCCCCCCGGGAAGTGTGGAAAGTATGTGGGCTATTATGCTAATCATTTGTGACCTCACCCTACCCTTTAAATTGAGCATGTGCTGCTCATAGGTAATAGCATCGGCAAAATAGTTCCCGACCAGTTCACAAAACTCTTTGGGATAAAATTCTTTTACATGGTAAGGGTTTGTAGGTCTCCTAAAGATAGGGGTGGTAATCCTTTTATTTGGGGTGGAGCAGATGAAAATGCCTCCTTTTTTAATGACCCTTGCACATTCAAATAGAAACCTCTGGGGTTCTTTCAAGTGTTCGATGGTTTCAAAAGAAACCACTACATCAAAGGAGCAGCTTGGGAATGGCAATGAATGAGCGTCGGCATGCACAAACTCTGCCCGTTTCTCTCCTGCGTTCCATATTTTAGCCTCTCTAATGGCATCTTCGGATATGTCCACACCAGTAACTTTCTTGGCACCTTTACTCACCAGATACTTGCTGCCGGTGCCAGCGCCACAAGCGACATCTAAAACAACCTTATCCCTGGCAAACTCCGATGCGAAAATATACCTATTAATATGCATTTGGTAGTCACTGTAGGCAATAGGTTCATTCGTTCTGACATGCTCAGTAGGACGAAACAGCATTTTCCTCATTATTGCTGACACTGTACGTTTCCTAATGACAAAAGATGGGGGAGCTCAACAGTTCCTTTAGCTCTATTCCCGAAGCTATGAATGCCTCACCATATATTTTCCAGTAGTCATAATAAACCCACAGCCAACACCTGCGACCTTCAAATCGGCTGTGTCATATCCTTAGCCTCTTTTTACCCAAGCCTTCTAAGAAGCCTTTTATTCCGGCGGCAATTACCTTTCTCTCTTCCCGCTCTGATTTCATTGTTGTTCTCAGCAAGGCAAGCATTGAGAAGAAGAAAGATCCGAAGCAGAGTGCCAGCATATAAGGATCCTTTCTATACTTGCTGAAGACCACCTGCCGGTGAAGCCCGTAATTATATGATTTGTTTAGGATACCCTCCATGGTTTGGGGGTCATCGTGATTGACCACGGCTCTGGGTTCGTAAATAATCTTGTACCTACTTTTGAGTATTCTGTAAAACATGTCCATGTCTTCCCCGACAGAAACCCTGCCCACCCGCAGGTTCTCGTCAAAGTAGCCCACTTCCTCAAAGACACGCTTTCTAAATGAGCAGAAGCCAGTACCAACACCCCAGGGGACCGGGGTTTTATCGGCGAGTCTCAGGCGCCCGATTAGGGGCACTGTTTTAAACAATTTGACCAAGCTAATATCATCGACAGTAAAAATACGCCTTCTATCCCCCCTGTCATAGCCCATAGTCTGAGCAAAGACAGTGCTTGCCTCGTCTTGGCGATAAGGTAACATTCGTCCGGTGCAGCATATAACCTGTTCATCGGCGTAATTGGGGACTAAATTGTATATCCAGTCCTTCTCCACCACAAAGTCGTCATCAGCGAAGACTACGATGTCCCCGGATGACGATCTAATTCCGGTGTTCCGGGCGAAGGAAAGCCCAGGTCCTGGTTCCTGGTAATAAAGGACACCCATGTCCTGCGCTATCTGACGGGTGAGCCTGATTTTGGCTTCGTCATCACTACTATCTACCACCATAAGCTCATGATAAGCGTAGTTGCAGTGAGACTGAATAATACTCTCCAGACATCTACCTAATATTTCAGGTCGGTTTCTGGTGGGGACAATAACCGAGACCTTCAAGCTATCCATCTTGCCTCCTTGACACAGCAATTATAGCTCCTGGCAGGACACACCTCGTTCTTTTTATCAAGCTTACTGTGCTTCGCTCATATACAGGCTCAGGTCTGGATTGACATAGATAAGATTGAAGTATGGGGAATTCTCTAACCGGCTGCGAGTTTCGGGAATAAACGCGGGGTTGTTATACATGAAATCGTACATCCTTTCGCTCTGTTCGCCTATATCGACATATAGGGGGCGCTTATCCTTAAGAACCGTGCCAACCAGACGGTCATTGACCCAGCTTAGTTCCCCAAGCGGAACTTGGGTGCGCAGCAGGGTGTATGGGTATACACCCGTATCGGGCATTGCGAAATAGCCCTCTGTTGTTTTATCATCGATGAAATGCCAGCAAGCAATTTCGCCTTTGGGTATGTCGTTTATGGCTGCAGTTCCGTACTGTGCAATCATGTGCACTGGAAGGGCAATCAACAATAAAAGACAGAGGATAACAGATGCCGCTTTGAAATTGAGCAGCTTCACCCCGAAATAGGCTATGGGCATCAAAGCCAAAAGGTAGATGCGCGCGATAAGGCCCTCACCATACAGATTCATAAACACCATAATGATTGGCACCGCTATTAAAAACAAGATAGTGCGGTCAGCTTTGTTTCTTGACTTACGGGAAAAGATAAACCCCGCGATACCGATAGCTATAAATAATACATAGGCCCATAGCTTGACGTGGTTTACAGCGGAGTATGAGGGATTAGGAGCAGCCAGAACATCAGTAATTTGCTGTTTAAATAAAAGGTCAACTCTAAAGAGTCGGTCAATAAGACCGTGCAAATTAATCTGAAGCTGAGCGGGGCTTCCGTAGATAGTCCAAACGGCGATAAGGGCACCGCCAATAATTGCCAGGGCGGCAATCTTATACCGCCTTGCAGCCAAGAGCAACGCTATTATGCTGAGACAGCCAGCAATTGCGGTCAAAAGATGCGTGATGGTTAGGCAAGCCATTATGAGGATGCTCATAAGCCAGTCGCTAACTGCCATAGTCCTCTTCGAGAGCAGGGCTTTGGTAAGAACAGCTAGGAGGGTTAGCAGAAGAAAGAAACCCATGCCCGGAGGCATGAAGTAAAGCTGTCCTGCCCAATTGCCCAGGTAGAATATCCAGATTGCTGCCCAACAGTAATTACTTTTGCCAATAGTATTCCTCAAAAGGATATAGAGTGGCAACAGGACAAGAAACTGCATGAGGAAAGTGCCTAACGTTGCTACCGGATCTGGGTTTGCTACGCCTACCACCTGTGTAGATGTAGCCCATAATATTGACTGAGCTGGCCAGTTATGGTACATGAAGTATGCAGCGTTGAGATGGCCCTGTTGATCTATGTACTGGACATGTCCAAAGTATATGTAGGCATGATTAGCAAATTCTGCGTTGCTCCCGACCAGAATTGGGCTTAGCCATAAGGCCGTGATAAGAAAGCACAATTGTAAACATAATAGCTTGCCGTGATTTTCACGAGAGCCCCAGAGGATAGCCGAGGCTATCGTGAGCAAGGCAAGGGCAAGGAAAAATGTAACGGGGAAACTGTGGATAAGGCCATAGAAGCCGATGTTGAGTTTAGCCTGCGCGATGCTATATGACCATAATGCTAAAGCAATTATCGTGAGCAGTATTGACAGCCGTCGCGCTGACCAAAATGATACCATCCTGTTTGCCCTGACTATAACTATTGTAGCATGCTTTTTTAGGCTCTTGCCTTCCCTACAAGGTATCCCATCCCCGTAGCAGCCATGCACGCTACAATTGCCGCTGTTTGGGGAAGGCTTTCTACACGATAGAATCGGGCAAGCCTTTTCGGAATGGACCTAAGCAGAAGGTAACGAAGGTAGGAATCCTCGGTTGATAGAGTTTTTTGAGTTGATTGGTGGAGTTTCTGCACTTTGGCTTTGTAGAAACCTTCATTGTATGAGCGCTGCCACAGGTAGCCCCATGTCGTTCGTCGCACAGCCACTTTATGGCGAATGGCTGCGTGCTCTTGGTAGATGATAAGTGCTTCAGGCACAGCATGACTGATTCGAAGGCAAAGGTCAGCTTCTTCTCCACACCCCGTAGCTGTACCCACCCTTCCTGTCTCACTTCTAAAGAACCCAGCGTTCTCAAAAACATCTTTGCGAAACGCCGTATTGCCGCCCGGGACATTTCTTATTTCGTTCCCGTTTAGCGGGAGGCCTTTATAAGTGCAGCCGACAATCCAATCCAGTTCCTCAGGGAACCAAGAAGGGCGTGCGCCATTGAGCCAGAGAGGGATGGTTCGACCTCCCACAGCTACCACTCTCTCATCTTCAAAAGGCCTGGTCAAATGCAGTAGCCAGTCCTTCTCAGCTACCGCGTCATCATCAATGAAGGTAACGATGTCGGCGCGGGATGCGCGGATGCCCACATTCCTTGTTTCAGATAATCCTCGAGCGCCTTCGTTGAGGACTACTTTAATTTGTGGAGTTGATAGAGTTGGCTGCGTTTGTTGAGCAGTTATATAGTAGGATTTGAGAATTTCGTAGAGCTGTTTGTTGTGGTCAACAGCAATGATGACATCATGAGGCTTGAGCGTTTGTGCCAACACTGATTCCACCGCCCCATGGATGTCTTTAAGCCGCTCCTCCGTATAGCAGCAGACTATGACGGACACCGTCGGTCTATCCACGGACCCTTTCCCAAAGAATGGTTCTCAGAATCCTCCAACCATCTCTGAAAGTTTTAAGGTTGGTTTTTCCGTCCAGTCTCGCCCGCTCAAAGCTGGGCACCTCTGCAATCTTCAACTTGGCTTTGGCCGCCTGAATATGCATCTCGGTTTCTATCTCGAAACCATCGCTTTTAAGCTTAAGCGGCTCAAGACTTTTCTTCCAGAAAGCATTGTATCCGTAACACAAGTCAGTATACCTTGTCCCATATAAAAGGTTAACTAGGATGGTGAATATCCGGTTGCCCAGCCTCCTCAGCCAAGGCATGTCCAGAGTGTCACTACCTGGTAAGAAACGAGAACCCTTTACATAGTCATACCCGCTTAGTAGGGGCGCAATGAATGCGGGTATTTGTTCTGGGTCCATGGAGCCATCGGCATCAATAGTGACAATAATATCCCCGGTAGCGTTAGCTATGCCCGCTCTCAGTGCATTCCCTTTGCCCTTTCCGTCCTGATAAATTACCTGAATTCTTGGGCAAACCTTCTTAGCCACTTCAACACTATTGTCTGTGGAATACCCATCTACTAATAGGATTTCATCTACTGTGGCAGGAATTCTGGGAAGAACATGGGGCAGGTTCTTGCTTTCATTGAGAGCGGGGACGACCACGGCTATTCTGGGCACATTGCTTTTGCTGCTGGCAGCGATGGTCATATCTGACGTCTGTTCAACCTCCTTGCCCTATAGGGTATGATCCGAGTCTTAGCAACACGGGTACACTGTCTTATCCCAGAGTACTGTGGTTAACTACGTTCCCGTAACCTATACCTACCACATTCTCTCCAAGCGGCCATGCTCCTTCTGAAATCTCAGGCTCCCGGTCTTTTGTCGTTAAACTGCGAGTACCAATGTAGGACCGCCCGGTCTCATCTGCCTAACCGCCGCCCGTGAACCAGACAGGGCTGCCATATAGCGTGCCGGTATTGTTATTTGCCGTGCTATCATGGGCAATTGTTCCGGAGCCTTCGTCAAGTTTCCAATAGCCGACGAGTCCATTCGTGACATCAGAGCCCGTATATAAACCTTTTATCTCCGTCGCATCCAATGCCCGATTGTAAATTCTGACTTCGCTAATGGTACCAGAAAACCTCTGAGAAGCTCGCTCCCAATTACTCGCACCGATAAGCGTTATTGTCGTAACATTATAGTTAACATCATAGTTGTATGAGGCAGTGGCTTCCTCTTCGCCATCAACAAATATTTCTATTGTTGGTTTGTCAAAAACAGCAACGATGTGATGCCATTGGTTTTCTAACTTGGCAGTAGATATATTAGCAGAGACAAAACCTCGCCAATCTGCCTGTCCTTGGGCCACCCCACGATGTAACATTAAAGATATGTTGTAGCTTGTTATAACAGTCCACTCACCATTCCAATAGGTGCCGTTCCAAATGCCAACCGGAGTTACTAATAATTCGTAACCACCAACTTGTGGTGTTGTGTGACGGGCATTACCAACAACCGCAGGTTCTCTGCTTGTGGTGGGTGTTTGAAGATTTATCCAAGCAGCAACAGTTAGTGCAGCAGTTGGCTTCAAACTTGCATTTGCACCAAGATCCACATCATCATCCACGCCATCAAACTGCAGACCATAGGTGGGTGGTTTCGATGTCTGTAACTGACAAGAAGGTAATATAGTTATGACTACTATTATCATAATAGCTACAGTACAAACTCCAATCATTCGTGCCAGCTTTTTCTTACTCATGCTACCCTCCTTACATAGTGTTTACATTGCTCTGATATACCCAATAAAAAATTAGATTCCCTACGTTCACAAGGAAAGCAGACAATCCAATTTTTCGAATCTTATCCGCTATTTGCCCTTTCTGTGCATCACGTACTTATACATCCTACAGGAAGTTGTAACAAATGTCAATCGCTCAGCTTACCCAGGAAAACGAGTTTTGGTGTTAGGTGCATTGATTTCTAACCATCGTTGCGAGGAGCCCTTCTGTTGAAGGGCGACGTGAAATCTCATGTCCCTCGACGAGATTGCTTCGGCACTGTGTGCCTCGCAATGACAGAGAGGAAAGGTGCCTCGCAATGACAAAAGGATGGGTTTCAATGTCAAATTACAAAGCTCGAATGACAAACAAAGCTCAAAGTCCAAATGACAAAGAAAAGTACGTTTGGCATTCAACCTGCCCGCCAGGGCTCGGCTCGCCTGCTGGAGTCATACGGCGAGCAGGCAGGCGGGGCATTTGGATTTTGACATTTGGAATTTAACTTTCCAATGGCTGGTTGACTTAGCTATGCTGACTGGAATAATATACAGTAACTTTGCGTTGAAAGCTAAGTTGGAAAAGAATAAAGACCTCTGGCTCATCGGTATATTGACCATCCTGCTTGCCGTGGTCATCGCCTTTTTCCCTTCCAGTATAATAGCTCGGATTATCTTAGGGCTTCCGTTTTTGCTTTTCTTCCCCGGCTATACTTTGCTGGCAGCGCTATTTCCCAAGAAAGATAGCCTGGGTGGGGTGGAAAGAGTGGCTTTGAGCTTCGGGCTTTCTATCGCGGTGGTGCCGCTGATAGGACTTGTCCTTAATTTCACCCCCTGGGGGATAAGGCTTGACCCCATGCTGATTTCACTCGCGGTGTTTATCATAGCGACATCGGGCGTCGCCTGGTACCGTCGGGAAAAGCTGGCCCCGGAGGAAAGGTTCAGGGTACCATTTAATGTCAGGTTGCCTTCATGGCAGGGGCAGAGCCTGCCCGATAAGGTGCTGTCAGTGGTGCTGGTGGTGGCAATAGTGGGGGCGATAGGGACTTTGGGATATGTGATTGCTAAGCCTAAAGTCGGCGAGAAATTCACCGAATTCTTTATCTTAAACTCCTATGGTAAAGCTGCGAATTATCCCACGGAATTAAAGGTGGGTGAGGAAGGGGATGTGATAGTGGGGATAGTGAACCATGAGCAAGAGAACGCAAGCTATAGAGTAGAGGTATGGATAGACGGAGAGCAGACAATGCTGAGGATTGAGGGCGAGGACAGGTATGAAATAGATGTTGAGCTAGAGAATGAAGGTAAATGGGAGGGGGAGGTGGGCTTTGTGCCTCAGAAGGCAGGCGAGGGACAAAAGGTGGAGTTTGTATTATACAAGGAAGGGGAGCCTTATCTTAAAGAGCCGCCATATCTCTGGGTAGATGTTGAGGAACCCTGAGTGCAATGCAGGGCATGGCGGCAAGGCTGAACATACGAACGCAGTAAAATAAAGGTATTGCTCTTCCCACATGCATCCCGGTTCGCAGCGACAAAGGCCCTTGACATCCCTTTGAAAAAGTGGTATTCTTATGTTTCTATATCGTATAATGTCCATCAAGATACGAATGAAGCTGATGCTCGTAAACAGTTGGTGCATCCGGTATGTAGTATACAAGAGAGCAATTAACTAGTTTTCTCGTCACTTACCTCCTTTTTTACATAAGCAGCGGGAGCGAGTCAAGCTCCCGCTGTTAGCTAGTGGTACTTTTGAATAGATTATGATTTAAACAATGTATGACAGCACGGATTAACAGGGTTATTATTGTTGTAGATGATAAATGTTGTTATAATAGCAATTTATGCGAACGAGCAAAGTGCCCGTGAAATAATTAAGGGAGGTTAAACATGACGACAAATTCTAAATCTACAGAGCTAGCTTTGAGATTATGGCGGCAGATATACCAAACCTATACCTTGCTTAAGAGATGTGAAGACGAAACGGCTGGGGAATTTGGGCTTACTACGGAGCAGTACG
>Ga0187886_1001315_pt1 | contig 23117 bp, 18 predicted proteins | sample June2016WEW_20_1_FD_133001 | JGI IMG/M metagenome (GOLD analysis project Ga0187886, IMG submission 133001) | Peatland microbial communities from SPRUCE experiment site at the Marcell Experimental Forest, Minnesota, USA - June2016WEW_20_150 | ecosystem: Environmental > Terrestrial > Soil >... | reverse complement strand
TGATAATCGCCCCACTTTAAAATTACCGGCTAATTTCTTGTATAAGGACATCTTCGTATCCGCTATTAAAATGATCCATAAATTTAAATCCTAATTCATAGTTTTCACGCAGGTTTCAGGTTTTAATTAACACATTTCTGGGAGAAAAAAAGGCCCTCAGAAGGGCCCTGGAAGGTTATATTGAAGGGGATTACGGATGAAATAGGCAGGAGCCCAAAAGGAATAGAGATGAAGAAGTATGTATTTTTTGATTAAAGCTATTTTAGAACATACATCTACAAGGTATTTAAAAAGCCTCTCAGGCTATCCAGATCCACAGAAGAGATATCAAGAATTTTCACTCCAGTGCGGTAATACCCATCTTTATCTACCCGATTATCTCCCCAGACTACCTGCCCAACCGCTTCGATTATAGTTAGCTTATCAAAGGAGGCCGCATAAAAAAGGTTCAATTTTAGGATTTGGCCATTTTCTATTGACTCGGGAAGGGAAACCTTCAAACCGCCTTCGCTAACATCAACCGCGTGGCTAAAATGACTATCGGGATCGGGGCTCCGCCAATAGGTAATCGGCAAATTTATTGAAAATCTAGGACGCCTTCTTGTCTTGAAATTGGCACCGCCAGAACGGGAGTTACTTTCATTTTCTTCATTTGCCATGGGGCCGGGCCTCTTTAACCATCTTTTACCAATCTAGTCAGGGGCCTTAGAGTTTTAAGCGTAGGCGGGGATTCATAGGGAAAGGTTAAAGGGAATTTCTAATTCAGAAAAATTATACAAAAAGTTTCGCCATCTATTCATATCCTCTGGAGAAATACCGACAATTCTCAATCCGGCTCGAAAATCTGCGTCTTCCCCAAATTGAATATCTCTCCAAACGACGCGCGCGAATATTTCAGCGGTATTTAGATGGCGATCGAAAATGAAAAAGAGTTTCGTTATCAAATATCGATCAACCTCCAGCCTTTCGGGAAGGTTAACCATCAATCCGCCTTCGCTGGCGTTGAGTACCCGCCCATTAAAACTGTTGCGCGAATTGACTTGATAATATTCTATTGGAAAATCCACTGAAAATCTGGGATGCCTTCTCCTTTGAAAACTGGCAACCCCGAAGGGAGATTTCAATTCCTCTATTTCCATTTTTCCCTCCACCTCCTTTTACTGGGGTAGGTTTTTGTCAGAAAGTCTTTTCTCGTAAACCGTTACTTTCTCTTTCCTAAGAGTAGCATATATAGTATGCTGCTTATCTTATACCACTACATATAGGGCTGTCAAGGAAAAAATTTGGATTTCTTGGATTATGGAGGGTTGGAATCAGTAAGAGGGATAGGAAGAGCCGTCGCAACCATCGACGCCTACTCCGGCCAAATTTCAGGAGGGTTCCTTCTTATCGCATCGACGTTCCATATGCTAGATATAATTCCGAAGACCTCTTAAAAATCCGAATCGATCTTTTCCATCGCCCTTCAAAATTGTTCGACCCGAAACCCTTTCTTCCCCAGGGTTTCAACGATCCCTTTCTCGCCGATTAAGTGACCTGCTCCAACCACAACAAAATAAGTGCCATTTCCTTTCAGGTAACCTTCAATTTTAGAGACCATTCTCCTGTTTCTCTCATAAATAAGCTTTCCATAAATGGGGACCAATTTGGGATCTTCTTTTAGACTTTTCGTAATAACGGCTTCCATCCCGCTCGTATCCCCGGTTTTCCATGCTTGGACCAGTTTATTGGCTTCTTGGTCGGCGTTTTGCAGATCTTTCAGGGAAAGAGTCAACAATAATTCCTGGTCCTTTTCTGAAAGATTAGACAGGAGATGGAGTTGTTCATCGAGGCTCTCGAGTTCCAATATCTTTTTGCGCCCCGTGGCCTTAGAAAGAAAATAATTGTCCACCCCATAGCTCGGATCATATCCCAGTTTCATAAGTTCCATGGCATCCAGGACTATGGACAAAAACCATGGTCTTTGCTGGTTGATCACTTCCAGGGGTAGGCCCAGCTTGGACGCTTCCCCTTTTAAGAATTCATAAGTCTCGTGGGAAAGGTGATCTGCAATGCTTTCATTGGGCGGATACAAAGCCTTTTCCATGATCGTTTGCGTATTCATTTTACCTTGATCTTGAACATTAGCCTCAACCACCAAAACATCGGACTTCTCGAAGGCGCTTTCAATTTTTTGGCTGAGGGGGTAATTCTCTTTTTTTAGGAAATGGATTGAACCCAACAGATAGACCGTGGAGGCTCCGGATTGAACCTTCCATAAAAAGCTTTTCCCCTCTTGGGAAAAGGCCTCCCGTTCCGGGAAACTCATCAGGGAAAGAAGGAAAAATATGGGCAGAAGAGAGTAGAATCTTTTTTTCATAATTATCATCCTCTATGGACGATTCATGGTCCGGAGCACGATTCCGTGCTGCAGGAGACCGGTTAGATCAAGTCCTGCGGCTCTCGGCCTAGGCCAAAATTAGCAAAAAGTATGAAGGGAGTCAACAATTAAACGATGTCCCCTCACTTTTCCCAGAGCAACGGCTCACCCAAGCTCTACCCCATTTACTTGCTAAGTCTTTTAAAGGAAATTAATCCAGGTACCCATGCTCTCGGAACCAATCTACGGCATCGCGCAAAGCCTCTTCTATTGGCCGTGGATGAAATCCCAGGGCGCGTCGGGCTTTTTCTGTTGAAAAGAACATCCTCTTCTTGGCCAATCTTACCCCGACGAGGGTGACACGCGGTTCGTTGCCGCCGGCTATCCGGGCCCAGGCTTCCGACACATAGGCGATGGGGAGAACCAGGTTGTGGGGCAGGCGAATTCGCGGAGGCCGCCGTCCCGTAACGGCTGCCAGCGCGGTGAGAATCTCTTTCAGAGTCATGTTGACCGCCCCCAGCACATAGCGCTCGCCCATCTCGCCGCGCTCCAAGGCCAGCAAGTGCCCGATGGCTACATCATCCACATGGATGAGATTGAGGCCCGTATCGACATAGGCTGGCATACGGCCGGAGGCTGCATCGACAATCATCCGCCCCGTGGGCGTGGGCTTGATATCTCTGGGACCGACGGGCGTGGAAGGATTGACAATGACCACCGGCAGTCGCTGTTCTTCAGCCATTCGCCTCACTTCGGCCTCGGCCAGGAACTTTGAACGTTTGTAGTGGCCGATCATGTCGGCGAGGGAGACCGGGGTATTTTCGTCTGCGGGGCTTCCATCGGGAGTAAGTCCCAGAGTGGCTACGCTGCTCGTGTAGACGATGCGAGTTACCCCCGCCTGGGCGGCGGCGAGCATAATATGGCGAGTTCCGGTGACGTTGGTTTCGTAGAGCTCTTGCGGATTCGGAACCCATAGGCGATAGTCCGCGGCCACGTGAAACAAGGTCGAACACCCGCCCAGGGCACGATCCAATGAGGGCCGGTCAGTCAGGTCGCCGGTAAAAATCTCTACGGGCAAACCGGCGAGATTTCGCCGATCACTATTGTGGCGGATCAGGGCTCGTACGCTGTGGCCGGCGTTTATGAGCTGGCGGAGCACCGCCGATCCGACAAAACCTGTGGATCCGGTGATCAAGGTTTTCACGACTCTTCACCTTTTGTAACTACGGGTAAAGTCATGCTACCTCTTCCGGCGGCCTTCATCCTGGCAGGCCCTGGAGGACAGAGCAAGTTGCTTCGGGCATGAAGGGCAACCGCGGCCAAAGTTGCCTGGGCGGCCCGAAAATTTCGCCCCAGACGAACGAGAGCCAGGAGTTCCCCCGGGCGCCTGGCTAAACACCGGAGAAGCCTGGAAAGGCGTACTCGTCCGAATTCATCGATGGAATTCACAGCACTCCGGGGAATGGCCATTCTCGCCGCATCCGTTATGGCTCGAATGACCATCAGCGCAATCCCCGCTTCTTTGGCGACAAGAGCAATAGACGCACTTTCCATATCCACTGCCATTGCGCCAGTTCGGTGAAATAGAGCAGTTTTTTCTGCACAACTGGCCAAGACCACCGTACTTTCGGCCAGGGTCCCTCTATGGAGGTCAACATGCGATTTCAACTGGTTGCCCAGGGATTCATGCCAGACCGGGTCAACGTAATAAATAGATTGATCCGTGGCCAGGATGCTTTCAGGGAGGATCAGGCTACCGGGAGAGAGACCTGGGTCCAACCCCCCCGCAAATCCCCAGCTAATAAGAGCCGTTGCCCCATTTTCCAGCAAGGTCTCGGCAGCCAAGCGTGCCCGGTTGGCTCCAATCCCAGATAGGAGCAACATTGCATCTTGGGGAAGGTGGGTCAATTCACCGGCCGCGATCGGTCCTTTGGCCAGGATGTGGGCTTCAGCGGCCATGGCTGCTACGATACCGGGGCGCATCCACCACTCCCTTTCCGTCGCAGAGTGCGGTATCGAGCCAAGGCCCAGAAGGGGAAATATTTGGAATACCCGTGGTACTTCAAGTAGAAGACCCGGGGAAACCCGGGTGCTGTAAAAGACTCATCTTCCCATAGACCATCGGCCTGCTGGGTGCGTATGAGGAACCGGACGCCCCGGCGCACTTCCTCCGAATCTGCCTGTCCAGCAGCCATCAGACCGAGCAGGGCCCAGGCTGTCTGAAAGGAAGTACTCATCGGCCCTTCCCCAGCTTTCTTCCGATCGAAGTAGGTATGACAATCTTCCCCCCAACCCCCGTCGGGTCGCTGCTTCTTCTTCAACCAGTTGACCGCGCGCTGAATATGGAATTGATTGAGGGGATCACTGACCTTCTCCAGAGCGGCCAGCACGGACCAGGTCCCATAAATGTAATTTGTGCCCCAGCGCCCAAACCAGCAACCCTCTGGCTCCTGTTCTTCACGTAGGAAATTAAGGCAGGCTTCCAACCCCCGGCCCCATCGGCCGATTAAGGCCAGAAGGGTGGCACAACGAGCGCTCACATCGCTCGTGGGCGGGTCGAGGAGGGCTCCGTGATCGGCAAAGGGAATTTCGTTGAGATAAGAATAAGTGTTATCGGAATCAAAGGCGGCAAACCCGCCGTTCTTTGACTGCATGCCACCGATCCAATCGGCTGCCCGCCGCACGTTTTCCCGGAAGCATTCTTGCTGGCTTTGGTGCATGGCCCAGGCAACTGCGGCGGTATCGTCAAGATCAGGGTACTGGGGGTTATCGAATTGAAAGGGCCATCCGCCTCCCTCCAGGCTGGGATGATTCTCCCGCCAATCACCCGGTTGGTCTGCTAACTGGCGCTCCTGGAGCCATCTCAAAGCCCGCTGGACACGCCCTTTCGCCAGCTCACTGGCCTCTTCTTGAAGGGCCAGGCAGGTCAAGCCAGTGTCCCAGACTGGCGAAACGCATGGCTGGCAATAGGCTGATTCTTCGCCGATCATAAGCAATTTCTGCAGTGCTCCCTTCGTGATCACCCGGTAAGGGTGACCCGATGGATATCCCAGGCAGGCCAGAGCTTCATGGGCATTCACCATGGCCGGGAAGATGGCGCCCAGACCCTCCATCCCGTTGAGCCGCTCAATGAACCACTTCTCGGCCTTCTTAATGGCCACCCGGCGAACCATCCGGGGAATGAAAGATTCAAAAAGACGCCCTGCCTTGTCGAGGATCAGGAACAAGCGGTTCAGGAGAGAGCGGATGGGGAAGTAGTTTTTCTCCTTTTCCGGTGGGGTGAGGAATAGCTCGCGGACATGAACTTTCCTCGGATTCTTAGCCTGCGGTTTTAAACTGCACAAAATCGTCAAGGGAACCACGACCGTTCTCGACCAGTAAGATATCTTGCGGAGATGGAAGGGGAACCAGCGAGGAAAAAGCATAATCTCAACGGGGGTGAACGGTACGCCCCGCCAGGGGATTTGGCCAAACAGGGCGAGGGTGATGCGGGTGAATACGTTGCAACGGGCCGCCCCGCCAAAAGCCAGGATAGCCTTACGGGCCCGCGCCATATGGGGAGCATCGGGGCGATCCCCCCCTAGCTTCAGAGCATAGTACACTTTTACCGAGCAACTGATGTCGAATTTTCCCCCGGGGAAGAGGGACCAGCCGCCGTGGTTTTCTTGGTGAGCCCGAAGATACTTAGCGATCTCGGCCTCGAGATCCTCATCCATCTCATCCATATAGTGCATCATCAGGATGTATTCGGCGGGGATGGTGCAATCGGCTTCGAGCTCAAAGCACCAGTAGCCATCCGGATGCTGGAGAGCAAGGAGGGCGGTTCGGGCTCTCCGGATCGCGCCGTCGATCTCTTCGTCAAGCCGTGTTGGATCGTTCGGGTCGGCGATTTCAGCTTCTTCTGCAATCATCTCCATAGCCAGAGAGAGCCCGGAACGGGGCTTTACAGGAATGAGGAATGAAACGATTATAGATTAGCACTTCACCCTTCCCTGCGCAACTTTAAACCTTCTCATTGCCGATTGTTAAGAGGAATGATATATAGGTTGAAACCTGGTGAATCAGGGACCGGGCTGGAGGCCCAAAATTTTCCCTAGCTGAAATGGAATCTCTTCTATCTTTTGCGCAGTGGCTCTTCTTGATTCCCGCCGTGGGAGGGTCCCTCTATGGGGTTCTTTGCCTTTGGGCGGTCTGGCACTTTTGCACCCAAACCCGACCTCCGTCCCCATGCTCGTTTTCTCAGTGGCCCCCCGTGACAATCTTGAAGCCAGTATGCGGTCTCGAGAAGAACCAGAAAATCAACCTGCGCAGCGCTTGCCTCCAGGATTATCCGGAGTTCCAAGTTGTCTTTTCGGTTCAGGACCCCAACGATCCCGCCGTCCCAATCCTGAAAGAAATTCAGCAGGAGTATCCAGAAAGAGTGTCCGTGGCCGTTGAAAATCTCCAAGCGGGCCCCAATGGCAAGATCAACAACCTGCTAGGCGCCCTGCCCCAGGCGCGCCATGATATCCTGGTGATCAGTGACAGCGACGTGCGCTTGGAACCTGACTATTTGAAAAATATCATCGCCCCTTTGGCTGACCCGAGGGTAGGGTTTGTCTGCACGCTCTACAAGGCGACCTCAGCGGATCGATGGTACGAAAAAATGGAGTTGCTGACCTTGAATGCTGATTTCATACCCAGCGTGGTCTTCGCCTATGTCAGTGGAGCCTCAAAGTTCTGTCTGGGTTCCTCTATGGCCTTCCGGCGGGGTTCCCTGAAAGAGATGGGCGGCCTGGAAGCCCTGGCTGATTATCTGGCGGAAGATTATGAGATGGGCAGGCGCCTTTGGGCTTCTGGAAAAAGGATGGTCCTGGTGCCCTATTTTGTCGACATCGGGGTGGATCTCCAAGACCTTTCCCAATGGTGGGATCACCAGGTTTCTTGGGATCAAAAAACCCGCGCGGCACAGCCGGCGGGCTTTTTTGCCAGCATCGTGACCCGCTCTGTTCCTTTTGTTCTCCTTTTGGCTGCCTCCCGGCTGGGAGACGCCCTGGGACTGTCCCTCCTGGGAGGAGTCCTTGGGCTCCGTCTGGCCACAGCGGCGGTGATCCTGGGATGGGGGTTCCGGGACCGAGAGGGTTTGAAGAGTCTTCCCCTTCTCCCTTTGAGGGATATCGCTGCCCTGGTCTCCTGGGTGCTGGCCTTTACGAAAAAGACGGTGATCTGGCGCGGTGCGAAGTTGATCTTGACTCAGGATGGGCGTCTGGCCAGGCGGGAGTCTTCCCGGTGAAAAAACTCATTGTCACCGGTGATGACTTCGGTCTTTCTTTGGCTGTAAATGAAGCAATCGAAGAAGCCCACCGGCAGGGGGTTCTCAGCACAGCGAGTTTGATGGTGGGAGCCAAAGCCGCCAGAGATGCGGTAGATCGAGCCCGCGAGCTTCAGTCCTTGCGGGTCGGGCTGCATCTGGTGCTTGTTGGCGGATCGCCGATATCCCCTCCTCACCTGCTGCCCGGTCTGGTGGACGCAAAGGGCGAGTTTTCCTCCCATCTCTTCAGAGCAGGAATTAATTTTTTCTTCAGCCCCGGGATCAGGCGGCAATTAGAACAGGAAATCCAGGCCCAATTTCAGGCCTTCCAGAACACCGGTCTTTCTCTCGATCACGTCAATTGCCACAATCATATGCATCTCCACCCCACCGTTGGGGGGCTGATTTTGAAAGTGGGAAAGGAGTATGGTTTGAAAGCCGTGAGATATCCCTACGAGCCGGTCCTGCCTTCCTGGCGTGCCTCCCGCAAGGCCCTAGGGCAAAAACTATTGTCCTGGCTGTTTCTATTGCCCTGGCTGGCCCTTTTAAAAAACCAGCTCCGGCAGGCCCAGATCCGCTCGAATCATTTCGTCTTCGGTATGAATGATAGCGGGAACATGAACCTTGACCTGGTCCTCCGTTTTCTCAAACACCTTCCTCCAGGAGTTACCGAAATCTATTTCCATCCCGCCTCTCGCCGTTGCCCAGAGCTGAATCGGACCCTGAAGAACTACCGCTACCAGGAAGAGTTCGCGGCTTTGACGAGCCCCACCCTCCGAGAGGCCCTCCTGGCCTCCCCTATTCAATGTATTGGCTTTAGCGACTTATCGGATTGATAAAACCCTTTCTCTGGGCTCGCAGCCTAAAAAATTCTTTGGCTTCACGGTATAATCGCCGGCGTTCGCCTCCGACGAATAAAGCCCGGCGCACGATCCGCAAGATGATCCGGGGGCGGAAATAATAGCGGGCGTAGAAATCCTCGACGGCTTTTACAATCTCCTGCCTGCTCAAATCTGGATATTGGAGGTTGGGCAGTTGATGCCCCTGCTCATCCGTCATGGTCGCGGATGTCAAATATCCTCGATCTTTCAGGTAAGCATAAAACTGAGTCCCCGGATAGGGGTGGGATATAGAAACCTGCATCGTCTGCGGGTCCAACTGCATGGCAAACCGAATGGTTTTTTCAATTGTCTCCCGAGTTTCGCCAGGATGACCAATTTGGAAATCCCCGTGAACCGTGAGCCCCAGGCGTTTGCAATTTCTCATGAAGGCCAGCGCCTGCTCGACCGTTGCCCCTTTTTTGATATTTTCAAGAATCGTCGGATCCCCGGACTCAAAACCAACGACTAAAAGGCGGCAGCCGCCCTCTTTCATCGCCCGGAGGGTTTCGAAGTCGGTCGTAACCCGCGAATTACAGGACCAGGTGAACTTGAGGGGTTGCAGTTTCTGGCAGAGCTCGAGGACCCGAGATTTTCTCCAGGTAAAGGTGTCATCGTCAAAAAAGATTTCCTTGGCCTGGGGGAACAACTCCAGGGCTCGTCTGACCTCCGCAACCACATTCTCACTGCTGCGGGTGCGCCAGCGATGCCCACTCATGGTTTGGGGCCAGAGGCAAAAAGTGCACAGCGCCGGACACCCCCGGGAGGTGTAAAAGGAAATATAGGGGTGGAGCAAAAAAGGAATATTATACTTGGTGAAATCGAGATCGCGTTTAAAAATTTCCACGACGAAAGGTAGCTTATCGAGATCGTCAATAAAGGGACGATCCGGGTTATGAAAAATCTGGCCATTTTTTCGGAAGCTGATCCCCGCAATTTCTTCGAGTTTTTTGCCCCCGGCAAATTCGGCAACCGCGTAGTCAAATTCTTTCCTTACGACGAAGTCAATCGCCGGTGAAGCCTTGAGACTTTCTTCCGGAAGGATCGTAACATGGGGGCCGACAAAGGCAATCTTCAGGGTGGGTTTGGCAACTTTCATCCTCTCCGCCAGGCGGACATCACTTTGAAATCCGGGGGTACAGGTGAAGAGGACCACGAAATCGTATTGGGTGGCAATGCCCACCGTCTCTTCCGGGCTGACCCCATGGGAAGGAGCATCGAGCAGCCGGCTGTCTCGTATCAAGCCGGCAGGATAGGCCAGCCATGTGGGATACCAGAAGGAAGTGACTTCGTGCGTTGCCGCGAAGCGTGCACCCGCGCCGCCATCGAATTTTTCAAAAGAGGGAGGATTCAACAGCAGGGTCTTCATCCCGGACGTCCTTTTATCAGAGGATTGGGGCCGGGCCTTCGATCTGGCCGGCCAGCTTTCCATTAGGTCGATCTCTTGAGAATGAACCTGGCAATTTCTCGCAATGGGTCGGCTTTAGGATCGAAAAATCTCAGGTGAGCGATGGCTCCGTTCAGCAAAACTTCGGCCTGCCGCCGGGACTCGCTAACGCCGAATAGAGCGGGATAGGTGGCCTTTCCTTGGGCTTGATCTTTGCGAACCGATTTACCCAGTTTGCGCGGTTCCCCGTGGATGTCGAGAAGGTCATCGGTAATCTGGAAAGCCAGCCCAAGTTTTCTTCCATAACTGGACAGAGCGCGTCCTTCTTTTGGAGAAGCGCCCCCGACGAGACCCCCCGCATAAACTGAGGCGGCGATCAAGGCCCCTGTCTTATGGCTGTGAATATATTCCAGGAGGTGTTTATCGATTTTTTTCCCCTGGCAGCTTATGTCCATGACTTGTCCGCCCACCATCCCCAAGGAACCTGCAGCGTGAGCGATATGATAGATCACTCGTAACCGTGTAGCCGGAGGTACATTTTTCATCAAATCAGACCGGGCCAGGAGGCGAAAAGCCTCGGTCAACAGGGCATCTCCTGCCAGAATGGCCGGGCCCTCCCCGAAGACCCTGTGGCTGGTCGGCTTCCCACGGCGCAGGTCATCATTGTCCATGGAAGGGAGGTCGTCATGGATCAGGGAGTAGGTATGGATGAGCTCCAGGGAGCAGGCCAGCGGCAAAGCATCGGCCGCCCTTCCTCCTACGGCCTCGGCCCCGGCGAGCGCCAGGATGGGCCGCAGGCGTTTTCCGCCGGCAAAGAGGCTATAATTCATGGCCTTGTGCACCAGGGGGGGAAACTCGTCCGTCCCGGGAACCCAGCGCTCCAGCGCTCTTTCCACCAGGCGACCGCGGCGCCGAATAAACTCCTCGATCCTCAAATTATTCCTCCTCAGCTTCTTGCTGATGGCCTCGGCTTTCTGAAAGGCCTCTTTCGATTTCAGCTCAGCCACCTAGCCTCCCAAAATATAGGCTTCAAGGATTCACCGGTTCAAGAGCTGAAACATTTTTATTTTTCGCTTGACCCCTCGAATCCTTGAACCCTGAAACCCTTTTTTTGATTATTATACACCCCTCGGCATAAGCGTCAAGGATAGTCAACGGGGCGAATTGCCTCAAATAAAAAGTTACCGAAAAGATGATGAAAAAATGATCGTTGACTCATAATTTGTGTACCCGGATAACAGGCCCAAAAAAGGAGGGCAGATGATGAGTCCCTGGTCGAAAAGGAAATACATTGATGCGATCTTTTTACGGTCTATCCAGGCGAATCTCGCCTCGTGGTTGGTGAATCTATCCCAGAGAAGATTGTTCGCTTCAGATAGGGCGATGGAAAAATTTGACGATTATTAAATCCTGACCAACCAAAGGCGGGGCAACCTGTCCGGTTCTTTTTTCTCCATCGCAGTTTACGAAGTAAGGGTTTCTTTTGCCATACCGAGAAAGCGTTTCAAGGTCCAAGGTTCCTGAGCCGCTCCTCTGCAAGAATACCAGCAACGGTCGCAACGGGTGGGCTTGAAGAAGCCTCTGTGCCACTCACTAAAATGGCCGGCAACGGGGTGATCAGAACAGCGCTTGATCATTCCATCGGGAGTTACCTGAATCCAATTTAGGCCAGCCGTACATCCCGGGATTCCCCTTTTCTCAAAAAATTCCGGAATTTTGTCTAAGTAATATTCACTAGTGGTCAGGGGGTCTTGTTGTTTTTTCAGATGTTTTAGTTCCGCGATCACACCTGCTAAAGCCAGAAGCTCGTCCTTGGGGACCATCGGGTCTTCGTTCTTTATGCGCCAACAGTTGTAAGTGCTTAAAGAGACCTTAATCCCCATCTTTGAGGTCTGAGATAAGATCTTATGAACTTCTCGATAATTCCCGCTTTTGAGGACCACACTGAAGCATAGATTGACGCCAGCGGCCCGCAGGGAAGAGGCCACAGATAGAATATGTTCAGCTAGGCCCGGGAGCCCGCGATCGCGATCGTGTCTTTCGTCGAGATAGTCAAGGGAGATAGACAGCTCGTCGAGGCCTGCCTTCCATAACTCGGAACCTCGCTCCACCGTCAGCAATGAGCCGTTGGTGACCAAGGAGATAAAAAGAAAGCCAAAGCTTCTACGTAACGAGGCGATCACCTGGGCCAGATCTCGTCTTAGGAGCGGCTCTCCTCCGGTAAGGCTAACTGAAAGGGGCTTGAGCTTTTTGACCACGGGCACATAGTCTTGTAACTCTGAGGAGGACCCCTCCTTCCAATAATCACAGAAGTTACATCGGGCGTTGCACCGTTTCGTTACCTCCAAGTTGATATTCAAAAGACCCCCTTGGGTTATGTATTTGAAAAATTTGTAACCCCCGATGGCCATTTCAACCCGGGTTAATCTTCGAGGCATATTCTCCTCTGCACTTTTACATTCCTTTTTGAATCTCCAACATTCTTCCACCCTTGAGTACTCGGAACATATGATTTGATAGAAACTCGCTTTTCAGTACTGTAAATGGGAAAGCGATCGTGTGTCAAGGGAATTTGAGCACCCTTTCTTAGGGTGATTTTTGCAAAGAAGCCCGCCCTATGAAATTTTAACTTGAGCCGCTTCTTAAAGCTAAGCTCCAATTCGGCGCTGTCTAAAGCTGCTCCTGGGCGAGGGCCGGAGGGGAAATCGGACCGAAAAATTCATATATTCCCTTGCTTGGTATGCTATAATTTCAACATGTAAAAATGAAGTAGAGGGGGGTACCCTTCTGCGAGAGGAAGGATCCATGGCGTTCAGTCGGCGAAACAACGGGGTTGGGGGGTGACCCATGCAAGTGGTCCTGGCTCAGCCGCGTGGGTTTTGTGCTGGGGTGGTTCGGGCAATAAAAATTGTCGATCAGGCTCTCCAGAATTACGGGAAACCCGTTTATGTCCTGCATGAGATTGTCCATAACCGGCACGTTGTTGAGAATTTAAAAAACAGCGGGGCATTATTTGTCGAATCCCTTGAAGAAGTACCTTGGGGTGCAGTAACGATCTTCAGTGCTCATGGAGTATCAACCCAGGTAGTCGGGGAGGCCGAAAAAAGAAACCTGCGCGTCATAGACGCCACCTGTCCCTTGGTGACCAAAGTGCATCTCCAGGCTCAGCAGTTTAGTCGCCGGGGATTGGACGTCATCATCATCGGCCACCCTGGCCATCCGGAAGTCGAGGGGACTCGGGGGAGGGTTGAAGGGCCCGCTTATGTCCTGTCGAGCACCGCGGAGGTTCATGCCTTGCAGATAACGCATCCGGAGCGGCTGGCCTATGTTACTCAAACCACTTTAAGTATGGACGATACCCTGGAGGTCATTGACACCTTAAAAAAGCGCTTCAAAATTCAAGGGCCTGACCTGAGCAACATCTGCTATGCTACTCAGACCAGACAGAACAGCGTTCGACGTCTGGCCAGGTCCATTGACTTGCTTTTGGTCGTAGGGGCCCGCAACAGTTCCAATTCCAATCGCTTGCGAGAGGTCGGGCAGCAAAGCGGTGTCCCCGCTTTTTTGATCGAAGATGCCGATGATTTGAATCCAGTGTGGTTTTCCCAAAACACCAAGGTAGGGATTACCGCTGGGGCTTCGGCTCCAGAAGAGATGGTGCAAAGAGTCTTGGAAAGGTTACGCGCCTATTATCCGTGTACTGTAACGGAGATGGCCAGTGACCCTGAGCCCATGCATTTCGCCTCGTCCCCATCACTGGGACCTTGAAGAACTGCGCGCGGGATAAGGGTATGGTGCCTTTTATTCAGAAATATCGTATCGCCCAATATGTGTTCAGCCAGAAGCTCCGGGGAAGGCGGCGCTATCCTCTGGTCTTGATGTTAGAGCCCCTATTCCGTTGCAATCTCGCCTGTGCCGGTTGCGGGAAGATCGGCTATCCCGAGGAGATCCTCGAGCGGCGTCTCAGCGTGGATGAATGTTTTTCTGCAGTCGATGAGTGCGGTGCACCCGTTGTATCCATCGCCGGGGGTGAACCGCTGATGCACAAAGACATGCCGCAGATCGTCACGGGCCTGAAGAGACGTAAGAAATTCATCTACCTCTGCACCAATGGGCTGCTCCTGAAAACTCACCTCCAAAACTATCTGCCATCGCCCTACCTGACTTTCTCCATACATCTGGACGGCCATCGGGGACGGCATGACGCTTTGGCAGGTCGGCCAGGGGTTTTTGATTTGGCTGCCGAGGCCATTCGGCTCATTCGCGCCCGAGGCTTTCGCTTTATTATTAACTGCACCCTTTATGACGGAGGGACCGCCAAAGAAGTGGGCGAATTTTTCGATTTTGTCCTGGCCTTGGGGGCCGAAGGCATTACCCTATCTCCCGGGTATAGCTATGCTCGTACCTCCCAGAAAGAAATGTTCTTGCAACGGGCCCAAAGTAAACGGCTCTTCCGGGAGATCTTCAAACTGGGGAAAGGGCGCAAGTGGAAATTCAACCAGTCGAGTCTATTTCTTGACTTTCTGGCTGGCAACCGCACCTACCCGTGCACCCCCTGGGGCAATCCAACACGTAATGTCTTGGGCTGGCAAAGGCCCTGTTATCTTTTGGCGGAGGGCTACGCCCCGAGTTTCCAGGCCCTCATGGAAGAGACGGATTGGAGCCGCTACGGCCCGGGTCACCATCCCCAATGCACCCATTGTATGCTTCACAGCGGTTTTGAGGCGACGGCGGTAAACGACAGTTTAGCCCATCCTCTCAGGGCCCTATCCGTTTTTCTGCGAGGACCGGGGACCGAGGGCCCTTTCGCCCCCGATCCGGCGGAGAACCACGCGCAATCTGCTGGCGCATCTTAGCGATTGCTCTCGGCAGTGGGGAAGCGCTAGGATCTAAGGCCGGGTTGGAGAACGACGGTTTTTTTGATCAGAAGGGAAAAACCATGAGAACGCTCGATGCCCAATTGCTTGATCCAGAATATGAACAACGGGTGCTCCAACAAGTTTCGCGTTCTTTTGCGCTAACCATTCCCCAGCTGCCCCCGACTCTCCGCAGGGCGGTCACCAATGCCTACTTACTATGTAGAATTGTCGATACCATCGAAGATGAAAAAAGTCTCTCCCTTGACCAGAAGCGCTTTTTCTTTCAAGAATTTATCAAAGTCGTAAACGGCCAGGCATCGGCCAAGCAATTTGCGGCTGCTTTATATCCTTTGTTATCCGGCAGCACTTTGCCGGGGGAAAGAGAACTCATTGGAAACACGCCCTCAATTACCCAGACCACTTTGACCTTTAGTCAAGAACAGCAGGGGGCGATCAAACGTTGTGTCGCGATCATGGCCGAAGGAATGATGGGATTCCAGGAAACCAAGAGTCCTCAGGGTTTGAAGGATCTATCGGATTTTGGCCGTTACTGCTACCATGTTGCCGGGGTCGTGGGCGAGATGTTGACCGAGCTGTTCTGCGAGTATTCGGCGGAAATATCCAAGAATCGGAAAAGGCTATTGGGGCTGGCAGTCTCCTTCGGTCAAGGTCTGCAGATGACGAATATCATCAAAGACGTTTGGGAAGATAGAAATCACGGGGCCTGCTGGCTGCCGCAAGATGTCTTCCAAAAGCTGGGGTATGACTTAAAGAATCTCTCTTCAGGACAGTACACCGAGGAATTTGGCCAAGGGCTTGCCGTGTTAATGGGGATTGCTCGGGCTCATCTCCAAAATGCCCTAGCCTATACCCTGATGATTTCTCCCCATGAAACCGGAATAAGAAAGTTTTGTCTTTGGGCCATCGGAATGGCCATTTTAACCTTGAGAAAAATAAATAAGAAACGGAATTATAAGAGCGGTGAGGAGGTAAAGATTTCGCGAAGAAGCGTGAAGGCGATCATTCGGGTGACCAATGCCACCCTCTGGAGTAATTTTCTACTCAAAAGGTTGTTTGGTCTCACCACCCGAGGGCTGCCGGTGTCTGCCATTCTGCCCGGAGATCGATGAGGATGAACGGGGGATGGGTGGAAGGAAATGGACCGACCCTCGACCCCCCGAAAGCGCCGATCGGCCTTGTGGGGTCGGCGGATGATTCTTATTTTGTGAGGAGATAAAATAACCTATGAAGTTGAAAATTTTCCTGACGATTTTATTCTGCCTTATAAGTCTGGGCTTCCAGAATATGCGGAGCCACGCGGAGACGCCGGCTGCCCGGGTTCAAGGCATGCTGGAACAGGTGATGGCCATTCAGACCGATCCTCAGCTTCAAGGCCCGGCATTCCGGGAAGAGCGAAGGACCGCCATAAAAAAGATCATCGCCCGAAACTTTGATTTCGAAGCCATGGCCCGGCAAGCCCTGGGACCCTACTGGGAAAAATTGAATGACGCCGAGCGGGTGGAATTTAAGGCTCTTTTCCAGGACCTTTTTCAGGGATCCTATACGAAGTTGGTTTTGGATTTTCTCAAACGGGAAAAAGTTCTCTACAACAAAGAAGAGCTCCATCAGGGCAAGGCCCTGATTCAAACTACTCTCATCCGGGTGAACGAGGAGATTCCCGTCGACTACTCTTTGACTTTCGTGCAAGAACAGTGGCTCGTGGATGATGTGACCATCGATGGCGTCAGCATTGTCCGGAACTACCAGCGGGCCTTTACCCGAGTCATCCAGCGGGAATCGTACAAATCCCTCCTGCAGAAAATGCGGTTGCAAAAGCAGGCCATCGAGACACCCTCCTAATGAAGAAATTCCATGTCGGCAGCATCCTTCTGGGAATCGGTCTGCTAATCCTTTTAATCTGGAAAATCGGACTCGATGCGCTGATGCGGGATCTTTCCCTGCTGGGCTGGGGAATGGTCCCGTTCATTTTGATGGAAGGGATTGTAAAGATCTTCTATACCCTTGGATGGCGATACTGTCTGTCGCCGCCTCATCGATCCCTCCCTTTTTTTCGCTTGTTTGGCATCCACCTGGCCGGAAACTCCATTAATTATTTTACTCCCACGGCCACCCTGGGGGGAGAGGTAATCAAGGGGACCCTTTTATCTAGGAGTCACCGGGGGCCAGAGGCCGCAACGGGCGTTATTATCGGCAAACTCGCCTATGCTCTCTCTCAACTTCTCTTTGTGGTCCTGGGGTCCATCCTCGTTCTTTGGAGAATACGCCTGCCCGTCGCTGGATCTATAGCTATGCTCACGGGCACCATCCTTCTCGGAGCGGGCATCGTGGGGTTCCTGGTCGTTCAAAAACACGGAAAACTGGGGACGGTGGTGCGTTGGCTGGTGGCTCATAAAGTAGGGGGCGAAACCCTGCGAAAAGGGGCCCAGCAGATTACCCAGGTGGATCAAGCCCTCAAACTCTTTTATCAAGAGCGTCCGGGAGATCTGCCTCTGGCCATGTTTTGGCACACGGTAGGCATGGCCTGCAGCATCGGGAAAACCTGGTATTTTCTCCTGCTGTTAACGGATGGATCTTTTTTTATGGCCGCCGGAATCTGGTTTTTGGGGACCTGGTTTGATATGCTGGCCTTTCCGATCCCCTTCGAAATTGGAGTTCAAGAGGGCATCCGCGTCCTCGCCTTCAAGACCCTGGGGTTCAGTTTGGCTTTGGGTCTGACCTATGGGATCGCCCTCCGGTTGGAACAGATCTTCTGGGCTGGACTTGGACTCTTCGTTTATACGGCGCTCCTGGCCGGGAAACGAGAAAGAAAAAATTTTCCCAAAAAAGAAGTCACGAGTGATAACCCTTCACTCGATTAAACACTCGGGAGGATGAGTTGGATATGACAAAGCTACCCCGTTTTTTATCTTCGGTTCGATTCCTAATCTTGTCCTTGATCATCCCCTATGGGTTGGTATTAGTCCTCCATGGGATCGCCCGGGGAGAAAAGCCGAAAGAGGAGAGGCTCCTTCTGAGTTTGCCGGAGCTAATTCACATGGCCATCGCCAGAAGCCCGGAGATGGGTGGGATCCAGAGTGAAATCGCTTCCACCAAAAGTGATCTGGACCAGGTCAAGGCCGCCTATTATCCGCAGCTGGAAACTACGGCCTTGGTCGGCCCGGTTGAGAATGCCAAAGAGCCCTTGATTGTGAATGGTAGAATCACCGACCCATCTCCCCCCTTGGGCGCTTCCAGTATCGGGATTTTCGGCAGGTTGGACCTGACCGCGACTCAACCCCTTTATACTTTCGGCAAACTCTCCAACCGGAAGGAAGCAGCCAGCCGGGGAGTCAAGGCCAAGGAATTCCAGATCGACGAGAAAAAGGGCCAGATTGCCCTCAGAATAAAGGAGCTCTACTATGCCCTCATTCTGGCCCACGCCGGGGTGGATTTAGCGAATGAATCGGGGGATTTTTTTGAGGAGGCCCGACGGCGCATCCATCGCCTCTTGGAACTTAATTCCCCCAACGTGAGAGAAAGCGACTTGTATCGAATCGATGCCTATCGGGCAGATACCGCGCGTTTAAAAGCACAGGCGGAAAAGGGAGTGAAAGTCGCCTACTTTGCTTTAAAGTCTCAGATCCGTTTACCCACGGGGGTTGAGTTTGATCTTGCCGAAAAAACCATCTCGATGAAGAAAGAAAGTCCGGCTGGCCTGGAAAGTTACATTCAAGAAGCTACGGCCAAACGCCCGGAATTCAAACAGCTCGCGGAAGCCCTGGCCGCTCAGGAATCCCAGGTAAAGGCTGCCACCAGTGACCTGTATCCTTCCTTTTTTGCCGCCTTGCGAGGTTCCCTGGCTGGGGCACCCGACCGGGAAGCGATGTACAACCGATATATCCCGGACGATTTTAATCACGCCTATATTGGCGTTGTGGCTGGGCTCAAATGGAACTTTGACTTTGGCATCAGCAGAGCCAAGGTAGATAAAATGCGGGCTGAGGTTGGTAAGCTGCAAAATACCAAAGCCTTTGCGGAGATGAACATTCCCATCCAGGTGGTGAAAAGCTACCAAGAGCATCTGGAGTGGCGAGAGGCTGCAAACTCTTACCAGCGGGCGGCCACCGCTTCCAGAAAATGGATCCTGACCGCCTTATCTGAATTCGATATGGGGGTCGGTACGGCGTATGACATGTTGAATGCCATCGATAAGTATGGCCAAAATCAGGGTAAATATCTTGAGGCGGTACTCCATTCCAATCTATCGCTGGATGAACTGGAATATGCAGCGGGAATGAAAACCTGGTGAGAGAGAAGTGAAAATCAACCCGGTGCATTGGTTATTAAGAAAATTTTTGCGCATTCAAACCGCTTTTCCCCTTCTGACCTTCCTGGTCGCTTTGGCCCTGGCCGCTCTCTCCATTTTATATACGGTAAGAAACCTGGAGTTCCGGACGAGCCAGAAGGACCTGATCTCTCCGAAGGAACGACTGATCCAGCTCGCGGAACAGGTCAGTCAATTTGAAAAGCTAGATTCTTTCATCGTGGTGATGGAAAGCCGGGATCCCCGTCGTTCCTTAAAGTTTCTTCAGACCCTGGTTGTTCGTCTGGAGGCGGACAAAGGAAATTACCGGGAGATCTTCTACCGCGTGGATCCGGAGCGATTCAAACCCTGGGCCTTGCTTTATTTAGACCGAAAAGATCTTAACACCCTGGCCGACAACCTGAAGGAACATCGTCGTTTCCTCGAAGAGATGTCGAAGTCTCCGACGCTCATAAATTTTTTCGAGCAGATCAATCAAGAGATGGCCTCGAAGATGGTAGGAGAGCTGTTTACCGGTTTTCTGGATCAGGCCTCACCCGAATCCTCCAAAGAACCCCTCGATCTTGATTTTCTCATTCGGGCTCTTCAGGAAATGAAAGGGTCCCTGGATGGCGACGAGCACTTCACTTCTCCCTGGGGTTCCTTGCTCACGAAAGAATCCTTGGGGGATGATCCCGAGGAAGGCTATTTCTGGACGAAAAATAAGCATTATCTTCTTCTTTTTGTCACCCCGACCAAGACGCTGGAATTTGCCGGGACGAGGTACTCCCTGGCCGCTCTACGTAAGACGATTGCCCAATTGCGGGCCAATTTCCCGGAGGTAAAAGTTGGAGTCACCGGCCCGGACGCCCTGAACGTGGATCAAATGGCCACTGCCCTGGAGGATATGAGCTTGGCCACGTTCCTCTCCATCGGCGGCCTGGCAGCCCTTCTCGTCCTCTTCTGGAAGGGACTGCGGCGCCCTCTCTTGGAGATGACCCGACTCTTGATCGATCTCTGTTTGACCTTTGGACTCACCACCCTCTTCGTCGGCCATCTGAATATTCTCTCGGTCACTTTTGCCCCCCTCCTTCTCGGATTGGGTATTGATTATGGCGTTCACTGGTTCGCCCGCTATATGGAAATGGAAGAGAGGGGGTTTGCCTTGAAGAACGAGGTGCTGCCGGCGATTATGGACGAGCTTGCCCCGGGAATTCTCCTTGCGGGCTTAACCGCTGCCCTCTCTTTCTTCCCCCTGGTGCTCACCGGTTTTAAAGGCCTGACCGAATTGGGCATCATCTGCGCCATGGGCATGGTCATTACGACCCTGACCTCGCTGGGTCTTCTTCCCGCTTTGATCCTCCTGTTTGACAAGCCCAGGCCCAGATCCCATTCCTCTTCGCTTCCGCCCCCGATAAAGCCCTTCTTCAACCTTACCCGCCGGCGGGTTCTGGCTCTCCTGATCTTGGGCGGAGCAGGATTCGCCTTTTCTCTATGGGGTGCAGGAAAAGTGAGATTTGACCTGAATATGCTGCACCTTCAATCCCCGAAGGTCGAATCCGTCATCTGGGAGAAGAAACTTCTTGCGGGCTCAGAGCTTTCCAGCATGTATGGAGAGATCCTGGCGCGTTCTCTTCAGGAGGTCCGTCAGAAGACGAAGGCTCTTGAATCCCTTCCCACCGTCTCCAGGGTGGAGAGCGTGGATACCCTCCTCCCTCACGACCAGGAAGACAAAATTGTTTTCCTGAAAAAACTGGGGCCGGCCCTGGCCGGGGTGGAATCGTTCCAGCCGGCCGGGAATTCCATAAACCCCGGGGAATTGGAAAGAATCCTGGGCCGGATCCGTTTCAAGATGCTCGATTCCAGCGATTCTCAGTGGGGAATCACCAAGCCGCTGGAAACCCAAATGATCCAGGTACGCGATCTCATCGACCAACTACGGCAGCGCTTTCATTCGCTGGAAGGGCCTCAAGTGCGCAGCGCCCTGGGTACTTTCGAAAAGAAGTTGATTCAAGATCTGAACGACAAGTTGCATATTTTGCAGGCCAACGTTAACGGGAGGCCGATGGGCCTGGAAGACTTGCCCCCGCCCCTCCTCCAGCGATTCATGAGCCGCGATCATCTTTTCCTCATTCGGGTTTTTCCGCAAGAGGATATCTGGGAACCCGCACTTCTTGGACGGTTCGTTCATGACCTCAGATCCGTCGACCCGGATGCCGTGGGGGATCCGGTCACTCTTTATGTTTTCACTCGGGAATTTCGCGATGGCTGTATCAAGGCGGCTATTTACGCGGTGGCCTTTATTTTTATTCTCCTCCTGCTCACCTTTCGAGATTTCCATTCCACTTTCCTGGCCCTCATGCCCCTGGTGGTCGGGACGGTATGGACCCTGGGTTTGATGGGTCTTTTTAAGCTCGATTTAAATTTGGCTAACAGCCTCTTTTTGCCCCTCGTCGTTGGAGCTGCGATGGAATATGCCATCATTATCCTTCATCGCTGGCGTCAGAGGGAGAAGGGGAAGGTAGGAGTGGTCCTTCCGTTCAGTACGGCCATGGGAGTCGTTCTCGCCGGCCTCACCACCACGGTAGGCTTTGGCAGCCTTTGCATATCCGCTCATCAGGGGATCTTCAGCCTGGGGTTGCTGACCACGATTGGCAGCCTGACCATTCTGGCTGCGGCGGTTTTTTTCTTACCCGCTCTGCTGCAATTTTTCTCCGAATTCACTAAGACGGTGAAACCACCCAACTCTACCTCTTCAAAAATCTGAAGAAAACTTTCTCATTCTCCTTTCCCGCCACCCATTGAGACTGTGTCGTAATGGAGAAAAAGGGCCGTCAATCCCGCGAAAGCGGGCCCTGTACCTAGTGTGGTGCAGGGCGGGAATCCAGGGAATTTGAAAAAGAATAAGTTTAGGGAAGAATTTAAGAAAATATTGTAAAGGTTAGAATTTGATCTGACGGACGCTGCCAAGCCAAGAGGGGAGTGAAAGTGATGCGCAACCTGTCCTAGGTTGTTGCCGGGCGTTTGGAAAGGCAGGGAGATTCCCCAATCTATAGAAAGGAGGGTAAAAATATCCCCCCTCACGATTTCCAGGAAACTGGGAAGTTGGGGTACGGAGATCGCCCGGAGAGCGGCTTAGCGGTGGCCTCCTGAGCCACCCCGAACCGAGCCACCGTGCCCGCTGATACCGCCACTTCCGCGAAATCCCCCGAAAGAACCCCTGCCGCCAGTCACCGACGCGCTGAAACCATGACCCCGCGAAAATGAAGGGGGGCTGCTGAAAACCCGCGGCGGAGCTGGACTGAAGGACCTTCCCGTAACACCGGGCCGACTAAAAACCCTGCCCTCGGAAACCCGGGGGGGCTCAAACGTGCTCCTTGGCTGGCTCACTCTCTGCCCATTAGTCGGACCCTGATTCGGGCGAATTTGTCCTTGCGGCCTGCTTCGTGAGGTAGACGGAGCTACATTGCTAACTCTCGGCGCGGTCGAAACCCCTGCCGAGGCCATTCGGTTTTGGCTGAGTCCGACGATCGTCCGGGCATTGGATTGGACCGCGGGGGACCTGAAAACCTGTTGGGAAGCCAACCGGTTAGCCACCCTGCTTCCCCCGAGGGTCCTACTGACAGGGTCAACAACAAACACCCTGTTCCCAACGGCATTGGCAACGTGGTTGGTGACCACAAAGGGATGGTTATGGAAAAATACATGGCGATGAAAATCATTCAGGATAAAGAACCCGGGAAAAAAGAACCGCGAACACCAGAAAGGATAAGGAACCCAAGAATACAGGTAATAATAAGGCTCGGGCGGCGCGTAGTAGGTAACTACCGGCGGGCCATCATTATAATAATAGTTGTTAATAACCTCAGGAGGCGGAGTCGCCGTGTAATTATTTGCTTGCTCCCCGGCCTCTTCATTGGCGGGGCCCACGGAAGGCTGAGGTTGAACCACTTCCCGAATCATTTCGATTCGATCTCGGTATTCCTGGGGAATGGTTTCATACCGGTCGGTGAAATGCACGACCCCGTTTTTATCGATATA
>Ga0187886_1001314_pt1 | contig 23120 bp, 22 predicted proteins | sample June2016WEW_20_1_FD_133001 | JGI IMG/M metagenome (GOLD analysis project Ga0187886, IMG submission 133001) | Peatland microbial communities from SPRUCE experiment site at the Marcell Experimental Forest, Minnesota, USA - June2016WEW_20_150 | ecosystem: Environmental > Terrestrial > Soil >... | reverse complement strand
TGCTCGTCCATGCCGACATCGCGGCGTTATACCTGCCGGAGATGGCGGCAGAGTTGAATAAAGCTAAAGTGGAGCTACACTGCGACCAGAGGTCAATGGATATCCTCAAGGCCGAAAAGGGATTGAAACTGCTAGCCGCCGTGGCAGAGGACTGGGGTAAAGAGTTCCTGGCGCTGATAGCCGCGATTAAGGTGGTGAATTCACTGGATGATGCACTGGAACATATTGAGAGATACGGCTCCGGCCATTCCGAGGCTATCATCACCGAGGACTACCAGAGTGCGATGCGCTTCCTTAATGAGGTGGACGCCGCCTGCGTCTACGTTAACGCCAGCACCAGGTTCACGGATGGCGGGCAATTCGGGCTGGGGGCAGAGGTAGGAATAAGCACGCAAAAACTGCATGCACGCGGTCCTATGGGACTTAAAGAGCTGACGACCTATAAATGGATTATCTTCGGGAATGGGCAAGTGAGACCGTAATCAACGCCCATGTCATTCCCGTGGAAACGGGAATCCAGTAGCGAGGAAAAAAGGTATGGATTCCGGCCCTCGGGCTGAACTCGGGCTGAAGCCTTCGCCGGAATAACAGTCAGCCTATCCACAGAGTGACAATACTCTATTCACGGGCACTTCGTGCCCTCAGAATGACAGTGATTAAAATTTTAATTATTTCTGCGGTTTTAGCGCTTCCTGCTGGACCTTGAAAAGCTGCTGGATACCCTTTTCCGCCAGCGCCAGCAAATCGTCGATGGACTGCTTGGTAAAGGGCTTGCCCTCGGCAGTGCCTTGAACTTCAACGAACTCGCCCTTGCTGGTCATCACGATATTAAAGTCCACCCCCGCCTGCGAGTCTTCATCGTAGCAGAGGTCGAGCATCATATAGCTGTTGACAATGCCCACGCTGGTGGCAGCGACGGCGCTTTTAAGCGGTATCTTGGAGATAACGCCCATTTGCATCAGCTTTTCCATCGCCTGGTATAAAGCCACATAGGAGCCGGTAATAGCGGCAGTACGCGTGCCTCCGTCAGCCTGGATAACATCACAATCGACTATTAAGCTCCTTTCGCCTAAAGCCTCCATGTCCGTCACAGCGCGGAGGGACCGCCCGATGAGGCGCTGGATTTCCTGGTTGCGGCCGCCTACCCTGCCGTTGGTAGAATCGCGCTGGGAGCGGGTAACGGTGGCGCGGGGGAGCATGGCGTATTCGGCGGTAACCCAGCCGGTGCCGCTGCCCTTGAGAAAAGGGGGCACCCTGTCTTCCACGCTAACGGCGCAGAGGACATGAGTCTTGCCGAGCTTGATTAGCGCCGAGCCTTCAGCGAAGCTCTGGTAGCCGGGGATTATCTTAATGGGCCTTAGCTCATCATAGGCGCGCCCGTCAACTCTTTTCACGAATATTTCTCCAATCTATTTTAAGATACGTCAGAGTATAGCATTGATTGGGGGGATTGGCAATAAAAAAATCAAGAAACCAGGTATTCCTTGAGCCATTCTAATGCCGCTTCGGCAGTGCTTTGCTTGTTCTGCTCACGATTGCCGTGGAACTCATACTTGCGACTTAACACACCATCCTTGTTCGCCATACCCAGGTAGAAAAGCCCCACCTCTTTGCCCGGCGTGGCGCCGCCCGGACCAGCGATGCCGGTATCGGCAAGGCAGATATCCACCCCTAAAACCTTTTTGCCGCCTTTAGCCATCTCCTCGGCGACCTGCGGGCTGACCGCGCCGTATCGCTTTAAAGTTTCAGTTTTAACGCCGATAACCTTCATCTTGGTCTCATTGGCATATGAAACAATCGACCCCTTAAAATAGTCCGAGCTGCCGGCGACGTTAGTAATAAGGTGGGAAATTAGCCCACCGGTGGCGGATTCCACCGTACCCAGGGTGAGTCCCTTTTGTCTCAATAAATCCCCAATTTCTTTTTCAAGTCCTGCCATTTTAGATATACCTCTCCGTCAGATTGAATAACACCTCATCAAGCGCGTCCGAATCTTTTTGGGCGATCCGTTCCACGAGTCGTTTAACCTCTGTGTACCGGGAGTGGTCATCAAGTTCCTCAAGCTTATTATACATACCGAGACGGCGGCCAAGCTTGTAATTATCCCTTGCCTCCGGCGGCAGCGCTTGAAAACTGCCAATAACCGCTAGCATCTTCTCTTTATCTTCGGGCAATTTGCCTTCTACCTCCGGTAACAGGTTTATCATATGGTCGCTGACAACACAGGAACTACAATCAAGATTCTCAACCAAAAATTTTATTTCTTCCACAATTTCTTCGTCCGTAGAGCGGATAAAATCACCGTTAATCACATCTTTATGTAAAGGCATCCTCGGCTGGACGGTCAGCGTCCGGAGCCGGATAAAATCCGGGTTGATTTGATTTAAAACCCCAGCCGTCTCCAATGCATGTTCACGCCACATCTTTTTGCCACCTGCCCCCGGCATGATATATTCACACAGCGAGATCCCCGATGCCACCACATTTCTGCCCCCAGCGATATGGTCGGCGGCGGTCACACCTTTATCCATGAATGCAAGGACAGAGTCGGAGCCCGATTCCAGTCCGATATGAATTCGAGTAAGCCCAGCCTGGCGCAACGCTACCAGTTCCTCAAGACTCTTTCGGGCGGCTGTCTTCGAGCGGGCATAGCTGGTGATACGAGCGATACCGGGGAAAGTCTCCTTCAGATACCTAATAACCTCGACGAGGTCGGAGGTCTTTATAATCAGGGTATCGGCATCCTGTAGAAAGGCATGCTTACCGCCGGCATAAATCCAGAGGGCGACGTTGCGGCAGGCATCGTCGGGAGCATTATTGCATACTATTGCCGCCGCTTCCCGGATATCACTACCGTAGCCGGACTGCTTGGCTAACTCGAGAATTTTATCGTAAATGGTTCTGGCCGTCCTGATATCCTGCTTTATCTCCTCGACCGAACGAAGTTGAAATTTAGCATTTTTATAGATAGGACAAAACTTGCAGCGGTTCCACGGGCAGTTCCTGGTAACACGGATAAGGAATGAATAAGCCTCACTCGGCGGGCGTATCGGTCCAAGCTCGTAAGACTCATGCAGAAAATCCATCATAACCATGGGAAGACATTGCTCCTGATATAATCAAAGTTAACCTTAACCTTTTCAGAGCCAGCAACAATACCCATATGCCCGGGTAAAAGATATTCGACATCAAGTTTGGCAAGTGACTCAATAGATTTCTTCAATTCGATGCCGTTACCGCCGGGCAGGTCGACGCGGCCGGTGTTCATCTCGAAGAGAACATCGCCGCAAATAAGAATTTTCTCTTTCTTAAGATAAAAGCAAACGCAGTCCGGCGAGTGGCCCGGGGACGGTATCAACTCTATCTCGATATCACCCGCGTTTAAAAGCTTCTCGTCCAGAAGATAGTCCTCGGTAAACTCCACCGGCTCCACCCCTAGAAGCCTATCGGCGTCAATCACCACCAGCTGGTAATTTTCTTTTTGCACAGGATGCATGGCTATCTTAGCGCCGGATAGTCGTTTAAAAGTTTCGTTAGCGCTGCGGTGGTCGATATGGAGGTGAGTGTTGACGATAATACCGATGTCCGCAGGGTCGATGCCATCCTGGTGCATCGCGCCCACCCTTCCCGCCAGAAACTGTTTATTACCAGGGTCGATAATGATGCCGGGGCTGCCCTTGATAATATAGGTATTACAGTCCAACATCCCCTGCTCCGGATAAAAATATAGATTATTTGTCAATTTCATGCTATATTATCTCCAAACGGGACTGATAACTATTATATACCATCATGATAAGGAGGTTAAATTATGGGAGTTATTGCCACGATTCTTGCTATGCTATCCATAATCTGCGTCGCAGTTGGTTTTGTTGATGCCCTGCAACTAACAGCCGAGCCTCTTATTAATGCGAACATTACCTGGATGTTCTGGATGGCCTTGGCCGCGTTTTTGATGCTAAGTACCATTGCCTGTTTACTACTGGGGCGCGGACGGAGCTCCGGGGAATAGTTATACTAAGTTATCATCGAGAAATAACTTGAGCGCCAATAAGAAAAGTGATGATGCCCGCCTGGCGGTAAAAGTAACGCCTAATGCCGGCCGCAATGAAATAGTAGGTTTAAAAGATGGAGTTTTGCAGGTCAGGATTGCCGCGCCGCCGGAAAAGGGCAAAGCCAACAAGGAGCTTACCGATTTTCTTGCGGAGAAACTAGGAGTAAAAAAATCTGCCATATTAATCACTAAAGGGCAGACCAGCCGCTATAAAACTATTCTCATCGCCGGGATAAGCGGAGAAGAGTTATCAAAGCGAATTTCAGTCTAGGATTTTTTTATGTGTCATTCTGAGGAACACATTCACTTCGTTCAGTGTAAACTCCGTGAGGAAGAATCGGTACTTTATATGGCTGGAACGGATTCTTCGCTACGCTCAGAATGACATGAAGGTACTATAAATAAGCATATGATCCGGTATAAACGGAAAAGGGAAGGGGGGCTTACGCCCCCCTTTTATTATTTTCTAACCTTCTTTAAGCCTTCCGCTTGCGGCGGCGCCACCAGGCAAAGTATAGAATCACTAGAATAACTATCCAGACCGGACTGAAGATACCCAGTCCGATAAATAAAGCCGAAAGAGCATGGCCGAAACCGACCAAGCCAGCCCAAGCGCTGTCAACGACGCTTCCGGCGCTCCAGCCAGCCTGCACTGTGATATAGTCTTCTCTTACATATTCAGTCGTAGAGCCCTTATCGTCGGTTACTTTCAGGGTAACGGTATAAATGCCGCTATTGTTATACACATAGAGTGGGTTTGCCTCGGTGCTGGTCTCGCCATTACCAAAATTCCACTCGTAAGTATAGGGAGAAAAACCGCCAGAGACATTCGAGTAAAACAGGATGGCATTGCCTTCATTTGTCTTCCGGCTATCGGCGTTAAACTCTACAACCAGCTTGGACTGCTCCAGAGTTACGGTAAATAAAGCCAGATTGGAGCTCTGTTCCAGGTATTGCATTTGTCCCTTGATTAACTCAATTTGTTCCCTAGTGTTGGTAAGCTCCTTCTGGACAGCGAGGATTGCTTCAACCGTGCCAGCTTTCTTCATCAGCTCGAGGAGCTGCGTCTCGCTTGCCTCCAGATTGCGTAATTTAGAAGCGAGGTCGGTATATTGTTCAGTTACATCCTGACCAGAAGTAGATTCCGATTTTACGTCCACGGCCAGACTATGTAACGCCTTCATCGTATCATCGAACCGTGAGGCAAGCACCCTGAAGCTGATATATGCGTTCAGTCGATTCTGGTCTTCGCTGATATTAGAGTTAACGACGAAACCGCCGTTGTTCGCCGCCAGGTCAGTAATCTGTGCCAGAGCCGTGGTAATATTATCGGTTACAATCGTTAAATAGGCGTTATAAATCACCATACGGTCAACGATAGCAGCCGAGGTGTAAGTTATACCGCTTTTATCAGGGTTAGATGCAGTTATGGTAACAGGAGGTGCAGACGCATATGGAGTTGTCGTCGTTGGAGCAGCAGTTTGCGTGATAATTACATCGCGCGAACCCGAATTTGCCTCCTGTGTTGTTTGCCCACCACCACAGCCAATTACCCCAATAAGCAGCAAGATAACCAGCAAACCAAATAACAGCTTTTTCATAGAGACCCCCCTCCTATTTTGTTATTGTCTTGCTTATTATAACGCTAACAACGCTAAAAGGTTGGGGTGAAGGAAGATTTTTCGTGTTTTTTCTTAAAGGCAAGATCAACGATTGATAATGTTCATGATGGAGGCGCGCTTTTCCAGGTAATCTTTGACGATGCGACGGCCTTCATCGGTTAAACGGGTGTGACCTCCCCGCGGACCTCCCGTGGATTTTTCTACTAGCGGGGTTGGCGCCAGACGGTTCATCGCCTCTACCCAGAGCCAGGCGTTACGGTAAGCCAATTTCATCGAGCGGGCGGCGGCGGATATCGAGCCAAGCTTATCGATACGTTCCAGCAGCGTTGCCCTGCCCCACCCCATGAACAGCTTGCCATCTTTTTCTAGCCAGACCTTGCTCCTTAAAACGATACCCGATTCCGGTTTATGGCCAGAGCGCGCGCCATGTTTGATGCCGAATTCAGGTATCGAGCTATTTGCATTGGTTTTTTTAGGCAATTGGATAAACTCCAGTCGGTTGATATTATCAACAATATAACGCTTTGTCAAATATCAGCGAAGTCTCCAATCAACCAAATTTCCTATCAAATTCGAATACAAAAATTTTACAGGTGTGACTTTTTTGTGATAATTCGCCGTTATTTTGTGATGTGTTTGTGATATAACAAGTTTATCATTCATGTCGTATGTAAGATACGACAACTTCGTAAAAAACACGTAAAACAACCATGATGCTAATTCCAATATCAAGGAGTAAATCATGCCGAGAAAAAGCATCCTGAAAAACATACGTTTAACATCCGGAGATATAGGCGCCTATTGCTAGGTTAGCAAGAGTACGGTTCTTGAATGGATAAAAAGCGAAAAACTCAAAGCTTTTCAGCTGCCCAGCGGACACTACCGCATCGATAAAAAAGACTTTAAAGAATTCCTCATAAAATGGAACATACCCGTCAAGGGATGGCCATTTGAGGAATAAAATCAGCACCCGCCGTGACAAAACCTAAGACGTACCAAGCTGGATAAGCTGCCCTATCATATAGCTGCATCTATCCGATGCCAGGAATGCCACCACTGGTGCTACATCAGCCGGCTCACAGAGACGTTTCAGCACCGAAGCTTGTCTCTCTCCCTCAAGCATTTCGGGCGGGGCGCGATACACGAGGCCGGTTTTGCCGAGCCCAGGACCGACGGCATTAACGATAACGCCTCGAGAGCCAACCTCTCTCGCCAGGGCTTTAGTAAACTGGACGACGCCCCCCTTAGCCGCCCCATAGATAGAAATAAGGGGAAAGCCCTGTCCACCGGAGGTATTGATAATGCGGCCATATTTACGGGCGAGCATGTGGGGAAGTACTGCTCGAGCGACCCGTATTTGACCGAGGAGATTCACGCCGATATCGAACTCCCAGTCCTCTTCCGTCATTTCCATAAAGGGACGTTCCTTACTGCTGGCGCCGGCATTATTGACGAGGATATCAATCCTGCCGAACTCCTTAATCGCCTTCGCCACCATAGATTCAACTTCCTTTTGTTTGGTAACGTCGACCTTAATAGCCAGGGCTTTACGTCCTAAAGCTGCAACTTGAGCGGCGGTTTGTCTGGCGCCATCGAGGTCAATATCCGCGGCGATAATATAGCACCCTTCTTCCGCTAGAGTTAAACAGATGGCTTTGCCATAGCCTATCTGGCTGCCGGCACCGGTTACAAGGGCTACTTTACCAGTTAATTGAAGGTCCATAGGTTTGCCTCCTTGTTTCGCCACCGCTGGAACCCGACTTTCTTGGGATGGTGAGATAAAAGTGTTATTTCTTCAAGACTTCATAAAGTCGTGTCACGTTCATCTGGATAACACCGGAGGTACGCTCGTCGCGGGGCAGGTTGGGGAACTGTTTAGTCATAGTCACCTGTTTCTGGGTTTCCTCCAGGGTCATCCCCTTTGCAATGGCTTCCTTAACCGTATCTATCCAGATAGTGACGGTATCGTACATTTCTTTAATACAGGTTTTATCGCCGACGTCGCCATGACCGGGAACGACGTAATCGACGTCGTACTTTTCCAGAGCTTTCAAAGTTTTCAGCCAGGCATCGGGCAGCGCCTGGTGGAAAAAGGGTATAGTACGGCTGATATTATCCGAGGTAAAAATCGTCCTTTCCTCGGGGACATAAACAGCGACCTGATAGGGAGTATGCCCGGGCATATTGATAAGATGGAAGGTGTGGTCGCCGAGGTAGAAAGTAAGCCGTTCGGAAAGCGTAATATCCGGCGGCCGGTATCTAAAGTCTTTATCCAGCGGCAGGGTATCCGGCGCCATATTCTGAAGCATGCCGATGATATTTTCTACTTTAGAAGCCAGGATAGCGTCGCGCGTGCCTTCGTGAGTAATGAGAACCCCGCCAAAATAGCAGTCGCCAGAAATATGGTCGCCATGAGGTTCGGTGTTGATTACATAGCGAATTTTACCAAATTTAGAAATTTCCGCCGCATGTTTTTTGGCATAGGCAGGCACCATGGGGGTATCAATAGCCACTACCCCTTCTTTTGTCACCACGCAGCTCGAATTACAGAGACTCGTTTTGCTCTCGATATAGATATTTTCCTTAATTTTCTGCATCTTTCTCCCTGATTTAAAAAGACGTACGTTTACCCCATACTTTAAATGGCGGGTATAGCGATGTCAAGTTGAGATTAACGCCGAGTGGGGAGCAGACCTTCAGATCGTAACCATGCTGCCTGGTCATGGATAGACTCCTGCCACGGTCGCGAGGTGAAACCGAGTTCTTTACGAGCCCGCGCCGAACTTACCAGAGAGTTACTCCGCAGCACATCGATGGAGTAAGCAGTGAAAACAGGCTTACGCCGGAGCAACCGATAATAAACGCTGGCGAGTACCCCTGCAGTACGAGCGATTATAGTAGGTATCCTATAAGAGGGAGCAGGATAGCCGATGTCACGTTCCAGTTCTTTCATTAACTCCGGTACCTGAACCTGCGCACCGGAGAGGATGTAGTGACGTCCGGATTGTCCCTTTTCCATAGCAAGTATTAGACCGCGGGCAACATCACGCACATCGACGAAATCATAGGCGCCGCTAACATAGGATTTCAGTTGTCCGCTGGCAAAATCGATGATAAGCTGCCCTATATTGGAAATGCCAAAGTCCCAGGGGCCGATAACACCTGTCGGGCAACAGATAACCGCATCTAATCCCCCCTGGCGAACTTCGTCGAGGAGAAGGAGTGTGGCACGGGCTTTGCTTCGAGCATAATCGCCCAAGACATGGTCAGGAGAAAATGGCTGTGATTCATCAATGACGACACCATGAGGCGGTTCAGCCACAGCGTGAATAGAACTGGTATAGACAAGTCGGCGGACCCCGCAAGCGCGACAGGCAAGGATGACATTACGCATGCCCCCTACGTTTACCCGCTCGAGGATGTTTGCCATGCCCGGCATGATGGTGACAATACCAGCAAGGTGAAAAACGACATCAGCGCCTTTGAACGCTGATTTCAGGCTTTCGGAGTCGGTAACATCGCCGTAGACAGTATCTACAGTCAAACGAGCAAGGGGGCGTTTATCGTCATCAGGTAAAACCAGAACTTTTACACTCATACCCCTGGCAAGCAACTCACGTACAAGAACGTTGCCAATATGTCCCGTCGCCCCGGTTACAATAACCACTCTCCCACTTCCTCTCATATTAATTGTATGAGGGTGAGAAACAGGTTGTCAATGCAAGAATATATCAATTCTCTAGTAATGACGAGATATTAGTTACCATTTAGTTAAACAGAAAAAAAGCGGTACATGCAATATTAGCTGCAACGTGGGGGTTATAAACTAGGTTATGGTACGCCAGCGGATTTTGCTTAAAGTCCCAGGTAGGCTTTCTTGATATGCTCGCTGGCAAGGCAGGTGGCACAGTCGCCTTCCATCACGATTCGTCCGTTTTCCAGCACATAAGCCCTATCAGCAATCTCCAGGGTAGCCCTTACGTTCTGCTCGATTAATAGTATCGTAATACCCTGCTTGCGGAGCGACTGTATAATTTGAAAAACCTCCAATACTACCATTGGCGCCAGGCCGTTTGAAGGTTCATCGATGATACAAAGCTTGGGTATAGACATCAGCCCTCGCCCCATCGCCAGCATTTGCTGCTCCCCGCCGCTGAAGGTTCTGGCAAGCTGACGCTCCCTCTCTTTTAACTTGGGGAACATTTCATATACTCGTTGCAGCGTCTCTTTCTTGCTTTTCCAGGCGTTTTTGGCATAAGCTCCCATCTCCAGGTTCTCTCTTACGCTCATCTCGGTAAAAAGTTTTCTGCCCTCCGGTATATGGGAAACCCCCATTTCTGTGATTATATATGGAGCCAGCTTATCAATACGTTTATCTAGAAAGTCAATTTCACCAGATGTGATACGCAATAAACCCGTAATAGAATTAACCAGAGTGGTTTTACCGGCGCCGTTGGCGCCAATGAGGGCGACAATCTCTCCCTGGTTTACCTTTAGACTGACATCCCATAATATCTGTATATTGCCGTAACCGGCACTAATATTTTTAACTTCCAACATCAGCTTTTTCTCCCAGATACACCTCGATGACCTTTTCACTGTTTGTAATTTCTTGAGGAGTACCTTCAGCGATTTTTTTGCCGTAATTCAGTACGACAATCCTATCGCAGATACCCATAATCGCCTTCATAACATGTTCGATCACGACAACCGTAACACCTTTTTTATGTATCTTATTGACCAGTTCCATCGCCTCGAGAAGCTCAGTCTGGTTAAGACCGGACATAATTTCATCAAGCAACAGAAGCTCCGGCTTGGTGGCGAGGGCTCTGGCAACTTCGACACGTTTCTGGTTTGCCAGGGTCAGGCCTCCGGCAGGCGCATAGGCAACGTCGGAGAGTCCCACAAACTCTAGCAGCTCTTTAGCTTCGGTAGTGGCATCCACGGCAAGCCGTTTCTGAGCGCCGAAAAGTGAACCTATACGTACATTCTCGATAACGGGTAAACTACCCCATAGTTTTACAGTTTGAAAAGTCCTGGCTATACCCAGGCGGCAGACTTGATAGGGCTTTAACCCGTTGATTTTCTTGCCCTTGAACATTATCTCGCCTGGTTTGGGCTGCAACGCTGCCGATATCAAATTGAACAGGGTTGTTTTGCCGGCGCCATTGGGCCCTATCAGACCGACAACTTCACCTTCGTCGACATAAAAATCAACTTCGGATAGCGCGGCCAGTCCGCCAAAATGAATGGTGACCCCTTTACCCTCGAGTAGGTGCACTTTTCGCTCCCTTAATTCGTCTCCAAAGGTTCTGGATTAATCCCATCAAACCATTAGGCAAGTATAGTATAGTGGCGACCAGCATAGCGCCAAAGATAAGCATATAATAGTTTTTCAGACTGCCTGTCTGCAATATTTCCTGGATATAGGTGAATATCACCGCACCCAGAACCGGGCCATAAATATTACCCATACCGCCGAAAATAGCCATTAGCGCCGGACTGAAAGACATCATCGGGTTAAAAGCTGTGCTCGGGTCAACATAGGTATTTTTTGTCGCCATAATCACGCCAACAGCGCCCATAAATACCGCGCTGATGGCAAAGGTGAGTATCTTGGTCATAGTGACATTGACGCCGGTATGCGCGGCCGCTTCTTCATTCTCACCGATGCTTTGCAGCGCCAGACCGTATTTCGACTTTCTTATAATGTAAGCGACAAGCATGGTAATGACGAAGATAGCCAGCAGATAATAATATACTGTCTCGTTGCTTTCAAGAGCGACAATACGACCTCGGGTTCCTTCGATAACAATTTCCCAGTAAAAGATGACTTCCTTCAACAGTAGCACAAGACCGAAAGTAAACATGGCAAAATAGATACCCTTTAGTCTAAGTGTAATGGCGCCGACGATGAAGGCGAGAATAAAGCTGGCTACGCCTCCGATTAAAACAACGACATATAACGGTAGAGTGTTTCCGTATAACGCCGCGGCATAGATGCCAATCCCGTAAAATGCGGCGGTCGCCAGCGAGATATAGCCAGTGGCGCCGGAGAACATCGTCCAACTTACGGAAATAATAATATAAAACAGGAAATTGGAGAACAATGTAACGCCATAATCCCAGCCGTAGTTAGGCATAAAGCCCAGTATCACCAGGATTATCAGAGGTATCCCTGCTGTGATGCCAAGCTGTTTCCAGTTTATCTTGCTAAAGTTCATTTTATTGATTCCCCATGAGACCCTTTGGTCTAACCAGTAATAAAATGATAAATATTACATAGTAAGAAGCCACAGCTAAACCCGGTTGCCAGTAAGCAACACCAGTACCAATAATGCCCAGAATAAAACCCCCGATAAAACTGCCAGGGATGCTGCCCAGCCCGCCCAGCGTGATAACAACGGTGGCGATGACGGTATATCCCAGACCCATGGTTGTCAATATAGGATAACATATGCTAATTAGCACGCCGGCGGTGCCCGCCATGGCGGCGCCGAAGCCAAAACACAACGCCAGCACAAAATTGATATTTACACCCATCAGACCGGCGGTAGCGGGGTCCTGGGCGGCTGCCCTGATAGCCTTGCCGGTGCGGGTGCTGGCCAGGAACAAATAAAATATAATACCGATAGCAACGGCAAATACCGCTGCCACTATCCGGTTCTCGATAAATAATGCGCCGCCGATATTAATGCCGGTGTTCAGAAACAAGTAACTTTTTGGCGTCGAACCCCAGATAAGAACCGCAATATTTTGCACGATAAAATAAAGCCCGAAGGCGGCCAGCATGCCATTGCTTTCAAAAACGCCCGGGTTAGGTGATTTTACCCTTATTCCTGTAAAGATAGTACGGTAAAGGATAAAGCCAACAATAAACATTACCGGAGCAATCACGACAATGGTAAGCAGTGGGTTAACGCCAATTTGCTGCAGCGCAAAAGTAATGAAAGCCCCAATCATTAGAAACTCGCCGTGAGCGATATTAAATACTTTGGCGACGCCGTACTGCAGGCTAAGCCCCATGGATACCAGCGAATAAATGGCGCCGATTAGTAATCCACCAATTAAGACATTTAAAAACAGTTCCATTGTGTTATCTCAAAAGTTTTCGATTTATTATACATGATTACTAATAATAATGCCAATTACAATTGCAGGCCACCTGAAGGTCATAATCGGTATCTTTAGAGGATACCGGCGGGATTAACCCGTGGTATGACCTCCAGACAGCCTGTAATTTGAATGTCCTACTATTTAGTGTTTAAGTTAAGCCTTATTTTGCAGGCCACGGTGGTTTAGGATATACGAATGGCGCGGTGTTGTTCTTATCATTGTCAACGACTTCGAAGATACCGTTCTGCCATTGTCCTATCTGACCATTGTAGCATGCCTGCGGTAGTAGACCGCCGCCTTTGCCGTTCCCCTGGATATCCCAATAAAAGTCTCCTAATAATGTTGGGAAGTGAGTGGTCTTGTAAACTTCCAGGATTTTGTCGGTATCAAGGGTACCGGCTTTTGTGATTGCCTGCGCTAAGTACTGGAGAGTGGAATAGTATAAATTACTGCCCCAATAGTCCATGTTTCCCTCGCCGCCGACAATTGGCCGGATTTTATCTGCGTAAGCGGCAAGCGCGGGCGAGCTCTTCGCGTTCCAGGCGCCCTCGCCACAAACATCCTCTAGAGCTTTGCCAAACGTGAGGGGAAAGAACCCGAAGTTACAGCCTGGGCCGATGAGAATACATTTGGGGTTAAAATTAAGCGCCATGGCTGTCTGCATGAAAAGAATATTCTGGTTCGGATAGGCGAACATGCAGAAGACATCAGGATTTAAATCCTTGGCTTCTTTGATTATCGGGTCCATGTCCGTAATGGAAATCGGGATACTCTTGGCTTCCAGGACCTGGATGCCATGTAAACCACACTCACTCTGCATGGTAAGGTTATATTCAGCGCCATGCAGGTCGTTCATGAAGCAGATATAAACCGTCTTGGCGCCCTTTGCGGCTATAAGGTTCACAAACATGGGTAGCTGGAAATGGTTAGAGTAGTTCAAAACCGCGAAGACATAGGGCATATTAGCCAGCTGCGGTTCCATGGTGGTAGCGCCGCCTTCGCCGCAGAGCATCATCGTCTTGTATTTATTGGCGATAGGTGTCGCGGCGAACATCATAGCTGTGCCGGTAGGCCCAAAGAGGAAGTTAACATGATCCTGCGTGCACAGCTTTTCAATATTCTTGACGCAGACGCCGGTGTCGCTGGCATCATCGTACTCAATCAATCTTACCTTGAGTTTCTTGCCACCGACATCGATGCCGCCGGCAGCATTGACTTCATCTATCCACATCTTATAGACAGGCGCGTAGCCATATGCCTGGAAACCAGCCTGTGGGCCGGTAATATCGCGGGAAGCGCCGATAACGATTTCGGTCTGTGTCGTGCCGCCCCCGCCGCAGCCAGTAAAGGTAACGGGCACAATAAGAGCTAAACAAAGGATTAATGGTATTGAAATTTTTAATATTTTACTCCACATTATTTGCCTCTCCTTTTTGATAATTTTCTCGGGACTTTTTGCCACTTTTGTCACATATAGCTACCTCCCTTTTTTACATTACTTTTTATGATTCAACATAGCGTAGCACAACGGCTACTAAATTGCAACACAAAATTATCTATATAGCGTATAGTACTTTTAGTTTATACTAGTTCTCGGTAAGAAACTTAAAAAAATAGATAAAGGTAAAGCTATTTTAATACCTGAAACTAATTCTGTCAAATATTTGGTTTTTAAGGTTTGTTCAAAACGTAAAATAGCTATAAATCAATCGGAACGAAAGCAGTTATCTGCCTCTCGTTGTCACTCTCCAGACAATCAGGATGAAAAGCAGACCGGCGGCAAAAGCAGGTACGCCTGAACTTTGGCCAGAAATTAGGAGAGCTTTTCACGACCCATCCCAATATGCTCAAAAGGGTGAGGCAAATCTCTACTCTTATAGGCTGATAATATTCTGGACAATATAATTGGTTTTCGTTATACTTTCAGTGTAATAACCAAGAAGGTACGATCAACTTTAAGACGTGATTGTTGATAGGTCTAAGGGGCGTTATGCGAAGAACATTAGGTCGTGCGGTTCTCCCACTGCTGACACTAGCTTTAGTACTGATAATACTCTGTGCCAGTTCCGTTAGTGTTCAGGCAGCCACCCCCGCCATTACCATTAATCCAATAAGCGGGCTTCCAGGCACCGTGGTGACCGTTACTGGCTCCGGCTTCAGTGCCAACGAGACGGGCGTCAGGATAACCTTCGATAGTAACCCGATTACTTCGGCTATAACGGCTGACTCTCTGGGAAACTGGAGCGGCACTTTCACCGTTTCCACCGCGGTATTAGGACCCCATACGGTGAGTGCCTTTGGTTCCATTACTCCTTCCGGCGTGGTTCCTAACGTAACTTTTACGTTGCTGAATCCCAGCCTCTCTATCAGTCCAGCAAATGGGCCTCCGGGTACTTCGGTGACTGTTATCGGCTCAGGCTTTGCCGCCAGTGAAACCGGCATTACAATAACCTTTGACGGTAACCCTGTCGCCTCGGGCATTTCGGCCAACTCCCTGGGTAACTGGATCGGTACCTTCATTGTCCCCGCTTCATCCTCCGGTGCCCATAGTGTTAGTGCCTACGGTCCCATTACCCTGTCCGGTTTTGTTCTTAGCATCACCTTCACAGTCCCGAATCGCATCCTTGCCATTAACCCGAGAAGCGGACCTCCGGGTACTGTGGTGACCGTCACCGGCTCTGGATTTGGTGCCGGTGAAACCGGCATAACAATAACCTTCGACGGTAACCCTGTCGCCTCGGGCATTTCGGCCGACTCCCTGGGGAACTGGAGCGGCACCTTCACTGTTCCCGCTGCGCCCTCAGGTGCCTATGCACTCAATGCCTACGGTTCCATTACCCCGGCTGGCTTCATACACTCTATAAACTTCATGGTGAACCCCACCATTGCCGTTAGTCCGACAAGCAGGCCTCCAGGCGGTTCGGTGACCGTCACTGGCTCTGGATTTGGTGCCGGTGAAACCGGCATAACAATAACCTTCGACGGTAACCCTGTTGCCTCGGGCATTTCGGCCAACTCCCTGGGGAACTGGAGCGGCACCTTCACTGTTCCCGCTGCGCCCTCCGGTGTCCATGCACTCAATGCCTACGGCTCTATCACCCTGACTGGCTTCATACCCTCTATAAACTTCATGGTGAACCCCACCATTGCCATCAATCCGACAAGCAGGCCTCCGGGCAGTCCGGTGACCGTCACTGGCTCTGGATTTGGTGCTGGTGAAATCGGCATAACAATAACCTTCGACGGTAACCCTGTTGCCTCGGGCATTTCGGCCAACTCCCTGGGGAACTGGAGCGGCACCTTCACCGTTCCCGATTCACCCTCCGGTTCCCATACGGTGAGTGCCTACGGCTCTATCACCCTGGCTGGCTTCATACCCTCTATAAACTTCATGGTGAACCCCACCATTGCCATCAATCCGACAAGCGGGCCTCCAGGCGGTTCGGTGACCGTCACCGGCTCTGGATTTGGTGCTGGTGAAACCGGCATAACGATAACGTTTGATGGTAACCCTGTTGCCTCGGGCATTTCGGCCAACTCCCTGGGGAACTGGAGCGGTACTTTCACTATTCCTGCTTCAGTTCTAGGGTCCCACAGCGTTGGAGCCAAGGGCTCGATTACCCAGGGGGGCAGCCTCGGTGGAACCAACTTTGGGGTCACACCAGGTATCTCATTAAAACCCATCTCCGGCTATGTGGGGAGCACGGTTCAAATCAGCGGCTCCGGCTTCGCCGTTAATAGTCCCCTCACCTTTACTTATGACGACAAAGAGATTCTGGCAGAAGGGGCCACCACCGATGCTACCGGTAGCTTCGTTAATTCGTTCGTCGTGCCCAAGTCGAAGGCTGGCGGTCACACTATCAGCGTCACGGACGTGCAAGGGAACAGCGCCAAAACCACTTTCAACATGGATAGCACCCCACCACCCATGCCCGTCCCGCTTTCCCCCGATGACGACGCCAGAATTGGTATACTGGGGAACATCACTCCAAACTTTACATGGTCTAACGTCTCCGACCCCAGCGGCGTTACCTACTCTTTTCAAGTGGATACGTACCCGGACTTCTCTCAGCCTGTATTAGACAAGACGGATATCACGGCCAGTCACTATACTCTAACGGCGATAGAAGCTTTGCCGCGTGGCCAGTTTTACTGGAGGGTTAAAGCCATTGATGGTGCTTCTAATGAGAGCGCATGGTCACAGGTACGGTTACTAAAGTCCGGGCTCATGCCGCTGTGGGCTCTAGTGCTCATAATCCTGGTCGGCATCGCCGCCGTAGGCTCAGGTGGCTATTTCGGCCTGCTTCTTCTGAAAACGCGTCGGCGACAGGTAGTAACTGTTCCTGAAATCACGGTGCCTCAGATTATTACAGGGGAATGGCGAGAGATTGAATCTGCCGAGGAAACTCCAAAATTACCCTGGAGGCTGTCTCTACCCCAGCCGACAAAAGGAGCCAAGAAACTCTCTACCGAAGACCAAGCCCGCCTCATGGTGATTATAGACTTTGCTCAGTCTTTGCCCCTGGTGGAGCCCGGTTATAATGTGAACTGGCTGGTTGACCTGATAGAAACTGGAAGGGGGATCAAGATGTCAGCTCCGGTTTATAAGCAGTTGCTTAAAGGCGGACTTGAGGTGAGCTATGAGCCACAATGGACGCGCCACCCCATTTATCAGGACCTGTTGTCCTTATTAGAGGGGCAGTCAATCTTGCAGGACCTGAACGGGTTTGTTGACGCAGTTAACCGGTGCGCCTCCCAAGTAGTTTCGTTCCTGCAAGATATCTACCAAGATACGATCAAAGAAGCCCCGCCGGGCTTTATGAAGAAGGGTGGTTGGGAATTTATCTCCTCGGTTTACGCTGATGCCGTGAGCTGGTTCCGCGGGAAATCTCTGCATGACCCCTCGGAGCGGGACTACATTATAAAACCTCAAAAGGGTCTTGTGCACGGGACAAAGGCCCTAGAGTTAAAAGGCGAGGAGACCACATCTTTCGCTGGCCCGATTATACGGGCCTCCAGTGATGAGGAAGCCCTGCGGCTCCGGTCTCTTCACCTGAAGCTGCGCTGCGCGTACAGGGACAATAACAGGGCTAAAGAAATCGCTACCATGCTCACCCAACTGGAGGTGCAGCGGAGCCGGTTACTTATTTTCTTTAGCGAATTCGGCAGACTCAAGCAATAAATTCGCCGCGCTTCTTTCTGAAGAAAATTGTGGGTAACTTTTTGGCTTAATGTACAGCGACAAAATATAAAATGTGCATTATAATTTTTTCATATGAACTATTAAAATAGCATCTGGTTAGCGCATCATTGTTAATTTCATTGACAGATTTCAGGCACCCTGTCTATACTTTAATTAGCAGGTTTTATTTTCAATACAGGTCAAGCCGAGTTAGCATCAGGCAAATAGATTTTCCCTCTAACGGCAAAACCAATTTCTATTCCTTTTATCCTGTATGAATAACCTGCTTGGCGGAAGACAGGTGATAAAAAATGAAAATACCGGACAGCTTGGGATTTATTTCCCACATACATAAAAAAGAAACTAAGATCACCCGAGAAGAAACAAAGGCGACTCCTGTGGAGGGCGTTCGACAACCAACAGATAAATCTGAAAAGGCCGATATTACCAACGTCACGGAAGCGCGGAATAAGCCAAAGACCTTAGGCGAGCTTAGAGCATCGGGTTACCGGCCTTTACCGATAAGGGAAGAGATGAGGCGCAATCTCATATCGATGATAAAGGCAAAAAAGCCCATCTTTAACGGTATCATCGGCTATGATAATACGGTAATTCCACAGGTGGAAAACGCTGTATTGTCCGGCCAGAACATCATCTTCCTTGGTGAAAGGGGGCAGGCTAAGTCCCGCGTGATGCGCCTTCTCGTCGGCCTGCTGGATGAAGCTATTCCCATCATCCGGGGCTGTGAAATCAACGATAACCCCTTCTCACCGATATGTAAGTATTGCCGGGAAAAAGTAGCCAGTGAAGGAGATAAGACGGAAATCGTCTGGCTATCGCGCGAGGACAGGTACGGAGAAAAACTCGCCACACCGGACACCACGATTGCCGACCTCATCGGCGATGTCGACCCTATTAAAGTTGCCGAAGGACGTTATCTTTCCGATGAGCTGACCATGCACTACGGGATTATCCCGAGGACGAACCGCGGGATATTCTGTATCAATGAGCTTCCCGACCTGGCGGAAAGGCTGCAAGTTGGCCTGTTCAACCTGTTGGAAGAAGCGGACATCCAGATAATAGGCTATCGCGTCAGGCTGCCGCTGGATATCGTCCTTGTCGCCAGCGCCAATCCTGAAGACTATACCAGCCGAGGCCGGATTATTACTCCGCTGAAAGACCGTTTTGGCGCGCAGATTCGCACTCATTACCCTGTTACGATTAAAGATGAAATAGCCATCGTCGAACAGGAATGGCAGCGGTTCAATGATGGAGACGTTAGTTTTTATGTTCCAGACTATGTCAAAGAAGTAATTGCCGAGATTACCCACCTGGCACGGAACAGCTCGGACATTGGCCAGCGCTCCGGCGTTAGCGTAAGGGTCTCTATCGCCAACCTGGAAACAGTTGTCGCTAATGCCATCAGGCGGGCTACCGTGCTTGGCGAAAAGCTGGCCGTGCCGCGTATCAGCGACCTTCCTTATATCGTCGCCTCAACCACTGGCAAGGTGGAGATGGAAGGCTTCGAGGATAAAAACGAGCAAAAAATCATCGACGACCTTACAAAAAAGGCGGTGCTCATCGTATTCAACCGGTATTTCCAGTTTGAAGAACTTGACCCCATCGTCAGGCAGTTCAATGGCGGTTTCAACGTCGAGACTTCGGATGGCATGAACGCAAAATCTTATGTGCGTTACACAAAAGAGATACCCGGTATGGCCAAAGCGGTTAAAAAGATGACCGATGCGGAAACGCCGGAGATAGTAGCATCGGCCATAGAGTTTATTCTCGAAGGCGCGCATCTGAATAAAAGGTTAAACAAGACAAAGGTCGAAGGCAAGACAGTCTACAGGCATTAAAAATGGAAAACAATCGCTATTCAGAATGGGATGGCTCGCAGAATATCTTCGAGCCGGATGCCGATGCAATCATGCAGGAGCTACAGCGTAACCTGATGCATGACGGCGACCTGGCCGAAGCCCTGCGTATGATGCAACGTAACGGCCTAACAGATAGACTGGGGAGACGTTTGCCCAGCCTCCAGGAACTCATTAAAAGGCTGCGGCAGCGGCGGCAGGAACACCTTAAGAAATACAAGCTGAACTCCATGATGGAAGACATACGTAAGAGGCTCGACGATATTATCAATACCGAACGGCAGGGCATACAGAACCGGCTGGATGAAGCCAGAAAAAAAGCGGCGGACGGCAGCCGGGACCTCGACCCGGAAATGCAGGAAAGACTGCTCAAGAACCTGGAAGAACGCGCTTCTCAGAACATGGAGAAGCTGGAAGGCCTGCCCAAGGATGTCGGGGGCCGGATAAAAGACCTGAACCAATACGACTTTATGGACGGAGGGGCCAGGCGGCAGTTCCAGGAACTCATGGACATGCTTAAAAGAAATGCCATGTCTTCTTACGCCAAGGAGATGACACAGCGACTCAAGAACATGGACGCCAATTCTCTCGCTGCCATGAGGCATTTCATAGAAGCCATCAACCAGATGCTGGAGGCGCGGCGGCGGGGAGAGGAGCCAGACTTCGAGGGCTTCATGAAGCAATTCGGCGATTTCTTCGGCGATAATCCGCCTAAAAACCTTGATGAATTGATTGAACGACTACAGCAGCAGATAGCCCAGGCGCAGGCATTGATGGAGAGCCTTTCGCCGGCGGACAGGCAAGAGCTCCAGAACCTGATAGACTCCATGCTTGATGAGTCCACCAAATATGAAATGGCCAAGATGATGGCCAATATGGAATCCCTGTATCCCGGCTGGCTTGATACCCAGGGGTATTCTTTCAGCGGTGAAGAATCGCTCTCTTATTCCGAAGCTTTAAAGCTGATGGAACACCTCCAGAAAATGGATAAATTAGAAGAGCAGTTCCAGGATTCCCGATATGATGATTCTCTGGACGAGATAGATGATAAATTAGTGAAGGAGCTTTTAGGCGAAAGTACGGCAGAAGAGCTGAAAAGGATGCGTGAAATTACTAAAATGCTCGAAGATGCCGGCTACATTAGAAAAAACCGCGGCCAGTATGAGTTAACGCCGCGCGGCATGAGGAAAATCGGGGAAAAAGCCCTGAACACAGTTTTCGCCAGCTTAAAAAAAGACCGTACCGGCTCCCATAATATCAGGCAGCGCGGCACCGGCGGCGAAAGAATTGATGAAACGAAGAGGTACGAGTTCGGGGATGACTTCGATTTACATCTTCAAAAGACCTTGACCAACGCCCTGCTACGCCGTCCGCAGGTACCGATAAAGCTTGATGTCCAGGACTTTGAGGTTTTCCGGCAGGAAGAGGCTACCCGCTCTGCCACTGTAATGATGCTGGATATGAGCATGTCCATGCGGATGGGCGGAAATTTTGAAGCGGCCAAAATCGTTTCCATTGCCCTTAACTCCTTAATCGCCGGCAAATTTCCTAAAGATAGCCTGTATATCCTGGGCTTCTCGGCTGTTGCCCGGCGCATGACTCCGGAAGAGCTGACCTATATTAGCTGGGACGATTTTACGCCCTATACCAATATGCAGCATGGGTTTATGACGGCGAGGAAAATCCTGGCGAAAGAACGCGCCGCCAACAAACAGATAATCATGATTTCCGATGGCCAACCCACCTCGCATATTGAAAACGGGCAGATTGTCTTTCATTTGCCAACCACCCAACGCTGCATCGATGTAACGCTAAGGGAAGTGAATAACTGTACCCGTGTGGGTATTGTCATCAACACTTTCATGCTGCCCAGCCATGACATATTCAACATGTTTGTTGACAGGATGGCGCGCTTGAACCACGGGCGGGTCTTTTTCACCGAACCCGGTGACCTGGGCAAGTATATTATCGTTGACTATATCAACAATAAAAAGACGAAAATTTAGGACGTTAACTTTAAAATTCACGGCCGGTACGGGGTACTGACAAACAGGAAGAGGAAACCATGGCTAGAACCCAACGGTGGGCGGATTGGATGTTTCGCAGGACAGATGAGAACTTTTCTATCCTCGATGTCGTGAAGTCCGGTACCATCGATTTTAAGCTTGCTGGGCTATTATGGCTCTTGATGGAGCACCGGGCTTCGGTAATGGTGGCAGCCGGTCCTGTCTGGGCTGGAAAAACTACACTGTTTCACGCCCTGTTGGATTTTCTCCGTCCTGAAATAGAACAGGTCTCTTTACGCGGCTATGATGAAGATTTCAAGTCTTTAGGAAATGATAAACCAGAAAATACCTATCTCATTACCGAAGAAATAAGTAATCACAGTTATGAATATCTCTGGGGCTACCAAGTCACTAAAGCGTTCGAGTTACTGCCAAAGGGCTACGCCCTGGGAGGCACGATACATGCCCGCAACATCAGGGAAGTCGCCTATGTTCTAAATGCCCTCGGAGTACCTTTGCCGCTAATTGCCACTCTTGGGGTTATCATAACTCTCCAGGTTACCCGCGGACGCTCTTACTATGATGAACCACTCCGCTATGTGGACACGGTAAGCACCTTCAATATTACCAAAGATGGTCTGGTCGCTCAAATCCTGGTCACGCGACATTTACCGGATGAAAAGTTTATTTATACCCCGGAACAATTGTTGCACGATAATCTTTTTAATAAGTTCCCTATCAAGTATAGTTCTGTATCTTCAGAGATGGAGCTTCGCGGGCATTATTTAAGCCAACTCGACAATAGGGGTGTATCATCCCGTGAAGAAGTAAGAAAAGCAATTTTGAAATATTATCAGTCGCGATTTTCATGAACTATGTGGGTTACACTTTCTGACGAATTGTGCAGCGTATAGTTTCCCGGTTATATGCTGGCGGATTCGGAAACCGTAGCTAAATACGTAGCAGACCTGCATGATTTACTTAACGAGAGCTCTTTTGCCGAGAGGAAATCCTTTGTCAGAAGCTTCATCAAAGAGGTTAAAGTTACTGGGGATGACGTGCTATTAACTTATACAATGCCAATGCTGCCTAGGGGTTTAACGGAGGAGAAATTGCCAGTTCTGCCTGTTGATACCCTTGGTGGGGAAGGGGGGACTCGAACCCCCACGCATTGCTGCACTGGATCCTAAGTCCAGCCCGTCTGCCAGTTCCGGCACTCCCCCGCGGTGGTGAGAATCACTCTCCCGTACTATAGCATTTTAT
>Ga0187886_1001313_pt1 | contig 23129 bp, 21 predicted proteins | sample June2016WEW_20_1_FD_133001 | JGI IMG/M metagenome (GOLD analysis project Ga0187886, IMG submission 133001) | Peatland microbial communities from SPRUCE experiment site at the Marcell Experimental Forest, Minnesota, USA - June2016WEW_20_150 | ecosystem: Environmental > Terrestrial > Soil >... | reverse complement strand
GTTTGAGAAAATCGGGCCCTTGCGAAGTTTGAATTCGGATGTTCTCTGGTCAAAGACGAAGGAACCGACTATATCGACTGGCAGTAAGTCCGAGGTAAATTGGATTCGCGAGTAGTTGCATCCCAAGACGCCAGCGAAGGTTTTTGCAATGTGAGTTTTGGCGACCCCCGGAACGCCTTCAAGCAGGACATGTCCTCCCGCGAGCAGAGCTATCAGAAGACCTTCAACGATACTCTTCTTACCCACGATAAACCTTGAGGTTTCACCATAGATCTTCGACGTCAAGTCCGGAATCCATTTGGGAAGTACTTCATTCTCTTTCATGTAATCTCCATCTCATTGCGGCCTCAACCTCGCGCTGAACGTACAGCAGCTCAGCTCGCCTCCAGCTTGGGTGCAGATGCATCACAGAATCAACATCTGATGAGCCTTCAGGGACTGCATCTTTATTCATTTTCTCTTTTGAGGGTCTTAGGTACCCATATCGGGTAACTATTACAACTAGTGCTACCGACGTTAGAACGAGTTTGGCTGATCCCGACATGCCTCCGCTCGCTACTGAACTCACCAATTGCTCGGCAAACATTCTGGTTGACCTGAATTGGGACGGTTCTAGGTGAGTCTCATCTAATAGCGGTGCGGTTCGCCCAGGTGCTGTTCCTGCTTTGATGCTGTTCCTGATCAAAACCATATTGTCGGACAAACTAATCATGCTGTTCGTGAACGAAGCGGGACTGGTGAACAGTAGCACTCCTCCTTGACCAAGTCTTAATTCGGCTAGGACTGGGAAAGGCCCGGAAGGCTCCCCAGGGTCTTTTTCCCCGTTCTGATTGGAGTCAATGAAGCTGAAGGGACTTGAACTCGCAAGGATTCTGACGTTGTCTTCAGAGGTGACATTCAGCGTAACGGGGCTATTCAACACTAGCTCGTTTGTGCCGTTGAGGAACTCACTTGATGGCATATGAATAGCGAGTGGGAAGATGGGTTGCTTGTAGTAGAACAACGTGTCGACTAGCGTCTTATTATCAAAGCGGATAGAAACGTTCAGGAGTTTCAGCAGACCATTCCCGGAACCGAAATTGTCTGCGAGAACAAGCAAGCCTCCTCTTTCAACGTAGTCTCGTATTGAGTTCGCCTCGGACTGGGTGAACTGGCGAGTTGGCGCAATAACCATTAAGAGTGAAGGATTGCTCTGTGAAAGTGAGCGCACCAAGTCGACGCTGAGAGGTATGAACCCTTCCCTCACAAGTTCGCTCGTTCCGTTCCATTCTGTGTTGGCGGTGTAGTAGGGATCGGCTATGGGGGATTGAGCTGCCCAGACTATTGAGAGCACGAGCCCTAGCAAGATTACTGCAACCACGGGTCCTGAGCCCAGGAATCGCAGTGTCAAGATGCCCCTTCCTTGAATGTTCTCGCGCATCTAGGGCAGATAGGCTTCTCAACTTCTGCTCCTTTCATTTTGTAGGCGCAGCGGTCGCAATATCTGACTGGTACAGAACCCGCGGGCATTCCTAACGCAGCTTCCAGAGCATGGTTTACTTGAATTCGCGTTTCTGCAGGGATATGCCACGGAATCTCAGCTATGGCCTTCTGAGGGTCGATCACTATCCCGGAAGTGAGTATACCAAACCCTCGCAGGACTTCTGCTGCCGCCGTTCTACTCTTCTCAACGAAATTCTGCCACTCGCCGAAATCAACCTTGGCACTCAGCGCCTCAGCCACTAGAACTGCGAAGTTGATGTTCTTCTCAGCCTCGGTTTGCGAGATTGGACGTGGGCTGTACTCGGCGAACTCAAACTGAAATGTCAAGATGGAAAAGAACGGGGAAAGAGAGAGACGGAGAAGAATATGTGTGGGATCCTCGAGGCTACTGTTAATCCGGGACGCAAATTCTCTTGGAGTCTCTGACGCCTGCCCACTTTCATGCAAGGTGATTGAAATCAAGCGCCGAACTTCCCAATATGTCTCCTTTACGCAGAGACTGGGGTCTTGAATTCTCCGCAGCCTCACCAAATGCATCGTCGCGGTTGCATGGGTCCTCTCTCCTCCCGGCGTCAGCCTTTCGAGAGTTACCTGCTCGCCCACCATGCGACGCCTGAGCAACTTTGAGCGTCTCTCGACCGGCTCTCTTGAAAGCGTGATCATAGCCGCAGCGAGTGTAAAGAAACCTGAACTAAGGATCACTGAATTTAGGACGTCCAGTGTTAGGGTCACGGATCTGCTGAGGACCCAAGGCGTTGTAGGCGTGAACATGACAGTCAGAGTTGTTAGACCTGAAGCTTCGAAGGGAATCATTATGAGAGCTCTGAATGATCCATCAGATTCTGAGGTTGTGCGACCGAGTTCACGGTTTCCTTCCAATATCAAAATCAGGCCCTGACTGAGCAGTGTTGAATCGATTGTCAAGTTGCCGGTTAGGTCTAGGGTCTGTCCCGAGAAACCGAGCGAAGAGTTTCCGCGCCTAGACAGATTGATTGCGGGATTAAGGTAGTATAAGAGGACATTCATCTCCTGACTCTGATCGGAACTGAAGATTCCTCGACTGGGATTATATTGGACAACTAGTTCGCGATTGCCTTCTGTTGCGTTTACAGGCAGATAATAGGTGAGAGCGTAGTAACCGTAAGCGTTTGTTTGTGAGCTGTTTACGGGACTCTTGTCTATTAGTAACCAAACTGTCTCGTTGGAAAGCGGCCTATATTCTGCGTCGGTGAGTCTCCCAATCACTGTGAAGCTCTCCAAAACGTGAACTCTCTTGGCACCCGAAATGGCGATAAGCACAACTGGAAAGTACTCTACTTGCACATCTGCAACTTCTGATCTAGCGGGTCTTAGAGTGTTAACGTCTTGCCCCATTGGTTGAAAACTCGCGTATATCAAAAGCATGTTGGGGTGGTCGGTATCCGGAATCGAATATTCCCAGTTGAACTCTCCGATCGAATCTGTGGTCAAATTCGCCACCTCACTCTCATTGATCCACAGTGAAATGATTCGTCCCGGTAGTCCTGTCGCATTAACTTGCCTAAGTTGCCCCCTGACATTCAATGTTTCATTGACCAAAAGAATGGTCGGCGAATAAATTAGAGCTATCTCTGTCGCCAGGCGTCTGTCCAGTGCCTGAAGTTCAGCTTCGAGGGTCTGCAACCTTTGCGTTAATCGCTGTACGAGTTGGACAAGGTCGTCTAGATGTGCTCGTTGTTGTGAGACATCTATTCCATAGATGACCTCAATTCGATCTAGAGCCGATGACAGAAGGCTAAGCCGGTCCGAGGCATTTGCTAATAGAGCTTTGACTTGAGTCACTGCCTGACGTCCCAAATCGACCTGCCCACTCTGAACGAATCCTTGGAGTTTATCCATTGCTTGGTTCAGAGATTTCATGCCGGATGCCAGTGATGAGACCAGGATTAGGTATGCTTTCAGGTTGTTCTCCGTATTTGGAGGAAGATTGTCGAGATAAGCTAGAATGATTTTCGTCTGAGTTTGGTTACCTGCCTGCACTGATTGCAGAGCTAGACCAGCGTAATCAAGTAAGACGCTTGCTGGAGGAGGAATATCAGGTGCGTAGGATAAGTCAACGGCACTGATTCTTGGACTGTATCTACTGCTTAGCCGCGAAGACAGATACGGGTAAGTAGCGGGTAAAGTTGCTACGAATAGAAGCAAGACACCAAACCCGATACCAGCTAGTGCCCTACGCAACTTTCTGTGCGAGATCATACCAGACACGTCCTTTTCAGCCTAGGATTTGCAGGACTCGCTCTGCTAGTATGTAGAGGAAGCCAGCTAAGAACACTAGGATGATTGGGCGCAAATCACTTCCCAGTCTGCGTCGGAAGGAGGATGCTAATTCAGCTGTGACAAGAAATTCGATCAGGTAAACAGTGTAGTAAATCTCGATCCTTTGTACGCCCATGTACATTAGGACTAACCCGCTGAATATGATCCAGACGCCGTAGAAGAAAACGCACTTCTCAACGTACCCCATTGGTTCAACCTCAAAGGAATGTTAGCGTTATGTCGTGATACCCGAGCTCGTGTCGCGCATTTTCAACTCTTGCATTCTTTTTCTCGGATTTCACGATTGCGCAGATTGCAGCGCTGCAAATTGGGCAGCCGATTCGTCTAGCAGTATTGAGCGCAGATTTTGTGATGGATTGGTACATTCCAAGAAGCGGCCCCTCCCTTATCTTTAGCCTCAATCCCATGTCGGTGAATGACCCTCTAATATCGCCAACTGCCTCCACCGACTCAACCATGCTTGATCTTAGGACGTCTAAGATGTTTCCTCTTTCTACGTCGTAGAAATCTATCGCGGCCTCTGCCTCTATCAGAGCCAGCAATGAGGCTCCAGGAGCTTCAAGAATTAGGCCGATTCGATTGTCGTCCCGTTTGTCGACAATCAGAGAGCCACGACCATGTACGGTTGAAGGCAATGTGGCAGAGTCATCACTCATCGGAAGATAAACCTGCGGAGTATCTAGTCGGTCGTTGACTCTCAGATAGAAGGCTCTGCTTTGAGGGCTGATCTCAAGTAGGAACCTTTCTATGTTAATGAATGACGACAGGGCACAGGCTCCGACTAGGTCAGGTTCCACGGTCGTTTGTGAAGGTACGTAAAGTACGAGCAAACCAATCAGCAACGAAGCCAATCCCATTCCCCCCAAGTTGGTCTGCCCAAAGAATATGCTTGCTAACAATATGACGACGCCGAAGCTGACGAGGCATATTCCTATAGACCATCGTCTTGGCAGATTCATGGCATTGACCTTTGGTCATTCTTTCGTCGTGTCGCTACCTTTCCACTCTGAACATTCTTCGCTGAGACTGAAGAATCAAGTTGGGCTGGTCGCATTAAACCATATTTGAAGCCAAGCCACTCGGTGCTCGGTTCCCGACAGCCAGCCGAATTGAAGTGAAGCGGAATCCTCATTCCAAGTCCAAAGTTCTATGATGAACCGGTAGTTGTAGCCGTTCTGGGCTAACAAACCATTCTCTTGAAAGGTTTGATTGCCAATTCGAAGTTCAACGATCTCGGTTGACCCGTTTATCGTCGTGGCGTTGGAGATTTGCCAGATGAATGGGATCTCCCATGTTTCGTTGTTTTGGATAAAGCGCTCAAATTCTGTGATCGTGGGAGCCGGGGAAGGTACGGCTTCTGACTGGTTAGGAGGACTGATTGTTTGATTTCCGAGCTTTACGCGTATCACAGCCAATTGAACATTTCCCATTTGGTTCGCCACTCCAATAAACCAAGGTACGACCTCACCTAGGCGAATATTCGGATCGCTATTAGGGAAGTAATCAGTGGCCAAATGGTTTGTCCCTAGGGCATACAGCTGAAAGAATTGTGCGCTGGGCCGGGGTGTTGTAACCACATATGCAACCAACTCGAAGATTACGAGCAGTGTTATGAAGACGACGAGTAGGTTGCGGCGATTTTGCAAGGCGAACAGTGCTCCTATTTCGGAATGACCCTCATTTGGAACATACGCTTGATCCGATATCTTCTTCTAAGGACGGTCCCTAGAGCGTAGGCAACCGTTCCAAGAAGAGCTGCTATGGCACCGGATGTGTATCCGAGAATCCGGTTGAATGATTCTCTTCGGGAAGCTGTCGAATCCACTTCAACTGCTGTGCTCTGCAGGCTGCTCAGCCTATCGTTGAGTTGTGAAAGCAGTGCCTGCCGTTTCTGGCCGTCATTCGGTCCTGTCAACTGATTGAGGGCTTCGTTCAGTTCAAGCGCCTTGTTGAGCTGCCCGGCCAAATCGTTGATTTCGCTTCCTGTCGCACCCGCCGATTCGGCTCGATGAACTTCGATTATCACGCCATTGAATCGCGATTGTAGCTCATCGCCAATTTGAGAACTCACCCCCAACGGGTGAGCCAGAAAAAGAAATACTATCCCAAGGAACGCCAGAAATGACATGAGCCTTGGGCTCGGAATGAGTGACATGCTATTTACATGAGGAGCATTTTGTATATACCGTTAGCGGGTGCAGGATGCATCTAAGTTGAAACCCAAGAAGCACGAGGATCAACACTCTCCGGAAGTTTACGCAGACCAAAACACGCTAACTTATCTGCGAAAGAATGGCCCGATGAGCGTGCGGAAGCTGTATTCTGAACTTACGAGGAGTAATCCTGGATTGACCGAGGCAGATGTCGCTGATCTGGTTTGGCGTCTTCTTGACGCAGGTCAGGTTGATGTGGAAGACCTTCCCCCAGCAACCGAGTCTCTTGGTCGTTATCTGAGACTTTGGGAGAGAAACCTATGGCTCTACTTTGCACTGGGACTATCTTTCGTGACCGTGCTTGTGGTTTACGCGGTACCGTCAGACTCTCCCCTAGCCGCTGTGCGATGGATACTTGGCTCGGTCTTTGTCCTCTTCATTCCGGGATTCGTCGTAGTTGAGGCACTCTTTCCAAAAGGTCGAGAACTAGATAAGATACAGCATTTCGCGCTAAGCGTTGGACTAAGCTTGGCATTAGTTCCGATGGTCGGTTTGTTGCTGAACGACACGCCATGGGGCCTCACTCTACCACCTGTCGTGACCTCACTGACTGTCCTAACGACTGCCCTAGCTTTCATTGGGCTCTTAAGGCGATATAGAGAATCTACTGAGAGATTTCGATTGGAGAAGTTCATCCAACGCGAAGATAGCTATACTGCGCGCGACAATCATGTGTAGCGATTTCTGCTTGTCCTTCAAAGTTGCTAAGGGTGTCATGAAATGAATTACTCTGCTGCATTAGATTCCATATTGCGCTCAACCAGGGAACTTGTCTGCTTAGACGTTGCGAGTTGAAATCTATGCAATCTATGAGCGGCTTTTGCTTGGGGAACATTGCCTGTCATAGCTGAAAAGTGTCGAATTCGCGCGGCATCTCACGGTGCGTGCAATCAGTTCGAGAATGTTTCGTCAAGACTTGCGCAACACGGGTCGCATTCAGAACTACAACCCTTGCAGGGGAAAGGACATAGCCGGGAGACGTGAGGTTAATGCAGTTGGACATTTCGAAAATCAAGAAAAGGGGTGGAAGTGTAGATTCAGCAGTCAGCAAGCCATTCAGTTGGCTGTGGATAGGTAGACCGAAGAGACATGAATTTCATACATGTCGCTGAGGCCTTTTGAGCTTCTCGAAACGCAAAGTACGCGATTCTGTCTCCAAATCCCTTTCTTACTGGTTGTCTCGATTAGGATGGTTATTCTACCTGAATAGTATTCGAGATTCTGAGTGCAGTGGACTATGAGGATAGCTTATCTGAACACTTTAGGAATACCCGCACGATATCGTGGCTTCGAGACATGTGTAGAGGAGATTGGTACCAGGCTGGTGAAGAGAGGACACGAAGTCACCGTGTATTGCGCTGATTCTGATTCAACGAGACGGGTGTCGTCTTATCAGGGGGTGCGGCTTATCAGTGTCCCTCATAGCAGAAACAAATTCCTGGACTATCCATTTCGATCGTTGATTTCAACCCTTGATGCCATATCGCGAGACTTGGATGTCCTCCACTACTACGGAACTGACAGCGCTATCTTTACGATCCTTCCAAGAGTACTGTCAAGAAAAGTGGTGATATCGCTAGACGGACGCGCCTGGAATCGAATCAGCTATCCCATATGGGTTCGAGCAGCGTTGTGGCTTTCTTCGTGGCCAGCGTTGTATGTACCACAGGCAATTACTGTGGATTCGATGTCCGTTAGGGAATGGTACCGCAGCAGGTGTGGCAAGGCACCGATATTCATTCCCTATGGTGCTGAAGTTTCTCCACGGGGAGCGGACCCTGAGGCGCTTCGTAGGTTCGGTCTTGAAAGAGATGAGTACGTGTTGTTCGTGGGGGCGTTAATCCCGGAAAAAGGGATCCACTACATAATTCAGGCTTTCAAGGGCATAGAATCGAAATTTCAACTGGCAATAGTCGGAGCGAATCCGTACGAATCATCTTATGAGCGGTCCCTAAGAAAACTAGCAGGAAGAGACGTGAAGTTTCTAGGTTCCGTCTGGGGGCCAGAAATCGAGAACCTCTACAAGGGAGCCTATTTGTATGTGAATGCTTCTGAAACAGAGGGGACATCCCCCGCACTCTTGTCAGCCATGGGATGCGGCAACTGCGTCCTAGTTAGCGATATTCCCGAGAACTTGGAGACAATCGGGAATGCTGGAATACCCTTCAGAAACAGGGACTCAGAGGACTTGCGAAAAAAGATTCAGCAGCTTCTTACGGACGCAGAGATGGTGGAAGCATACAGAAAGAAGGCTGTGCATCGAGTCGCGCAGCTGTATTCTTGGGACTCTGTCGCAGACCAAATGGAAAGATTATACTCATCACTGATTAAATGACACGGGGTCCACAAGCTGCAGATATTCTCTAAGACAGTAATGACAGACAGCCCTGAGCTTTGGTGTCCATAATGTGGACTCTGGACTTCCTTCTCACATAGTCGTTTTATCAGTGCAACGATCTTGATCATGATGCATCAATCGCATATGTACTCCCCCAGAACCTAGAGTTTCTTAGGTGTGAACCCTGTGTACGATTGGGATACGCTTCGAGGCACATATAAGTAAGAGAACGGTTTTCGTATCTCGGAATAATACCGTCCGTGATGTCCGAGAAGATCGAGGATGTTTGAAGGTAAATCAGTGCTGATAACGGGAGGCACAGGCAGCTTCGGTCATCACATGGTAAAAGAGCTGCTCAAGACAAATGCATCTGCCATTACGATATTCAGCAGAGATGAAGAAAAGCAGTGGGAAATGAGCAGAGAATTTCCGGATCAGCGAATGAGATTTGTCATAGGTGATGTGAGAGACCGCGAAAGAGTATTTGAAGTGTTGAATGCTGATTACGTTTACCATGCGGCTGCACTCAAGATCATCCCAATCTGTGAGGCAAATCCAACCGAGGCCTACAAGACAAATCTGGTTGGAACTATGAACGTGCGCGATGCATGCGTTGCCAACAATGTGAAAAGAGCGATTTTGGTCAGCACCGACAAAGCAGTGAAGCCCGTTAATGCATACGGGATGTCAAAGGCGCTTGCAGAAAAAGTTTGGTTGATGCGTCATCCTGTGACAGTGTTCACGGTCGTACGGTACGGGAACGTACTTGGATCGAGAGGATCCGTTGTGCCTTATTTCAAGGATTTGATCAAGGAAGGAAAACCCATACCGGTGACACATACCTCCATGAGCAGATTCTTCCTCAATTTACAGGAGGCAATAGAACTTGTATGGTATGCTACGATGACAGGCTCAGGTGGAGAAGTGTTCGTTAGGAGAAGCCCCGCCTGCAAGATTGCAGACCTGGCAATAGCAATGGCCGGCCCTGATTACCCAATTCGTGTGATTGGCGTCCGACCTGGAGAGAAGATAGCTGAAGTTCTGATTTCAGAGGAAGAAATCAGAAGAACAGAGGAGCAGAACGACTACTACATTGTTCATCCCTATGGCGCGTACAGCTCTTCAATGGTTGGCGAGTTTACCAGTGATACCGCAAGACAACTCGGCGTAAGTGAGATCGCTTCCATACTCAGGCAAGCCAATCTCTCAACGCCGATATCGAAAACTCAAGAATCGACCGTTCTCACCAGCCAAGACAAGAGCTTCAGATAATGAGATCCAAAGGATCTACGGCGTCCCCACTTTTCAGGTGTTTTCAACATGAACTTGGGCAGATTAACAAATGTGAGTAGATGTCTGTCTTGACCATTCTGATAACTGGAGGTAGCGGCAACCTCGGCCGGGAGCTAATAAGAATTTACCCTGCAAGCATCCATCCTACTCACACCGAACTCGACATAACCAATGAGAAAGCAGTGCTAGAATACGTTCACAAGGTTGACGTAAACATACTGATCCACTGCGCAGCGCTTACCAGCATTAGACGATGTGAAGAGGACCAAAGAACCGCCTACCGGGCTAACGTTGAAGCAACAAGAAACTTGGTCAGATCGCTGTCCAAATTCCATCCTGACTGTTTATTCGTGTATGTTTCCACTGCTTCCGTATTCTACGGGGACAAAGGGTACTACACTGAGCTTGACATTCCATACCCCAAGAATTTCTACAACTTGACTAAACTCCTAGGAGAACTGGTTGTCACCGAGTCTGGTGTGGCCAAATATCTAGTGGTCAGATCAAACTTTGCCCCACGGAAGAAATGGCCCTACGCTACGGCCTTCACTGATAGATTCGCAACCTACCTTTTTGCAGATGATTTGGCTCCCGCCATAAGAAATGTCATAGACCAAGGTCTTCGCGGTATCGTTCATGTCTGCGGGGGTGAGAAACTATCGATGTTCGCGTTCGCCAAAATAACCACGCCGGAGATTTTGCCGATGACCATGAACGAATATGCCGGACCTCCGCTTCCCATAGACATGAGCCTGAGTTCAGTGAAGATCCCGAGTTTTCCACTAACCCGAAAGACCGGAGAAGCAACGAGGCCCTCTTGAGAGAATGGAAACACGAAAGTTCGTTTTCACGAATTCATTCCATCCCCCATATTATATTCTTGGAAGGCCCATGATTCGGGATTCAAGAATGCCATAAATCAGATCGACACCCTAATTGTTCTAAGCAGTTACAAGAGACAGAAGAAAACTCAAAAGTATCCTATTAGAGGAGTTGTCAATCCCAACTTTGTGCCTAACCCGCTTGCATGTCGCCTTCTAGGTTTTCTAAGCGCTTAACGTATGGAGGGATGCTCGAGCAACACAAAGGAGCGTGATGACACTCTTGCAGCCTACAAAGAACCGACAAGCAGACAAACCTCAATTTACTGATAGTTGAAGATTATGGAAGTAGATGTTGCAATGGTAACCTGGTAACCCGGCTGGGAGAAGTAAGGAAGGGAAACGCGGTAAGGCGTGGTCTTGATGGAGCGTCCCAAAGGATTATGTGATTATGATGGCGGCGACTGCTCTAATCAAGAATCTGAGCTTTTTAAGCTGGTTCTTATGTTTAAGGTTCAGAATGCGGACTTGTCTAAGCAAGTCGAATGGTTAAGGCAAATGGCGAATAGAACAATGTGCGTTCACGAAGCAATCGCGAAGAGAGCCTAGAGATTTGAGCTGTGGGTCTGCTGATGGATCTCAGGGACAGAAATGTTCTCGTTACGGGCGGCGCTGGATTCATTGGGTCGCATCTCGTCGATGCACTAGTGGGTCAAGGTGCAAATGTGACGGTCCTCGACAACCTTTCGACTGGTTCCAAGAAGAACATAAACCCAGAAGCTAATTTTTGTTTCGGCGGTGTGGATGATCCTGAGGCGGTGCGAAGGAGTCTTGCAGATGTCGAGTTTGTGTATCATCTTGCGGCTGATGCGACAACGAGGGAAAGCAGCATGGGCTGGGATACGCCCGCACGAACCTTGGAGCAAAATACTGTCGGCACTTTGAATGTGTTCAGATCTATCGTGGATCTTGACCTTGATGTGAAAGTGGTCTACGTATCATCAGCCGCAGTCTACGGGGAACCTCTATACACGCCAGTAGGGGAAGATCACCCAACGAATCCTATTTCTCCTTATGGAATATCCAAACTTGCAGGCGAGAAGTTTGCCTTGGCCTACTTCAAGGAATTCGGAATCGACGCCGTTGTCATCAGAATATTCAACACATATGGGACGAGACAACCAAGATATGTCATCTTCGAATTGTTGAACAAGCTCCGAACTGATCGAACTCGATTGCAGGTTCTGGGAACACCAGACATAGTTCGCGACTATTGCTATGTGTCTGATATGGTGAATGCGCTAGTGTTGGCCATGGGAAAAGGCATTGGCGGGCAGGTCTACAATGCTTCAGGAGGAAGTCCGGTCAGCATAGGGAATCTAGTGGATCATATTCTGGGCCAGCTTGGGTTGAAGGGGAGAGTAGACGTTCAATATTCCGGATATTCATGGAAGGGCGATATAGCGAAGATGATAGGTGACATCTCGAAGATCAAGGGACTCGGATTCAAACCGAGAATAACGATCGAGGAAGGGTTGAAAATTATGCTAGAATCACATTGGTGGACATCGGAGCAGCACTAGCAAATAGATCAGCATGCCAGAGAAAACGATGACTCCCGAAGAAAATAAGAGTCTTTATCCGAGCCGCGGGCACACTTTGCAGTGAGACAGAAGCTACGCTAGACAGGTAGCGGCTTCGTTGGCAGGTAGCGGACATGAGAGTCTGTTTCATCGTTTCGTCATATGAACCTGGAACGACAGGTGGGCAAGCCGAAGTAGTACTCAGGCTCCAGAAAAACTTGCTCGAGCGCTCGGTGGAGGCATACGTTATGACTTCCGGAATGGATGTCCAAGGGTACCCTCGCACCGTGAGAACGCGATGTGGCAAACGTCTGTTCTATGCCCTAAGTGTGGCCTACCTGAACTGGATTAGAAAGATGGATTTTGATGTGATCAATGTCCATGCCGACAGTGGGATGAGCGTTGTCCCTTTCTTGGCTGCCATAAAATGCCGCGCGAAGATTGTGACAACCATCCACAATTCCCATCTTTGCGAACAGCGATCGATAGGGAGACTCCAAGGCTTCCAAAGACGATACGCTCATCCGACTTTTGATGAATATGCTATGAAGTATTTGCTGACTCCCGTCAAGTTCTTCGGAACATATATCGACTGTGCGTTCTCAGATAGAATCATCGCTGTTTCCGCATGGACCCGGAATGTATGCAAAGCGGAATACGGCATCCCCGAAGAGAAGTTCTCGGTGATTCACAATGGTGTAGACTTGACCGAGTTCAACCCGCAGATCGCTCGAACGCAAATTAGGAGCATGTTCTCTTTGCACGAGGACCCCATCATCCTGTCGGTTGGATGCGCATCAATCTGGAAAGGAATACCATACCTGCTACGCTCCATGGTGAATGTGACGGCGAGGCTCCCAGATGCAAGGCTAATCGTTGTCGGAAGTAGAAGATACCAAGACCAAATGCAATTGCTGACCAAAGAACTTGGAATCCAGAAGAACGTGATCTTTCCCGGACCAGTTACACGAGAGGAACTGCCATTCTACTACTCTGCCTGCGATGTCTTTGCTATGCCAACTATCTGTGAGGGTTTTCCCCTCGTTGTTTTAGAGGCTATGGCCAGTGGTAGACCTGTGGTGGCATCTCGAGTGGGGGGAATCCCAGAGGCTATCGAGACTGGCTCCAATGGAATTCTGTTCGAGCCGGGGAACGTCTCTCAGCTGACGCGAGCTTTGCTGAGTCTACTGGAGGACGGGTCCTTACGAAGAAACATGGGTCGAAAGGCAAGACTCGTGGCCGAAACAAAACATGACTGGAAGAAGATTACTGACAAGTACATGGCGGAATTCGAGAGTCTGCTGTGAATCCTATTGTACAACTGACCCTAGCGAGATTGGCTAGACCACTAGATATTGAATCAATGACCTCGCTTGACAGTCTCGTTAAGGACCAAATCGAGGTGGATTGACAGAGATTGTGTCGTACATGGACACGCAACTTGTTTTTCGTGAGAACTAGAGGGAGACTTTGTTCGAGCCATCAGTTATTGCCTAACCAATAACGAAAGCCTTAGGCAATGCCACGTCAGGTCTATCTTGAGCGCTTCACCGGAGAGTCATACGTATCTTCTCGCCTCACACTTCTAAAAAGAATGACTAAGCCGCCCGATAGCCCACATGAGACCCTCGCTCACGCAACATGATTGGGCTTCGGAGGAAGATTGGAGCGTATTCGCGATCACGGAGCGGTTCTAAGTACGTTCGCTTGACAAGATCAATTCTCCGCCCTCGAGAGGGTCTCGAACCTGTACGTCGAACTAATTAGACCCAACCACTCTGGCAATATACGTAAGGTCCGTAAAAGGCCTAATGAGAGTGGGAAAAACAACCAGAAGATATTCGGAGGACTTCGCCTTTGAATGAAGATTCAGAACCTGAGAAGATTGGAAGCGGGAAACGTGCACAAATTCCTGACCGTCGTAACTTCCTGAAGAGAGCGATAGCTACAAGTGTCGGGGCTGCTATTGTGGTTGATGCCACAACACTTGCAGAACATAGTTCCATGGTTTCGGCGGATGACCACACAGACCGGCCTAGTGGGCTAACCGCCACAAAACTTGAGTGCGTACACGATGCTGCGAATCCAGTTCAAACACGACAGGTCCTTCAAACTTCCCGAAGTGCAACGGGTCAGATAGTTTTCCAAGACGACTTCCAGACAGGTTCATCTCCGACAGCATGGCGGTCAGTTATGAGCGCTGACGGAGGCTCAATTAGCTACAACACAACCTATCCGTTCAGAGGCACACGATCATTAGCTCTCGTCGCGCCTCCAGGCAATAGTGCGTGGATTGAAGCGCTGAAGTATCTTCCAATGCCCAACTATAAGAGGTTAGGATTGGAGTTTTACTTCGCCATGCCCGCGGTCAAGAAGAGTTATCTGCAATTCGGAATGGAGTTCAGAAACAAGACTAACAATGTTCGAGATGCTTGCTGGATATTCATATACCCTTCAGGTTTTCCTCCACTATACTCGGGTCAAGATGGTTCAACGAACCCCATTGCGGAGGCAGGGTTCCCAACAAAATATGATGTTTCCGACACGTATGATGATTGGCATTACGCTAAGATAGTTGCTGACTTCGCTAATCGAAACCATGCTCGACTTCAGATTGATGATGTAACCTACTATTTCCCTCCGAATACACGACTATACGACTTCTCAGGAACCCCAGCTCAGTATAATCAGTGGGAAATATTCGCAACGTTCTACAACCTTACAGCTGATGCTTCAACAAGCCTACTGGCTGATGTAACCGCGACGATGAACGAACCGTGATATCGCTTGAGGGTCACGTTAAATGCGAAATCTAGCACAACTGGGACAAGTACTGGTGAAAGCCTAATTAGATTCAACAATTCTGAACATGTGTCATCAAGCCTAGTAGAGTTGCGCAACCATTCAGATTCCATGGATACAACTCATGAGTGATCAAAGATGGGAAAGAGGAACGTAGGAATAGCGGGTTGCGGAGCTATCGCGGAGGACCATGTAAGGGCTCTAAAAAGCATCGAGAACCTTCACATTGTTGCCCTGTGCGACATAGATCAAGAAACCGTAAGCAGAAGAGCGAAAGAATGGAATGTTGATCACTGCTACACGAACTTCCCAGACATGTTGGATCATGAAGACATCTCAATAGTCTCTATCTTGACCCCTCCACAAACTCATGCATCGATGACGATCGAAGCCATTCACCACGGTGTGAACGTATTGCTTGAGAAGCCTTTCACTATGAGTTCCACCGACGCAGAAATGGTTCTGGAGGCTCTGAAAGGCAGTACCATCAAGCTGACTGTCGATTACAACGCTTTGTTGAGTGCCACTATGATGAAAGCGTTGGCCTTGGTTAGGAAACTAGCAATAGGGCAAGTCCTTGGGATGGAGGTCAAGTTATTCCTCACGAAAGACGACCCGATGGCGTCAAATGAAAAACATTGGTGCCACAAGCTTCCCGGAGGAAGATTTGGTGAAATGCTAGCACATCCCGTCTACCTACTGCAGTCCGTCTTGGGCGAGAGACTAGACGTAGTAAAGGTTCTAGCTGAGAAACGCGGAAGCTATGATTGGATGCCTCAGGATGAGTTATACGTGCTCTTAACTAATAACAGAGGAATGGGACGGATCTATCTCTCAGCTAACGCTCCGAGACAAGTTTTTCTCATAGACATTTACGGTACCGAGAAAATACTCAATATTGATCTCCTGAACGGAACGCTAATAATTCTGGGCCATAGGACACTGAGCAAGAGCGATTCAGCAATAGACTGTCTTAGCGTCGCAATGGAATTGTTTCTTCAAACGATCCAAAACATCATCACGTACAGACACGAACGAGGACAAGATGCTTTTCGAAGGGCTTACACATCTCTGGTGGACAGTATAGAAGGAAAAGGAGAACCGCTGGTCAATGCGAACATGGCATACAACACAGTGAAGATAGTTGAAGAGATTTGCAGAGCAATGTGACGATCGGAGACCCCTCTTGCATCATATGTCTGCTCACCTTTTGAGTGAAGGGTAGCACATTCATCATGCCCAGACTGCTAATCGCTATCGATAGTCTACGATCCGGTGTCGGGAGAATTGCATGGAATCTAGCTAACAGTCTCGACGGCAAATATGAAGTCCACATCCTGACAAGCGAAAAAGGGCCAACGACTGCGAAACGACGGATATTTGTGCATTTGATTAGACGCCTACGCTATCCATTCATGACAATAACATACTCGACCATTCTGAGGCCGATGATATCGGAGATAATACACCGAGTTTCGCCAGACATTGTTCACTCTCTAAACGTACTCCCATGGGGCTACGTTTTCCGGTCGGAAGGAGTCAAGAGCATCATATCTCCTAGTGGATCGGACGTCTATCCGCGACAAGGGCGCCCGATATGGGCACACTTTGTAGAACGTGCTCTTCGCGATTGTCCTGCAATAGTATGTAACAGCAAATGGCTTTCGAGGTATGTCCAAAGTAATTACCACGTTCAGTCTGTTGTAATTCCTACTGGCGTGGACACGCAGGCATTTCGACCCTCTCGTGATTCAGCCAGAAGCAGAGTGGTCCTGTTCGTAGGGAGATTGATTGAGAAAAAGGGTATTTTGGACCTAGCGAAAGCTGCGCGCGCGCTACCGGAATATGAGTTTTGGCTCGCTGGAGAGGGAACGCTGAAAATACCTGTACTGTCAAACATGAAGATTCTCGGGTTTCACAACAATATCGCACCACTTTACGCGGCTGCAACGATTTGTGCATTTCCTGCCCACTACGAGAATTTCCCGAACACTGGCCTGGAAGCTATGGCTTGCGGAAGGACTTTGGTTGCAACCGAGCGCGGTTTCTCAGAGTACGTCGAGAATGGTAAGGATGGAATATTGGTGAGACCCCACGACGTGAGGTCGCTGATAGACTCAATAAGATATCTCATGGAAAACGATGAGGCAAGGAGAAGAATGGAGCGAAACGCCAGGAGGAAGGCAGTCCAGTACGATTGGGCTGCTATCGCAAAGAGGTATGAGGCATTCTACGAAACGCTGTAATAGCTACCCAGCCCGTCCCACCTATATCTTGTTCCACGCGAAACTGGGGTTCTCTCGAATCCGTCCGGACCGAGGTAACTCCTGTTGTTACGGCATCCGATCCGGATGCAAACTGAAGGGGTTATTCATCAGAGAGTTTGAAATGAGTTCCTTCTGGTAGCTGTATTCCGATTGCACAAGGCTATGTCCTCTCCTTCGAGACGCGTCGTCAGTGATCCCAGCGAGGCGAGACGGTTGATGGAGTATGCAGGCTTCAATCCCGAGATCCTTCGCTGCTTCACCGTTAACAGCTTTTCACATACTTCGAAATGCCAGCATTTTTCTGTGTGTTTCTGCATGAAAGCGAGAAGTCATTGTGAATGAAATGAGACCGGTCTTTGTCATAACCGTCGATACTGAGGGGGACAACCTGTGGGCTCGCCCAAGGACCATAACAACGAAGAACGCGCAATTCTTGCCACGCTTCCAACGCTTGTGCGAATCGCATGGGTTCAAACCGACGTACCTCGTCAACTACGAAATGGCGATTGACAAAGAGTTCCAGGCATTCGGTCACGCCGTTTTGCAAACAAATTTCGGCGAGATTGGGACACATCTTCACGCCTCAAACTCGCCTCCGCTCGCGGAAAGAAAAGAGTGGCGAGAGGGTTATGTTTACGTCACCGATTTACCAGACGTTCTAATTCATGAGAAGATGAGCTTTCTCACTAAGCTGCTTACCGATATCTTTGAGACCAAACCCGTGTCACATCGCGGAGGGCGGTGGGCGCTCGACGGACGAGTAGTCCGTGAACTCATCGAGCTGGGATACTTAGTAGATTGTACAGTCACACCGGGTGTGACGTGGCGACGAAACGATTGGACTCCTCAAGGCTGTGAGCCCAGTTATGTTGGCTTCGGTATCCATCCCTATTTTTCGGATCCCGATGACATTCGAAGGCCCGGAATATCGCCACTCCTCGAGGTCCCTATGACTATCCGCCCAAACTATCGTCCACTCTTTCAGAGAATATACGACTCAATCGCGAAAAAAAGCGAACTGACATCACGCGCTATTAGTAAGTTGACGGGGGAGCCATACATGTGGTTTCGGATGAATTACGGACACAGGGCCGGTCACAGCCTCGAGGATCTGAAGGATCTTGTTGATTGGGCACTCACTGAGAATCTTCCAGTAGTGCAGTTCATGATCCACTCAAGCGAACTTATGCCCGGTGGCAGTCCATACTTTGTTGACGGGAGGGAGGTGGAAAAACTGTACAGTGATTTGGACAACCTTTTCCAACACATTGCCTCAAAGGGAATCATGGGCAGCACCCTAGCTGAGTTTAGGCATGAGATCGCCTGATCGGGTTTGAACTTGACATATCCACGGCACGCATAAGGAATATCTATTCCATTGTGGCTGTATCATCATTATCATCCACATCTTCCACAACCAAGATCATACATAGCACTAGCGGCAGAACTTCAGCTCAAGCGGCGGCAATAGCCATCGCGGAAAAGAACAGATCGTTGACACGTACAGACTGCAAGTCAAATATCCAGACTTTGTAAGTGAATAGTTAGGAACACTCGTAGCATTGTTCACTCACGCGAAAGAGCTGGTCACGGTCTCATTCAGTCTTACTTTCTGCAATACCTAAGTTATGAAATTGTAATGATTGGTTACAGTATCTACGATGTAGGATCCGACAGGTAATGCAGAAACGGTAAAAATCTCTTCAGTTGCATCCTGATTCTTCAACAGGATCTCAGTCTTGCTCAGTCCTGGGATGAAAGGCCCCGGAATCGGTCTGTACCCAAACTCGCTGAAATACAATGGCGCGTTGGCCTCTTCGAGTTCTCTTATTTCGGAGGCCGCTATGGCATTTAGATATTTGCTTAGGAGGTATTGCTCGAGTGCAGTTGGCGCGTATAGTCTAACAGGAGCGAAGCTGCGCGCCTCTTCTGAGCCTAAGGTAAGCAAAGTGAGGTGCCCCTTCTTAGCATCCACGATTCTCCACATCGCTTCAGCTATCTTCCTAATGATATGCCCCTTCCGCTTGTCTGGGTCTCCGTGAAAAACTGCTTCCGTGGGGCCCCTGTAGTAGTCGAACAAATCTCGCCAAGTCCATTGTGGATAATTCACGACTGAATATGTGCCAGATTTCAAATCAGTTAATGCGCATATCATGATCGCTTCCTTCAAGGTGGGGGCGTGCAAGACATTTGAGAGTCTATCGGGCGACACCTGCAAATGTATTTCAGCCTGGTCCGATAGCAAGTCAACGATGTTCCTAGACCGAGGTTGATTTCTTCCAAATACATGCCCCAGTCGAAGCGCGTATCCGATTTTTCCTTCCTTCTTGCAGCTTCTGAACAGGGTGTTCTCTCCTCGTCTTTTTTCGACGTCATACGGTGCAGGCAGATGGAATCTTGGAGTGTACTCATCGACCGTGCTCGAGAAGGCTCGTATCGAACCAAGATAAATTATCTTGGCATCGCTCCTGCAGAACTTGACCGAGTTTCGCAATATGGTGTCATTTGTTCTCCGGCTCTGTCTTGTAGGCCCCCCAAAATCGAATGCCAAGGCTGCTACAACAACAACGTCGGCGTCATACAGGGCGTTTTTGGATTCGTTTTCATTCACTATTTCTGCAATTCTGCAATCAAAACCATGATAGTTTAGGAAAATCGCTGCTATTCTGTTTCTAACGATTGGAAGCACGTTTACGCCGTTCTCTTTGAAAAGAAAACACAATTCCGTACCCACTTGACCGTTGGCACCAACAATGGCGATGTTCATGGACTATCTCTTCGAACCTTTTTCGCGTATTTCCGTGATCATCCTAGTGGTGTCGAGAGAAGTTTCGCTTTTTGCATCTATGTCCTGGTTGCTCAGAAGTTTGTCAAGAAACATTCGCCACTTGAGGTAGTGTGCCTGATTTAGTGTGCGCGCCCACGCTCTGGTCGGTGTTATTTCCAAGTCGACTCTCTTGGTTTTGCCAGTGGGCGCCAGCCGTAGTGCTGACTTTGGGTCCGTATGGTCGAACTGAATCATTGTGTTATCGAAAGCGAACAGACACACGTTCCTGAGAGGTTTTGCCGATCCTATCTCAAATCTTATGTTAAATTCATTTTCACCGGTGACTTGGAGATTTGCCCCCACGTGTACGTCTATCTCTCCTTCTGATATCAATTCAGCATCATGCACAGACATCTCATGGTCCTCTAGAAGATAGGTCAACTGACTTAATGTATGACATCCCGTTTCCATTAGGACACCACCACCGCTTAATTCAACCTTGGTTCTGTAGTGTTCTTTTGCAATGCCGGTTGCACCCTGAATGCCCCCTTCAGAGACATATGCTCCTTTAAGTTGACCAAACATACCTGAAGCAACTATTTTCTTCAACTGCCTGATCGAGCTGTAACAGGTTCTCATGTAATTGCATGTGACTCTGTTTCCTAGCTGCAGATACCTCTTGTGAGATTCAAGATCCAGTGCGAATGGTTTCTCTGAGAAAATCGCTGTTCCTCTCTTGGAGAACTCGTGTATGTATCTCTCTCTGACGCCAACTGGGGTCGCGAGCAGAACTACGTCACAATTTGGTAAAAGGGATAGGTCATCTCCGATCTCGATTCCTTCGGTTTTGTAATAGCTAGCTAACTTCTTCGGAGTCTGGATATCTGCAACGTATTTTATGCTGATAATGTTCAAGGAAGATAGTATAGGTAAGTGAAACGTCGAAGTAACGCGCCCTGCTCCAATAATCCCGATTTCAAGCTTGCGTGTCAATATTCATTCAAGTCCGGGGTCACTTTCAGAGAAAGTAAGAATGTACATTCAATGAACATATTCGCCTCTTAAGTGACTCGCAAAGTTTGGGTGTTAGTGCGTTATCATAATGAAATTGTCTCAACTTCCTTGAATGCTGTAGAGTTGTGCCCAACTGGAATCATAAATTCTATTGTATGCCGGTGAGTTCAATGATGAATCAACTTTCCCCCAGAATTCTGGGTAGCCTATTCCCAATCCAGAGTAATAGTACTGGACCTCCACGTACGACCTCGCCGCAATCTGTGCCGTGTAGAACGTGGGGTGTTCCTCAATGTAGCTGCCCAGGCCAGTCTTGTTGTATTGAAATAGCGGTGGGCTAATGAAAAAGGCGGGATCGATATGGTATGGGAGTATTCTTGAGCCCCATGTTGGCTCCTCATATCTGATCAATTCCCAGAACCAGAACTGAAACCCTAAGGTGGTTGTGTCTAGGTTGGAATGGTGAGTCAGAAACTTTGCTGCGTCGAGTTCCGGATAGGTATATGAATATGCGACAGATAAGTAGGGTGCTACAAGGGACGACGCCACCAAAATCCCCAGCAAGCCTCCCACGAAAAGCACTCGCCGTATCTTTGTTTTTGAGAGTGTAGCAACACTCATCCATGCAAGGAAAGGAAACGAGAGAAAGAACGACCTCTCAAAGAAAGTCTGATCCTGTGATAATAGTGTGATTTGAAACAAAATCAGAAACAGAAGGGCCATGCAGGTCGCAGCTGCGAGGACCCACGATCGTTGCTTTGTTCTCTTGAGCAGCAAAGTCAATCCATAAATCAAGCCCAGACCGATCGGCAGGAGAGTAATTAGTGCTCTATAATATCGTAGTACAACGACTAGCGTAGGAACCTGCGTAATTGGGCCGCCTGTCCCGATCCCAGTTTGAAATGCAAATGTCGCGAAAGGAACGCCGAATGGGAGGTTCAGGATCCGAGGAATCTCAAAGCCAATAAGCTGTGTATCATATATCGTCCATGCAACAAGGAGTACCAATAAGATCAGAATCTTCCCTGCAGGCCTCAGGATAAGATCAGTTCGGAGGACTTTGCTCATTATCAGCATGGCCACCAAGAGAAAACCAAGGAACAGTGGTGTGATCGAATGACCAGCTACGATGGCTGCGGTAAGAAGAACAAAGATTATGCTGTGCGATCTCTTGAAATTTGGGGAGAGCAGAATGCACGAATATAGAACCAAGAAAATCGTCCAAGCCCAATACTGAGGATCAAAGAAAATTCGTGAGACCACGAAGTAGAAGCCTGAAATGTAGTAAAAGATTGTGCTCATCAACGCTTTAACACGGCTCTTCATGAAGAATGTGGAAAAAACATAGATGCATGCCGCGATGACGATGTTACATACAGCACCAAATGCCAACGTTGCTCCAACTAACTGTTGCTCACCAACTACTCCTAAAACAAGCCAGAAGGCTGTAAGGTCGATGAAGCTGGCCGGCCATTGGAGGTAGTCGACGTACCCGCTGATTCTGCCATTCATCAGTAGGTATTGGGCGGTTCCCAAGTGAATCGGTTCAGTTTCGCTAGCGGGCTCGAACACCAAAGGGTTCCAAAGGATACGTGATGCTGTTACTGAGTAGACCATCACCGTCACAAATAGGGCTAGAAATAGCAGATCCCAAGAATCAGACGCACCTCGTAACCGAGCTATGATATAGATCGCGACGCCACTCGAGAGCATCAGAATTCCAACTAGAAGTCCGAGGTCTACATGGAACTGTTCAAGTCCAAATGAGGTAGGGTAAGGAGGCGGATCTGCTAATCTGGTGAAGGCGATCAATGAGACAGATGATATTGCGAGCATCGCGAGCCCTATCAACTGAATAGTGGAGACTTTAACAGAAGAACGACTTGGATTGCAGGAGATAGACGGGATGGACAAGCATCTCACCGGATCTCTCTCCTCAGTCAAATTGCGCATCACGCGTGGGATCGACGTGACGTTTTAGGTTTCCTCATCAAATATCCTGAAGAGGTGCTGGCCCTCTCGGGGGCAGGGCATCCGCGGGCGACAACCGGGGAAATCACAGATGGCGAAAAATAGGCAGTTAGTGGTACGAGCATCAAGATTCTCCAGACGCCCACTCGAAAGATCATCAAGAACAAGGATGCTGTAGCCCTCCTGCACAAGTCTGGTTATCAGATGACTTCCAATGAAACCGGCTCCCCCAGTGACCAGCACTCTGCGGTGCGCGTCC
>Ga0187886_1001309_pt1 | contig 23189 bp, 21 predicted proteins | sample June2016WEW_20_1_FD_133001 | JGI IMG/M metagenome (GOLD analysis project Ga0187886, IMG submission 133001) | Peatland microbial communities from SPRUCE experiment site at the Marcell Experimental Forest, Minnesota, USA - June2016WEW_20_150 | ecosystem: Environmental > Terrestrial > Soil >... | reverse complement strand
GTCACCGAGGGCCCCCTGCGGGTGATGGAGCTGGTTAAGCTGGGGGTCCGTTTCGACCGTGAGGGAAGCGCCTGGGACCTGGGCCGCGAGGGTGCCCACCGGCGCCGCCGGATCCTGCACGCCAGCGATGCCACCGGCGGAGAGGTTGCCCGGGCGCTGATCCGGGAGATCCGCAGCGATCAGGGCATCACCCTGCGGGAAGGCTGCCTGCTGGTGGATTTTTTAAAGCACCCGCGCAGTGGCCGCTGTGTGGGCGCCCTGATGCTGGACAGCCAGTCCGGTGGTTTCGTGGTCTGCCGGGCGCCGGTAGTGATCACCGCCACCGGGGGCGCCGGCCAGTTGTACCAGAACACCACCAATCCGGCGGTGGCTACCGGAGATGGGGCTGCGGCCGCCTACCGGGCCGGAGCCGAGTTGATGGATATGGAGTTCGTTCAATTCCATCCGACGGCCCTGGCCATGCCGAACGTGCCCCGCTTTCTGATTTCCGAGGCGGTGCGGGGGGAGGGCGCCTTGCTGAGGAATGTGCGCGGCGAGCGTTTCATGCCCAGATACCACGAGATGGCGGAGTTGGCCCCCCGGGATGTGGTCGCCAGGGCGATCGTCAGGGAGATGCAGAAAACCCAGACCAGCCATGTCCTCCTGGATATATCCCAGTTTGAGCAAGACCAATGCCAGACCCGGTTCCCGAACATCTGCAACACATGCCGCGACTACGGGCTGGATCTCAGCAAGGGATATATCCCTGTGGCGCCTGCCACCCACTATATCATGGGCGGCATCAAGACCGGCTCCGATGGGGAGACCAATATTACGGGATTGTACGCCTGTGGCGAGGCTGCCTGCAGCGGGGTGCATGGAGGCAACCGCCTGGCCAGCAACTCCCTGTTGGAGGGCCTGGTCTTCGGGGCACGGGCGGTGGCCGCTGGCTGGCAATACCTGCAGCAACTGCAGCCCGAACCCCACCAGCCCGCCGGCTGTCTCGAGGGTAGGAGTCCGGAAGCCGGCCCGGCGGTTGATGAGCGTTACTGGCAGGCGATAGCGCAGAGGGTGCGGGCGATCATGTGGGAGCAGGCGGGCATCATCCGCCAAGGCCAGGAGTTGTCCAGGGCCGCCGCTGAACTGGAGCGGCTCGACCAGGAGATCACCTGCCTGACCCCGACCCGGTCTGCAGTGGAGGCGGTCAGCCTGTTGACTCTCGGCAAACTGACGGTAGCCGCTGCCCTGATGCGCACCGAGAGCCGGGGCGGGCACTTCCGGAGCGACTTCCCGTCCCGGGACGATGTCTACTGGCTGCGGCATATCGTGTTTCAGGTCTAAGACGCTCGATCATATATCTCCTTAAAAATTCTGGACATAATTAAAGAGCGGGCCGATCTCGCTTCAGTGACACGGAGTGGCACGGAGACGTCCTTTTGGTATATATCACAGGGATGGTTTTCTTGTTCCATTGATCTACTCTCAAAGAAGGGCGGATTTATATGCTTCCGGTCTGGATAATCGAGGAAGCGGTGCTGAGAGCACTGGCCGAGGACGTGGGTGGAGGCGACCTGACCACGGATGCTCTGGTTGACAGGGGAGCGACCGCGGTGGCTCTGATCCATAGCAAGGAAGCTGGTGTGCTGGCCGGCCTCCCGGTGGCGGAACGTGTCTTTCAGATCCTGGATTCCAAAGTGGCATTTGAGGAACTGCTGCCGGATGGCGGTGAACTGAGGCCGGGCAGCGTGATTGCCAGGGTGCGTGGTGACGGCCGGGCATTGTTGACCGGGGAGCGCACCGCCCTGAATATCTTGCGGCACCTCTCCGGCATTGCCACTGCCACCCGGCGCCTGGTCGACCTGATCGCCGGTACCGGCGCCTGCCTGGTTGACACCCGGAAGACCACCCCCGGTCTGCGTGTTTTAGAGAAGTATGCGGTGCGGGCTGGCGGCGGTCACAACCACCGGACCGGCCTGTTTGACGGCATCCTGATCAAGGACAACCATCTAAAACTGGCTGGGGGTATCGCTGCGGCTGTGCACCGCGCCCGGGAGGCAGCGCCCCATACAGTCCGGGTCGAGGTCGAGGTGGAGAGCCTGGCTCAGCTTCAGGAGGCCCTGGATGCCGGCGCTGATCTGGTTTTGTTGGACAACATGCCAACCGGCCTGATGCGAGAGGCGGTGCAACTGGCCAGTGGCCGGGCACTGCTGGAGGCCTCGGGCAATATCACCGCCGCCAATATCCGGGCGGTGGCAGAGACCGGTGTCGACCTGATCTCGGTCGGCGCCATCACTCATTCCGTCAGGGCGCTGGACATCAGCATGGATGTGGGAGAGATTAAACAAGGAATCATTAACCGGTAATGGTGATGTTGATATGAGCCGTGAACAGATACTCGATATCCTGGAGCAGAACCGGGAGCACCATATTTCCGGAGCGGACCTGAGCCGGACCCTGGGGGTCAGCCGGAGCGCCGTCTGGAAGCAGATCGAAACCCTTAGGGCACAGGGCTACGATATTGTCGGAGGCCCCAACCAGGGCTACCTGCTGGAGGGGACGCCCGACCTGCTCTATCCCCGGGAACTCCAGAAGGGCCTTCATACCCGCAGCTTCGGCAGGCAGGTCTACCACCTGCGCAGTGCCGGCTCCACCAATCAGGTGGCCCAGGACCTGGCCCGCCAAGGCTGTCCCGAGGGGACTCTGGTGGTGGCGGAGGAACAGACTGCCGGTCGGGGACGCTGGCAGCGTCCCTGGCATTCACCGCCGGAGGCGGGTATCTGGATGTCTCTGGTGCTGCGTCCACAATTGGCGCCCTACCGGGTGCCTCAGGTGACCCTGGTTGCTGGAGCCTCCTGCGCCCGGGCGATCAACGAACAGCTTGGCTTGCGAACGGGTATCAAGTGGCCGAACGACATCGTCTACGATAGCCGAAAACTGTGCGGTATCCTGGTGGAGATGGAGGCAGCGCCTGAGCAGGTACACTTCCTGGTGGTCGGGATCGGCATCAATGTCAACCAGCAACCGGATGATTTCCCGCCGGAACTGGCAGACCGGGCCACCTCACTCAGAATAATCGCCGGACGGCCGGTGCAGCGGGTACCCCTGGCACGGCGACTGTTGGAAGTGTTCGAAGAGGACTATGATCGTTTTTGCCGGAACGGTTTTGCGGCCGTCAGGGAGCAGTGGCTGGCGTGCCAGGTGACCATAGGCAGTGCAGTACGGGTGCAGACAGGACCGGAAGAGTTCTCCGGGGTGGCCTGCGGCCTGGACGAGGATGGCAGTCTGTTGGTGCGTCTAAACGACGGGCAGCTCCGCCGTTGTGTCGTCGGTGAGGTTACCCTGCTCAGGGAGAACGTGATCAGGTATCATTCAGATATAAATAGTTATAATGACGTGGGCGAGGGGTGAACGCCATGATCCTGGTCTTTGACGTGGGCAACACCAATATCGTATTGGGCATCTTCAAAAATGACGAGTTGACCGTCAGTTGGCGGATCGGGACGGACACCCGGCGCACCGCCGACGACCTGGGGATGCTGATCAAAAACCTGTTCGACTACCGCGGGCTCACTTTCAGCGAGATTGAAGCCCTGGTGCTATCTTCGGTGGTGCCGCCGCTGACCCCGATCATCATCACCATGTGCCGCCGTTATTTCGGCAAGGAACCCCTGGTCGTCGGCCCCGGCATCAAGACCGGTATGCCGATCCGCTACGAGAACCCTCGCGAGGTCGGCGCCGATCGCATCGTCAACGCCGTGGCCGCGGCGCATATCTACGGGTGCCCTGCGGTGGTGGTCGACTTCGGCACTGCCACTACCTATTGTGCCATCTCGCGTGAGGGCGAGTATCTGGGGGGGGCGATCGCTCCAGGCGTCGCCATCTCCACCGAAGCACTGTTCGTGAAAGCGGCCAAGCTGCCGCGCGTCGAATTTGCTCATCCGGCACAGGTGATCGGCAAGAATACCGTAGTCAGCATGCAGTCTGGCATCTATTTCGGTTTTGTGGGGCAGGTGGATGGCATCGTGGCGCGCATCAAGGCCGAGATTGGCCAGGATGCCGTGGTCGTGGCTACTGGTGGTCTGGCTCGCCTGATCTGTCAGGGCACTTCGATCGTCACCCATGTCAACCCTAACCTGACCCTGCATGGCCTCAAGCTAATCTATGAGCGCAACCGCAGCGATTGAACCGGGGCCAGGCCTGCATTATTGCATTTTAAGTCTTTATGCTGTACTAAGGAGTTGAACCGCCTATTACCGGCGCCAATGCCCGCACTTCTGCAATCATCGGCGGCCTGGCCCTGCCAAACCAGGTTCTGGCCGCCCCCCTGGCCGGTTTTACCGACAAGGCTTATCGCATCCTGGCGCACCAGGCGGGGTGCGGTTTGGTGTTTACGGAGATGGTCAACTGCGACGCCATCCTCTACCGGAACGCCCGCACCTATGCTCTGTTTGACCTGGACGGGGAGGACTGGCCGGTGGCGGTGCAGATCTTCGGGGCCGACCCGGACAAGGCCGCCCGGGCGGCGCGGGTAGTGGTGGAACAGGGAGCAGCGGTGGTAGATATCAACATGGGTTGCCCGACCCCGAAGATCGTCAGGAATCATGAGGGTTGCGCCTTGATGCAGGACCTGCCCCGGGCGGCAGCCATCATCCGGGCGGTGGTAGATGCGGTCACTCCGGTACCGGTGACGGTGAAGATGCGCAAGGGCTGGAGCGAGGGGGAGTTGGTTGCCCCGGACCTGGCCCGGCTGGCCGAATTGAACGGAGCGGCAGCGGTGGCGGTGCACGGGCGCACCCGCGACCAGTTCTACTCCGGGCGGGCGGATTGGAACGCCATCCGGGAGGTGAGGCAGTCGGTCTCCATCCCGGTGATCGGCAACGGGGACATCTTCACGCCCCAGGACGCTGGACGGATGTTGGAGGAGACCGGCTGCGACGCCGTGATGATCGGCCGCGGCGCCCTGGGCAACCCCTGGCTGTTCTCCCGCACTGTGCATTTTCTGGCGACAGGTGAATTGTTGCCGGAACCCTCGCCAAAGGAGCGGATCGCCCAGGCGCTCACCCATTTCGATCTGACCCTGTCCCTGAAGGACGCTGCCACTGCCCTGCTGCAAATGCGCAAGCAACTGGCCTGGTACCTCAAGGGGCTGCCCGGCGCCGCCCAGCGCCGGGCAGCCATCAACGCCGCCCGCACCCCCGACGAGGTGCGCCTCCTGCTGCAATCCTACCAGGAAGAGTTTTAGTTTCCTTACCAGTTTCCATCAATAGTGTACGCCGGGGAAAAGGGCAAAGAAAAAGGTCATTGAAGGTCTTTTAAAAATCTTTTATAATTAATTTATGAAGATATTTAGGAGGCAATAGTATGGAAAATCTGGATTTGACCACTGATATTCAGCCTGTTACCGAATTCCGAACCAATACCTCTGAAATTCTTGAAAGCTTGAAGAAAAACCGTCGGACGATCATTTTAACGCAGCATGGCCGGCCGGCGGCCGTACTTGAATCTGTAGAAGAATACCAGCGAAAGCTGGAAGAGTTATGTTTTATGAAAGGGCTTGTGTCAGGATTGCGGGATGCAGAGTCTGATCAGGTGGTGGATGGGGAAGATTTTTTGCAAGGATTGAAAAGCAAAATGGTTGATGATAAATAGCAAATGTCCAAGAGAATTTTTTTTCTTACTAAACAGGCCGCTTCAGACATCCAGGAGATAACGGAATATATAGCCAGGGATAACATAGAAAACGCGATCCGATTTGCGGATGAACTTCTCGAAGTATGCAGGAGCATACCGGATTTTCCGGAGATAGGCAGGGTCGTGCCGGAAGTAGGACAGCCCCAGATCCGGGAAATTATCCATAAAAATTATCGCTTGGTTTATACGGTTCGTAAGGGAAAAGTATTTATCCTGCAAGTTTTTAATGCTGCGAGGCTCTTTCGTATGCAAGACATTACTGAGGAATAGGCTGTTTATGTTATAATCTACTCGGAACGAAAAAACACGGTCCGGTTGGTAGTCCGGATGCATTGGTCATTAGAGTTTACCGCCATATAGCATGCGGCCGGTGTCGTATCCTTCCCCCCTCGGGATGTCCATCGTTCCTGAAGACCGCAGGAGGGGATTTGCATGCAGTTGATCATTTACTACGATGGGCAATACTGGGCAGGAGTCTTGGATGAGTCAGCCGGATCGCGGCTCAGAGCCTGCCGCCATATCTTCGGGACGGAGCCACACAATGATGAGGTACTAAAGTTCGCCGTCACCAGGGCCGGGCCGTTACTGGCCGCCGTTCGAGCGGAGGTAAATACGAAACCTTTGTTGGAGCGGTGGATCAACCCAAAGCGTATGCTGCGGTAGGCTGCCAGGGCGACTAAGGATAGTGGCGCGGGCACCAGGGCACAGCAGGCGATCCAGGCGGAACTGGAGAGCCGCAAGCAGGAGCGGCGCATCATCTCTCGCCAGGAAAGAGAGGCGCTGGCAGAGCGCAAGCGGGAGATTGCCCGGCAGAAAGCCAAGGCCAAGCACCGCGGCCGGTAAGTGCTACGTGTTTTAACCGTAAATCTTCAAATCGCCTAAAATATATTGACAGGACAAGACGGCAGACAGTATACTATCTTTGAGTTTAAATTACAGTTGAGCGCAGAGCATGGTGACAACTTCATAGCAATATGAGCATAGACGAGCCGAGATGAGTCGAGACGAGATGAGCTGAGCTGAGGGTTATTTGCTGTTAGGGCATTCGAGCCAGCACTCATTTGGGTGCTGGCTTTTGTATTGGAGGGAGAGCATGGTATGGCCTATCCTTTGCGTGATGACTACCTGGAGGAACCTGAGAACGGCCGGTTCGGGATCACCCCGGTGTGGGATGAACTGGTGGTAGATCTCGATACCCCGATCTCCATCTTCATGAAGGCCGCTGCCGGGCCCTACACCTACTTGCTGGAGAGTGTCGAAGGCGGCGAGCAACTGGCCCGCTACTCCTTTATCGGATTCGAACCTCTGCTGATCTACCAGGCCAAGGGCAGGCAGATCACGATCGAACGTGACGGTCAGAAAATATTGGAGGAGGGCGAACCGCTGGCCAGGTTGCACCAGTTGCTGGACAGCCTGCAGGTGGGACCGGTGCCGGATGAGCCGCGCTTCTTCGGAGGGGCGGTGGGCTACTTCGGCTACGACCTAGTACGCCATTATGAGCGGCTGCCGGAAACTGCCAAGGATGACCTGGAACTGCCCGACTGTTTCTTCATCCTCACCAGGGTGGTGCTGATCTATGACCACGTCCGGCATTCCGTTAAGATCGTCGCCCTCGTTCTCAAGGGGGATGACCCGGCGGCTGCATATAATGAAGCACTGTCCACCATTGATCAGGTCAAGCGGCGCATTACGAGTGCGCTGCCGGAGCCAGCAGTTGGCAGCGAGGCTGTCTCTGACAGTAATCCCTTAGCCAGTGGCCTCCCGCATGATCTAGGAGCTGTCTCTGACAGGGGCGATGTCAGTGTCACCTCGAACATCACCAAAGAGCAGTACATGGACAGCGTCCGGCGGGCGAAAGAGTACATCGAGGCCGGGGATATCTTTCAGGTAGTGCTGTCTCAGCGGCTGCAGGCGGAGGTGGGGGCCGATCCCTTCGAGGTATACCGCCGGCTGCGTTCCCTCAATCCATCCCCCTACATGTATTACCTGCGCTTCGGGGAACTACAGATTGTCGGCTCCTCACCGGAGATGCTGGTGCGCGTGGAGAACGGTTCGGCGGAGACCAGGCCGATCGCCGGCACCCGCCGACGAGGCAGCAATCAGGACGCAGACGATGCTCTCGCCAAGGAACTGCGGGCTGACCCCAAGGAATGCGCCGAGCACCTGATGCTGGTCGATCTGGGCCGCAACGACCTGGGGCGGGTCTGCGCCTATGGGAGCGTTAAAGTGACCAGGCTGATGGAGGTGGAGCGGTATTCCCACGTGATGCACCTGGTGTCCGTAGCCCAGGGACGGCTGGCCGAAGGGCGCGATGCTTATGACGCCCTGGTTTCCTGCTTCCCGGCGGGCACCCTGTCCGGTGCGCCCAAGATCCGGGCGATGGAGATCATCGAGTCGCTGGAGACTACCAGGCGCGGCCCCTACGGCGGCGCCATCGGCTACCTGGGCTTCAATGGCAACCTGGATGCCTGCATCACCATCAGGACGATCGTGATCAAGGACGGAATTGCCTACGTGCAGGCGGGGGCCGGGATCGTGGCCGATTCCGATCCGCTACAGGAGTATGAAGAAACAATGCGCAAGGCTGAGGCGCTGTTGCAGGCTCTGCGATTGACTGAAGAGGCCAGTCTTGTTTAAAAAACACCGGCATTAAAGGAGGAATAACCATGGGGGCAGACACTTGCATGAAGCAGACCATCGAGAAAGTGGTCAATCATTACCCGCTATCAGAGGTGGAGGCCGAAGAGGTCATGGAGCTGATCATGGAGGGAGAGGCGACCCCGGCACAGATCGCCGCCCTGATCACTGCCCTGCGGATGAAGGGGGAGACGGTGGAGGAGATCGCCGGCTTCGCCCGGGCGATGCGGGCGAAGGGGAGCCGGATCGCCCCGCGCTGTCATCAGATGGTGGATACCTGCGGCACCGGCGGCGATCAGCGGTTCACCTTCAACATCTCTACCACCGCAGCCTTTGTGGTGGCCGGAGCCGGTCTGCCGGTGGCCAAGCACGGCAATCGCTCGGTTTCCAGCCGCTGCGGCAGCGCCGACGTACTGGAAGCCCTGGGGGTCAACGTAGCAGTAACCCCTGCAGAGGTGGAGCGCTGCCTGGAGGAGACCGGGATCGGCTTCCTGTTTGCCCCGGTGTTCCATGCCGCTATGAAGTATGCTATCGGCCCCCGGCGGGAGATTGGCATCCGCACCGTCTTCAATCTGTTAGGGCCTCTTACCAACCCGGCCGGAGCCCAGATCCAGTTGCTGGGCGTTTACGACCCCAACCTCACCGGGGTGATTGCCTGCGTTCTGCGCAAGCTTGGCGCCCGGCGGGCGATGATAGTGCATGGCAGTGACGGCCTGGACGAGATCACCAACACCGGCCAGACCCGGATCAGCGAGCTGAACGGCGACCAGATCAAGACCTACTACCTGAAGCCGGCAGACCTCGGTCTCAGCCAGGGACACCTGGAGGAGATCCTGGGCGGCAACGCCGAGGAGAACGCCCGGATTACCCGTGACGTATTGAGTGGTTCCCCAGGCCCCTGCCGGGACGTGGTGCTGATGAACGTCGCTGCCGCCCTGATGGTTGGCGGCAAGGTGGACACCATGCAGGACGGTGTGCAACTGGCGGCGGAGATCATCGATTCGGGGGCAGCTATGGCCAAGCTGGAGAGCCTGGTGGCCTTTACCCGTAAATGTGCTTGAGGAGTGTTGCCGAGTGTTTCTGGACCGTATTCTGACGGTAAAATATGATGAGTTGGAATACCGCCGCCTGTGGCGCCCGATCAGGGAGTTGAAGGCCCGGGCCAATGGCGCTGTACCGACCCGGGATTTCTATGCTGCCGTCAAGAAAAATGATGGAGAGGGCAGGCCGGCTCCCGTCAATCTGATCGCCGAGATCAAGAAGGCCTCTCCGTCCCGGGGGGTGATTCGCCAGGATTTCGACCCGGTGGCTATTGCCAGGGCCTACGAACTGGGTGGGGCGCGGGCGATCTCCATCCTCACCGACGAGACCTTCTTCCAGGGGCATGCGGACTATCTGGCCATGGCCCGGGGTGCAACCGGGCTGCCGCTGTTGCGCAAGGACTTTATCATCAGCGACTACCAGATCTTCGAATCCCGCGCCCTGGGGGCGGACGCGGTGTTGTTGATCACCGCCATCCTGGCCCCCAGCCAACTCGAGGATTACCTGGGGCTGGCAGCCGAACTGGGCCTGTCGGTCCTGGTCGAGGTACATAGCGCACCCGAGGCGATCCTGGCCGCCGGGAACCCGCCGGGAGCGCGGCTGGTGGGGATCAACAATCGGGATCTGCAGAACTTCAAGACCGATCTGAGCACCACCTACAACCTGCTTCCTCTGATCCCGCCAGGTGTGATGGTGGTGAGCGAGAGCGGCATCCGTACCCATGAGCAGGTGCTGCGCCTGGGGGAGGCCGGGGTGGACGCCGTGCTGGTCGGGGAGGCCTTGATGGAACAGGACGATCTGGCGGGGGCGGTCCGGATGCTGCTCGAGGGGGATGCTACCAATGGTGCGGGTTAAGATCTGCGGGATCAGGACGATGGAGGCCGCCCTGGCAGCGGTGGAGGCCGGAGCCGATGCCCTGGGCTTCGTCTTCGCTTCCAGCGCACGGCAGATAGAGCCCGGGGAGGCCGCACGGATCATCGAGCAATTACCGCCTTTTATCAGCACGGTAGGAGTATTTGTGGATGCCCCCCGTCAGCAGGTGCAGGAGATAGCCGAAACCTGCCGGCTGGATCTGCTGCAGTTTCACGGGGAGGAACCCCCGGCCTACTGCCGGGGCTGGCGACAGCCGGTGGTCAAGGGATTCCGGGTGCGCGACGATTCGGTGTTGGAACAGGTTTCCCGGTATGATGTGGCTGCCTGCCTGCTGGACGCTTACGTGCCAGGCCAGGCGGGGGGCACCGGACGGAGCTTCAACTGGGAACTGGCCCGTCAGACCGGGTCAGGACGTTGCATCATCCTGGCCGGAGGGATCACGCCGGAGAACGTAGAGCAGGCGGTGTCCCAGGCCAGACCCTATGCCATTGACGTCAGCAGCGGAGTGGAGACCGGCGGCGTCAAGGACCCGGTCAAGATCGCGGCGCTGCTTAAAGCAGTGAGGAGGTTGAATTATGAGCTCGACTAAGATTGAGATGCCGGATGCAGGCGGCCACTTCGGCGCCTTCGGCGGGCAGTTCGTCCCGGAGACGCTGATGCCGGCCCTGGAGGAACTGACCAGAGCCTACTCGGAGGCGCGGCAGGATCCCGCCTTCGACGAGGAGCTACGCTATTACCTGAAGCATTATGTGGGGCGGCCGAGCCCGCTCTATTTTGCCGAGCGGTTGACCAGGCGCCTGGGGGGCGCCCGTATCTATCTGAAGCGGGAGGACCTCAACCATACCGGGGCGCACAAGATCAACAACACCCTGGGCCAGGCGCTGTTAGCCAAAAGAATGGGTAAGCGGCGTGTGATCGCCGAGACCGGGGCCGGCCAGCACGGGGTGGCTGCTGCCACTACGGCGGCCATGTTCGATATGGAGTGCGCCGTCTACATGGGCGAGGAGGACATCAAGCGCCAGGAACTGAACGTCTTCCGGATGCGGCTGCTGGGAGCCGAGGTGGTGCCCGTGACCAGCGGCAACCGGACGCTGAAGGATGCCATGAACGAGGCGTTGCGCGACTGGGTGACCAACGTCCGGAGTACTTACTACCTGCTGGGTACCGTCGGTGGGCCGCACCCCTACCCGATGCTGGTGCGGGACTTCCAGTCGGTGATCGGGGTGGAGGCCCGGGCGCAGTTGCTGGAGCAGGAAGGGCGTCTGCCGGATTGCATCGTGGCCTGTGTGGGCGGTGGCAGCAACTCCATGGGGATCTTCCATCCCTTCCTGGAGGACCCGGTGCGCCTGATCGGGGTGGAAGCGGCGGGGCAGGGGATTGCCACTGGCCAGCACGCTGCCACCTTGACCGCCGGCCAGGTCGGGGTGCTGCACGGCGCTCTGAGCTACCTGCTGCAGGACCCGCACGGGCAGGTGGTGGAAGCTTACTCTATCTCCGCCGGCCTGGACTACCCGGGGGTGGGGCCTGAGCACAGTTACCTCAAGGATTCCGGCCGTGCCGAGTACGTGGCGGTCACAGACAGCGAGGCCCTGGAGGCATTTCAACTGCTGTCCCGGACCGAGGGGATCCTGCCGGCCCTGGAGAGCGCCCATGCCGTGGCCTACGCAGCCAAGCTGGCGCCCGGGATGAACAGCGATCAGATCATGATCATCAACATCTCCGGGCGGGGCGATAAGGATGTCCCTGCCATTACGCAAATCCTGGGGGTGAAGTAGATGCCGCAAGCTGAACCCGGCATGACCTTGGCGGACAGCGCCAGATTGAACCGGATCGATGCTGTATTCGACCGGCTGCGGCGGGGTGGCTGCAAGGGGCTGATCGCTTACATCACTGCCGGCGACCCCGACTACGATGCCACCGCCGAACTGGTGCTGGCCATGGAGCGGGCCGGGGCCGACCTGATCGAACTGGGCGTACCCTTCTCCGACCCGATGGCTGACGGCCCGGTGATCCAGCGCGCCTCGTTGCGTTCCCTATCAGGCGGAACGACTCTGGCCGGAATCCTAGGCCTGGTGCGGCGTCTTCGGGAAAGGACCCAAATTCCGTTGTTGTTGATGACCTATTATAATCCCGTGCTGCACTATGGACTGGCCTCCTTTGCTGCCGAAGCGGGCGCCATGGGTGTGGACGGGCTGATCATCCCGGATCTGCCGGTGGAGGAGAGTGCCCCGCTACTGGCGGAACTACATCCATACCATGTGCACCTCGTCCCCTTCGCCGCACCTACCAGCACCCCTCAGCGTCTGGACCGGATCGGGCAACTGGCCCAGGGGTTTGTCTACTGCGTCTCCCTGACCGGGGTGACTGGCGCTCGCCAGGGTCTGCCCCCAGACATTGAGGAATTCATGGAACGGGCGCGAGCCCGCACCACCCAGCCGCTGGCGATCGGCTTCGGTATCTCCAGCCCGGAGCAGGCAGCCCTGATGGCGAAGCTAGGAGATGCCGTGATCGTGGGCAGCGCCATCGTCAGCCTGGTCGAGCAATATGCCGCAGACCGGGAGCAAATGCTGGAACGGGTGGCCTCTCTGGTACAATCCCTGAAGCAGGCGATTAGCCCGGCGGATTGAGGTGATCCGCCTGGCGTACTGCTGAAGCAGAATTCCATACAGATAAATGGGGTGGCTGTCTGGTGCGCCCCTTTTTGCTGTAATTTTATAGTATACTTTTATATTTCTATAAATTATAATATAAGGAAGTTAAGTTTGATTATTTGCCGGTCTTGATCAGAGGGAGGAACTAAAGATGAGCCTGTTTACGATCGATCGGGACAAGTGTACGGGTGACGGTATCTGTGCCGCGGTCTGCCCGGTGGGCATCATCAAGGCGCCGGATAAAGGCGGCTGTCCGGAGCCGGTGCCCGGCGCAGAGCGGATCTGCATCGAGTGCGGCCACTGCTTGGCCGTTTGTCCGCATGGGGCGCTTCAACTGGAGAGCATGAGGGATTTAGAAACACCTGCAATCGATCCCGGTCTACTGGCTGGTCCGGATCAGTTGGAGTTACTCATGTGTGCCCGGCGCTCGGTGCGCGTCTACCAGGACAAGCCGGTACCCCGGGATCTGCTGGCCAAGCTGATCGCTGTTGCCCGTTATGCGCCTTCTGGTCACAACTCCCAGCCAGTGCACTGGCTGGTAATCGAGGACGTGGATGAAGTGCAGCGCCTGGCCGGGCTGGTGATCGACTGGATGCGCCTGATGGCCAAGGAAAATCCGGCGCAGGCTGGTACAATTGGACTCGTTAAGTTGGTGGATGGTTGGGACGAGGGAAAGGATCTCATCTGCCGCAATGCTCCCCATCTGATTATCGCTCATGCCGCTTCGCCGATGGGGCTGTCGGCCTGTACCATCGCCCTCACCTATCTGGAGCTAGCTGCTTTCGCCAACGAGTTGGGGGCCTGCTGGGCCGGCTTCCTGAATTGGGCGGCCACCTCCTATCTGCCACTGCAGCAGGCCCTAGCCCTGCCCGAGGGGCACCAGTGCTGCGGGGCGCTGATGATCGGTTACCCGAAGTTCCGGTACCACCGTATTCCCGCCCGCAAGGCACCGCCGGTTGCCTGGCGCTAAGAGGCGGCGGGGAGCACTTCTTGCCTTGGTATGGCGTATTCACTTCAGCAAAGCACGGGCGGACCTGCATTTACCCCGCGATAGAGAACGCAAAATGGCGCATCTGAAGCGGATGCCAAGGGTCGATATGATATAATTGAGTAAACAACGGGCGGCCCTGTTTGGGGCCGCTGTGCTACTGAAATAGGAGTATCCGGATTTAGGCAGCTTCATGAAGTCGAATCATAATCTTGGGAAGAAAACATGAACAAACAGACGCTCAAATCCAACCTGCTGCTTTTGCTGACTGCCTGTATCTGGGGCTTCGCCTTCGTGGCGCAGCGCGTCGGGGTCGCCTTTGTAGGGCCGTTCACCTTCAACGGGGTCAGATTTGCGCTGGGCAGCCTGTCGCTGCTTCCCCTAATGCTCTTCTTTGGCAATAAGTCTTCAGTTTTCAGATCACCGGCCAGTTTGCCGGCGCGGGGGAGTCTCCGCGTTGTCATTCCAGCCGGCCTGATTTCCGGGCTGATCCTGTTTGGCGGAGCATCGCTGCAGCAGGTGGGGCTGATCTATGTTGATACCTCAGCCGGTAAAGCGGCCTTCATCACCGGCCTATACATCGTATTGGTGCCGATCCTGGGGATATTCCTCAAAAAGTATATCAGCCTGAGCAATTGGCTGGGCGCTGTCATCGCCCTGGCTGGGTTATACTTTTTATGCATCAAGCAGGGCTTTGCCATGTCTTATGGAGATCAGCTCGAACTGGCGGGGGCTTTTTTCTGGGCCGGCCACATCCTGGCGATCGATCACTTCACCCAAAAGGTGGATACCTTGAAACTGGCCTGTACCCAGTTTGCCGTCTGTGCGGTGCTCAGCCTGGCGGTGGCCCTGATCTGGGAGCCGATCACCGCGGACGGCCTCCGGCAGGCGGGTATCCCCATTCTCTATAGCGGATTGTTGTCGGTCGGTGTCGCCTACACCCTGCAGATCTTCGGCCAGAAGCACGCCCAACCGGCACCGGCGGCGATCATCATGAGCCTGGAGACGGTCTTCGCAGCTCTGGGCGGCGCCGTGTTGCTCAACGAGAGCCTGGGAGTACGGGGCATCCTGGGGTGCGCCCTCATGTTCACGGGTATGCTGCTGTCACAACTGCAGATGCTGGTCACTACATCCCGGCCAGCGCAGAAGCACCTGCCTGTGCCGTTCTCTTCCTGACCCTTTCTCCCTTTAATCATAACTCAAGAAAGCCCTCGTTACACCTGCTGCAGGTCAATCATGCCTTGCGCTCAGTTTATTCTATTTGTTTGAGACCATTCTCCGGCCCAGTTCGGGGAGGGACAGCAGCGCCACCCCAAAGAAGAGATAGCCAATGCAGATGTACAAGAACGCCAGATCTGTGTTCGACCCTGCCAACAGCATGATCGCGTAGGACGGAATGAGAAAGGTATAATGGGCAAACCCGCATTAGTGGGCGTGGGTGTGGGGGCGGGGCGGGCCGAAGAACTGGTAAAAGTTGCACTCGATGCGGCCGTTATACAGCTTGCGCTTCTTGTCGGCGCGGCGGCCGAACAGTTTCTCGAAACCGTGATGGGCGGTTAATACATAGAAGGACCAGGTATTCAGCTGCTTGAACACCTGCCCCATCTCCCGGTACAGGCGCTCTACGCCCTGTGCGTCTTCCATCCGCTCGCCGTAGGGCGGGTTGCAGATGATGCAGCCGTATTGACGCTTGGTCTGCAACTCTGCCAGGGGCGCCTGCTGCCAGGAGATCTGCTCGGTCACGCCAGCTTGGCGGGCATGGTAGCGGGCGAGGCTGAGCACTTCCGGATCGATGTCGGTGCCCCGGATCTGCAGCTTCAGATCCCGGCGGATCAGGTCCCGGGCTTCCAGGCGGGCGTCGCGCCATAACTGCTCCGGTATCACCGGCCAAGTACCGGCGGCGAATTCCCTATTCAGTCCCGGGGCGATATTGAGCCCGATTAGGGCGGCTTCGATGGGTATGGTGCCGGAACCGCACAGTGGATCGAGCAGGGGCTGCTCCGGCCGCCAGCGGCTCAGGCTGATCATGGCGGCGGCCAGGGTCTCCTTGAGTGGCGCGGTACTGCTCAGCTTGCGGTAGCCACGCTTGTGCAGGCCAGGGCCGCTGGTGTCGATGGTCAGGGTGGCGATATCTTTCAGCAACGCCACCTCGATGGTAAAGCGCGGGCCGGTCTCCTCGAACCACTGGCGGTGATAGCGGGTCTTCAGGCTCTCCACCACCGCCTTCTTGACGATCGCCTGGCAGTCCGGCACGCTGAACAGCTTGGACTTGATCGACTTCCCCTCGACGGGGAAGTTGGCGTTCTCGGGGATCCAGTCTGCCCAGGGCAGCGCCTTGGTCCGTTCAAACAACTCGTCGAAGGATAGGGCGGAAAACTCACCCATCCTGATCAGCACCCGGTCGGCGCTGCGCAGCCAGAGATTGGCCCGGCAGATCGCCTCCGGGCCGGCCTTGAAGGCCACCCTGCCGTTGGCCACGCTGGCATCCTCATAGCCGAGCAACTGCACCTCACGGGCCACCACCGCCTCCAAGCCGAAGGTGGCGGTGGCGATCAACTCCACTGTGTCTATCGTGTATACCCCTCTCACTTAAGATGTAGTATGATTGTTGTTTCATTATCGCAGAATGCATCATTGCCTTGCAAGGCGATTGCCGCTGGTTTTGTTCGGGTACCGGCGGGCCAGGATGCAAAAAGGGTGTGTTATAATAACAACGAAGCTAGAGTGGCGTAATGATTGAGATGTAGCGTTAAATCCGATGTTAAGCCTGACCCCGGGGGTGAGTAGATGAAACGGCTGGTGCTGGCGGAAAAACCGAGCGTGGCCCGGGAGATTGCCAGAGTCTTGAACTGCACCACCAAAAACAAGGGCTTTTTCGAGGGCACGCAGTATGTGGTCACCTGGGCGCTGGGGCACCTGGTGACCCTGGCCGAGCCCGAGGACTACGACCAGAAATATAAACAGTGGCGGTTGGAGGACCTGCCAATGGTCCCGCCGCACATGAAACTCAAAGTGATCAGGCAGTCCTCCCACCAGTTTGCCACCGTCAAATCGCTGATGCAGCGCTCGGATATCAACGAGCTGGTGATCGCCACTGACGCTGGACGGGAGGGAGAGTTGGTCGCCCGCTGGATCATGGCCCTGGCCAATTGGAAAAAGCCCTTCCGGCGCTTGTGGATCTCCTCCCAGACTGATGCTGCCATCCGGGACGGTTTTGCCAGCCTAAAGCCCGGGACTGCCTACGACAACTTGTATGATGCCGCCGCTTGCCGGGCCGAGGCCGACTGGCTGATCGGGTTGAACGTGACCCGGGCGCTAACCTGCAAGTTCAATGCTCAGTTGACCGCCGGCCGGGTGCAGACCCCCACCCTGGCCATGATCGTGCAGCGCGAGAACGAAATCAAGGAGTTTGTGCCGGTGGATTACTGGACAATTCGGGCCGAATTCGGGGATTACTTCGGCGATTGGCGTGGGGCAGCGGGAAATAGCCGCCTCTTCGACCGTTTAAAGGCTGAGGAGATCGCCGCCAGGGTCCGCGACCAATCAGGAACAATCATCGAGGTGAAGACCGAGGGCAAGAGTGAACAGCCGCCCCTGGCCTATGACCTGACCGAATTGCAGCGGGATGCCAACCGCCGTCTGGGCTGGTCTGCCCAGAAAACCCTGCAGGTCTTGCAGGTCTTGTATGAACGGCATAAGGTGGTCACCTACCCGCGCACCGACGCCCGCTATATTACCACCGACATCGTACCGACGCTGTCGGCCCGTTTGCGGTCGATGGGCGTCGGGCCCTATGCGCCGCTGGTGGCGCCGCTGCTGCAGAAACCCCCGACTCCGGGCAAGCGCTTCGTGGACAACAGCAAGGTGTCGGATCATCATGCCATTATCCCGACCGAACAGCCCCTGCTATTGAAAGACTTGACGATCGAGGAGAGAAACCTCTACGACCTGATTGCCAGGCGCTTCCTGGCCGTATTATATCCCCCCTACACCTATGACCAGACCACATTGGTCACGGAGGTCAAGGCAGAGCGCTTTTACTCCTGTGGCCGGGTAGTCAAGTCCCAGGGTTGGCGGGCGGTGACGGTGCAGTTGACAGACAGGGAGGAGAAAGCGGGGGAGGAGGCGCTGCCCGAACAGACGCTGGCCCAGCAGCACAAAGGGGCCGTGAAAAAGGTCAAGGCCTGCAAAGTCACTAAAAAGCAGACCAAGCCCCCAGGGCGCCACACAGAAGCCACCCTGCTGACCGCCATGGAGAGCCCGGGGAAACTGATCGAGGACGAAGAGTTGCGTGAGGCCGTCAAACAGGGTGGGCTGGGGACACCGGCCACCCGGGCGGAGATCATCGAGAAACTGCTGAACCATAACTATGTCGAGCGCAGCGGTAAGGAACTGGTACCCACCTCCAAGGGGATCCAACTGGTGAACCTGGTGGCGCCGGCGTTGAAGACACCGGAACTGACCGCCCGCTGGGAGCAGTCTCTGTCCGGCATCGCCCAGGGCAAGGAGGACAAGACAAAGTTTTTGATCGCCATCAGGCAGCATGCCGAGGAACTGGTCAAGAACGTCCGGTTGGACAGCACCACCGTCTATCATGCGGACAATATCTCCAAGACCAAGTGCCTGGCCTGCGGCAAGTTTATGCTGCTGGTCAGCGGCAAGCGCGGCCAGATGCTGATCTGTCCCGACCGGGAGTGCGGGCACCGGCAGCCGGTGGACAATGATGGTTACAGTGGCTTCAAGAGTTCACCGGGGGCCAGCCGGATGAACCAGAAACTGATCGCCCAGTACAGTGATCAGGGGGCGATCGGCAGCAACCTGGGGGATCTGTTGAAAAAGGCCCTGGGAGAGCCGGGTGACGGGGAAAAACAGAATCGATAAAGCAAGCCAGGCTAATCCCGCCTTAACCCCAAGAAGGCCTTGCAAAATCTTTTGTTAAGGAGCAGATGCATGAAGTTCGCATTTATCATCCACCCGCTCGACCTGGAGTATGTAACTAGCCGGTTCAGGCTTTTCAAGCTCTTGCCGGGAGCCCTGACTGAAGGGATCATGCGAAATGTCCCGGTTTACAAGGCTTCGGAGATCACCGGAGTACGCTCTCCTTATGCAGAGACCGAGGGCTGGTTCATCGTCTGCCCCTTGACCTCCCACCAGATGCTGTCACTGCCCGTCGACTATGTCACCAGACGGATCATCGAGGCTGGCCGGCTGGCAGAGCGGCTGGGTGCTGAGATCGTCGGCCTGGGAGCGATGACGTCGGTAGTCGGTGATGCCGGGATCACTATTGCCAACAACCTGAATATTGCCGTCACCAGCGGTAATAGCTATACCGTGGCCACCGCCCTGGATGGCGCCTGCCGGGCTGCGGAATTCATGGGGATCAAGCTAAGCCAGGCGGAGGTGACGGTGGTGGGAGCTACTGGTTCCATCGGTAGTGTCTGTGCCCGGATGCTGGCGCCGGAGGTGGGCAGCATGACCTTGGTAGCCAAGGAGCGCCACCGTCTGGAAAGGGTTGCCCACCAGATCCTGACTGATACCGGAGTTGTACCCCGGCTGACCATGGATATCCGGGAGGCCCTGCGAAATGCCGATGTAGTGATCACCGTGACCTCGGCGGTGGATTCAGTGATCGAACCATCCTATCTCAAAACTGGTGCGGTGGTCTGCGATGTGGCCCGACCGCGGGACGTCTCCTACCAGGTGGCCCAGATGCGCCCGGACGTACTGGTGATCGAAGGGGGCGTGGTGGATGTGCCTGGCGATGTGGAGTTCAATTTCAACTTCGGTTTCCCGCCCAAAACTGCCTACGCTTGCATGGCCGAAACCATGATCCTGTCCTTGGAGAACCGGGCGGAAAGTTTTAGTCTGGGGCGCGACCTGTCAGTGAACCAGGTGCGGGAGATCAGCGCCCTGGGTCGCAAGCACGGTTTCAAACTGGCCGGGTTCCGCAGCTTTGAGCGTGCTCTGACTTCATCAGATCTAGAAAAAGTGCGCTCTGCCGCCGAAAAACTGCGTAAACTAGCCCCCAAGGCGATCTAATAAACCCCTGGTAAAAATAAAACTTTAAAATTTTTCTTTCCTCTTCTAGCAAATCTGTGCAATAAATGATACTATTTATGACGAATAATGTCGAAGTTTACAAGGAGGAGAATTGTGAAATCAATCGGAGTTGTGAGGAGACTGGACATGCTGGGCCGGATCGTACTGCCCAAGGACCTGCGCCGGACCATGAACATCGGCAGCAATGCACCAATGGAGATCCTGGTACACGAGGAGAGTATCATTCTGAAAAAGTACGAGCCGGAGTGCATATTCTGCGGCAACGCGGAAAATGTTCGGGACTTTCACGGCAAGAAGGTCTGTCCGGACTGTGCCCAAGAACTCCATAACCAGTTTTCAGCCTAGCTGTGAGAGCGTCGTTTGGCTTTTTGAGCTGGTCTCAACGTAAGATTTGTATGGCAAACTGCAGCATTATGTAGTCAAACACACCCCGTGTTTGTCTGCAGAAGATAGAGCGCAGGTGGCATCCCAGGTCGTGCCATCTGCGCGATTTTTTTACATGAAATCCTTGACAAGGCGAAAAGGCATTCATATAATAGCGAATAAGGTTAAACAGTAAAGTCCAGCGGAGGGCTGGATTTCTTAGTTCCTTTGTTGTTTCCATATCTGTTGCGTACATTATTGGCAGGCAGGACATCTCTAACGGTCGTTGTCTCTTTTTTATAATTAAGGGTTAATGTTAATCGGAGTAACCAGTTGCAGCAATGTTGGGACCGAATAAAAAAACAGTGCCCATCATAAGATTAGTAGCATAAGATTTTGCTAGCGAATTTAATTCGAGGGAGAGAGTGTGTTGCCAGAAAAAGAGGTTCTGTTAACAGGAAACGGAATCAAGAAGCTGGAAGATGAACTGCACAATCTGAAGTCCGTCAAGCGCCGGGAGATTGCGGAGCGCATCCGGACCGCGATTGAGTTCGGAGATATCACAGAGAACTCCGAATATGAAGATGCCAAGAACGAGCAGGCATTTATCGAGGGGCGTATTATCACCCTGGAGAAGATGCTGCGGCACGCCCGCATCATCGATACCAGCCAGACCCCCGAAGACACGGTTTCTGTTGGCGCTACCGTCCTGTTAAAAGACTTGGAGTATGGCGACGAGATCGAATACACCATCGTCGGCTCTGCAGAAGCCGATCCTAATGCCAATAAGATCTCCAACGAGTCTCCGGTAGGGCGGGCGATCCTCGGCCAGAAGGCCGGCTCGGTGGTGGAAGTTAAGGTTCCGGCAGGGGCCTTGAAATATGAAATAATTAGTTTGCATAAATAAATAACATCTCGACAGTCTCTCTTTAAGCTGACAGTATGATCGCAGGAGAACTGGCACAGGGGGATTTTTTTTATGTCTACAGAGCAAAAGCAGCAGGATGCAGACCTCTTTAGCGTACGGCGGGAGAAGCTGGATGAACTCCGGGCCAGTGGTATCGAACCCTACGGAGGGAGGTTTCCGGTTACCCACCGGGCGGCGGAGATCATCAGCCACTATGACGAGTTGGAAGGACAGGAGGTGGCTGTTGCCGGGCGCCTGATGGGCAAGCGTATCCAGGGTAAGGCCGGATTTGCCGACCTGCAGGATTTTACCGGCAAGATCCAGGTCTACGTCAGGCGGGATGACATGGGTGAGGACGCTTACAAGCTGTTCAAGAAGCTGGATATCGGCGACATCATCGGGGTCAGGGGCCGGGTGTTCCGCACCGGGAGCCAGGCGATTACGGTGGCAGTCGCCTCTTTTAGTTTATTGTCCAAATCACTGCGTCCCCTCCCGGAGAAGTGGCACGGCCTGAAAGATGTGGATCTGCGTTACCGGCAGCGCTACCTCGATCTGATCGTCAACCCGGAGGTAAAATCGGTCTTTCTTACCAGGGTACAGATCATCAAGGAGATCCGCCGGTTTATAGACGGTCTGGGTTATATCGAGGTAGAGACACCGATCATGCAGCCGATAGCGGGCGGAGCCACTGCCCGCCCGTTTGTTACTCATCATAACGCCTTGGACATGCCCCTCTATTTGCGTATTGCCCTGGAACTGTATCTTAAGCGGCTGCTTGTCGGGGGTTTTGACAAAGTCTACGAGATTAACCGGGTATTTCGGAACGAGGGGATCTCCACCAAGCACAATCCCGAGTTCACCATGTTGGAGTTTTACCAGGCCTATGCCGACCTCGGTGATATGATCGCCATCACGGAGAATATGCTCAGCAGCGTGATCAACACGGTACTGGGAACATCCAAGGTCCGGTACGGTGAACAAGAGATCGACTTCTCTTTGCCTTTTCAAAGAATGACCATGCTCGACGCAGTACAGTCATATACCAATGAGGATTTCAGCCACTTTGATGCGGAGATCGCATATGATCAGGCCCGGTCCCTGGGGTTGGATGTGGAACGCGGCACTTCCTGGGGCAAGATCTTCAACGAGGTGTTCGAGGCTTTTGTGGAGGACAAGCTGGTTCAGCCCACCTTTATCACCGGTCACCCGGTGGACATCTCGCCTCTGGCCAGAAGGAGCAAGGAACACCCCATGCTGGCCGAGCGTTTCGAGCTGTTCATCAATACCTGGGAGATCGCCAACGCCTTTACCGAACTGAACGACCCGATCGACCAGCGACAGCGCTTCGAGCAGCAGGTGCAGGAGCGGGAGCACGGGGATGAAGAGGCTCATGTAATGGACGAGGACTTTCTGGATGCCCTGGAATACGGCATGCCACCCGCCGGTGGTGAGGGTATCGGGATTGACCGCCTGGTGATGATCCTCACCAACTCCCCATCGATCCGCGACGTCATCCTCTTTCCCACCATGCGTCCCCGCGACTAGCAGGGGCGGGTTCACTGATTGCCACCACGTACCAAACGCAGTCCGGGATGGCCGCTGCATACCAGTCGGACTGCCTATCTGTCTGCAAAAACCTCTAGTACCAGTGCTTTTACAGATCATTGATCCGGCAGTTTAAATAATATTATAGGAAAATGTGCGAATATGTGTTGACATTCGTCGCGTCTTTCACTAGAATTACATATTGCTGTGACCCACCAGGCAAACTTGTAAAAGAGCCAGATGGGTGAACGGCAAGGCAACCAGATTGACAATATATTAAGACTGTGTTAAGATTAGTCTCCGAAGCCGGTGAGAAGCCGGCTCTCTGAGACACAGGTCCTTGAAAACTGAATAGCCGTGCAGAGCGATTTGTTAAAAAAGCTTATTTGGAGAGTTTGATCCTGGCTCAGGACGAACGCTGGCGGCGTGCTTAACACATGCAAGTCGAACGGTT
>Ga0187886_1001303_pt1 | contig 23248 bp, 29 predicted proteins | sample June2016WEW_20_1_FD_133001 | JGI IMG/M metagenome (GOLD analysis project Ga0187886, IMG submission 133001) | Peatland microbial communities from SPRUCE experiment site at the Marcell Experimental Forest, Minnesota, USA - June2016WEW_20_150 | ecosystem: Environmental > Terrestrial > Soil >... | reverse complement strand
CAAAACCAACTCCGCTTAAAGCATCCTTGCGCATATCTATCGACTACAATATTGTCCCGACGATGCTTAAAATGCCACGCATCAACCGATTCTTTACAGCCTCGAATGAGCCGACAGTTAACACTTAGAAAATGAGCCATCAACTTAACAGAACCCTAATGCGGGCGCTGTCAAGTTGCCGTCGGTTAAGTCGGAGTTTTGTTGTTTTTGCCTCTGTCAAGAATCGTCGGGTAGGCAAAGAACCTTAACTGAAGCTGGCGTCAGAATAACCATGCGAAGGAATCGTCTACTGGGCATATTGCTTCTCGTTCTTGTCCTTCCAGTGGTGCTAATCGCACTTACTTCTGGATTGATAACGGATGTACGCGACTTCACGAATCAGATATTCGGAGCAATTGTAATCGGCCTATTGTTTACTGGGGCATCATTACTGTCGAGGGGCTGGTCGTCTACAGAACCTAAACCTGAACCTGACTTGAAAATCGTTAATCCAAGGTATCGTGGCGGCGGATTCCACGGCAAAATTCAGAACTCATGGTCATGGGTTCTGATTCTTCGCAACGATGGACTAAGAGATGGAGAGATTCGGGATTTCACCGTCAAAATAGCGGAGATTGAACCAACAAATCTAGGGTTAACACTCAACCATTCCTTTGCAACGGTAGGAGTCAACGGCCTACAAAGGAAGGAGAGTTCAAAACAAGTGGACTTGAGCATACGTTACGCAAACCAAGGGCCAGAATGGCACCCAGTTCACGCTATGGTCACAAGACTTGTGGCTAATCTAACTTGGGAAAAGGAGACTCTGAAAGGGTTCGAATCAGATAGTCTGCAACTGACATTGGTACCCGCACCGTCTCAATGAGTGCCCTTCATCCTCGCGTTCTGGATTAGTGTGAGCCATTTGTTGCCGCCTTGAACGGTTATTCCCGCCAAGTCTGCCGGTGTTTTTCCGTTTAGGCTCATGTGTGGGCGCACGTAGTTGTGGTAGATTTGAAGTCCAGTTAAGATAGGGCTGTCAGGGTTCTTGAGGTTTCGAGTAACCTTCTCGCGGTCACGAATTTCTCCATTGAGGCGTTCCATCTTGTTATTGTTGTGCTGTCCAGCCAATGTAATTTGCCGAATGTGAACAGTGCTATCCGCTTGCTTGTTTGTTCGGTACTCTTTGAGCCAAGCATCACGGTACGAGCGTAAGCCGTCTATGTATAGCGTGTAATCCTTGGCAATGAACAAAATAATGGTGGCAATGTCGGACGACATGGTAAAAGCCCTGGAGCTTGAGCGCAAAGCTCGTAAACTAGAATCTATACCCGAAACCGTGAGAGCTCTCTTAGGCGAATATTTCAAGGTCAACACTAGATGAGGCTAAGGGTCAATGGAAAGGTTAGCTCGTTCTTCTCTTTTGGACTCCTCGTGTACGTGCAATTTCCGACAGTTGGATGCAAAAACCCACTTAATTCGACTTTGATATCGATATCGCCCGAATCAGCTTTGCGCAAAAGACAGATTGCTCCGTGTTTTGGAAGCTCGAAAGTTGCCTTAATTTTCATCTTAAGAAGTTGAGTTTTGTCTTGAGTAATCCGAAAATAGTTCTCATAAGGTGTGGGTGGGTCAATACTACCGGATGAGATTTCGGATTTCGTAATACCAATTAGAGTACCATTTTCAATGCCAATATCAAACCAATCGGTTGTACTTGTCAACAGAAATTCTAAGGTAGCTTTTCCGTGTGCTTTATGTTGCAAGGTTTCTGATTTCTGTTGTCTAGGTCTATCCATTACCTCTGTAGATGTCCGTGTTTCGACTCTTTGGTTTACGTCCTCCCTTCGCTCTTTCTTTCTCCTTTCATAAAACCAGTGAATCACCACTATGACCATATAGATAGCGGCAAAACCGAAAACAACACGAACCGCGTAGTAACCTGCATTTGGGATAATTGAATCGAAGAATGCCGAAGTCTCAGCTTGCCAAACATAGGCAGCAAACGCGATCATGCCGCCGACCAACCCACTGAGGGTTTCTTTTCTGCCCATGTCAGCCACAGCTCAAACTTCGTGGCTACTCTCTTATGAGCACTCCATGTTCCGCTCTGTAACCCCCTGAACCTTGTTCCAAGGATGTAACAGGGCCCATTACCGACGGTTTTTGACAGCTCGACGATTTCGGGCAAACCGACGGAGACTTGACAGAACCCTAATGCGGGTTCTGTCAGCCTTCTTTAGACCCCGTCAATTAGATAGAACCTTAATGCGAGTTCTTGACGGGTTGTGTCCCCTCTCTATTGTAACTTAGGTTACACTGCCAATATGTGGGTGCGACGTTGAAGTAGAGCCGTAGGGCGTGACGCCAGCTTGCCTGATACAGAGTCAAGCGTACTCGACCCAGGGTGGAACGGTGATTGCCCAGCATGCCTATGTGAGGAGCATAAGAAATGTTGGGGGACTATCTATCACCCATGTACGTGTTGCGGCATTCACAACATTGGAAGTGACCCAATTACAATTATTGCTTCGCTTAAGTGAACCATATTGTACGATGCTTACCAACTCGTTCCTCCAAACATGAATTCCGGCAAGCCTGTGAACTCGTTTACGTCAAGTCTTTCGTGTAGCCGCGGGTAGTTAAGGAGGAATTGGAGACCGAACAAGGTCAGTGAAGCTGCCCACGCTCACTCAGGTGCGGTATGAGAGTTTCAAAATTGCACCAGGCTGCTTCTCGCACTGCCTCGGTGTCAAGATTCTTGATTTCAGCTACCTTTCGAATCACGTCTACAACAAACGAAGGCTGGGTAGGCCGGCCTTCGAAGGGTCCGCGATACTTTACAGGGCCGTCAGTCTCGCTTAGAATCATGTCCAAGTCTGCGTTGCGTGCAATTTCACTTATTGCTTGAGAGTAGAGTGCTGCTGGCCCAATAGATATCAGGTAACCTCTTTCCTTGATCACTCGAAACTTGTTCACTGGCCCATCGTACCAATGCAACAAGACTTTGAGGTTGTGAAAGTCAGGAAGGGTATCCAATACTTCATCTACAGCCAGCCTTGAGTGGACTACGGCTGGAAGCCCCTTGCGTTCTGCCAGCTTAAGGAAGAACCTGAAAACCTCTAACTGGCGTTCCTTGATCTTCTCATCTTTGCTGTACTTTCCGTCGAGCCCTATCTCGCCAATTGCGCTGACGTAGCCAGCATTCTCGTCTATGAGCTGCTCGAATTTTTCGAGGTAATAGTTCGTTGTGTTCGTAACTGTCCACGGATGAACACCTACGGCCGCGAGAACCTTCGAGGGATGTTGCCTCGCCAGGGCTATCGTTTTGGTTGCTGTCTCATAATCAACTGCGTTTGAGAGAAGATATTCAACGTGGTTCTTGTCGGCATCAGCTATGGCTTGTTCTGTTCGGCCTGCGTAGCCGGGGTCCGCTAGGTGTAGGTGGGCGTCGACGTAGCTCAAGGCAGTTCCCAACTATCCCCCGAATTCATACGGGCCATGTGAATTTCCTATGTTCAAATGAGGCGTTTTTTGCAATAAAATTGTTAGCTTCGCTCAATGTAAGTCAAAAGAATACCAAACGTCAACCTATCAAGCCGTCTTACGCCTACCGGGGAAGTTTAATAGCCCCGAACCGCAAGCGTGTAGAATTGTGCTTCTTCCATGCCTCCTGAAGAACTTTCCACGGCCGCAGTGCGCCGCCTCATCGAAATGGCCGGAGCTGATAGGGTCGGGGACGATGCAGTTGAAGAGCTGGGGAAGATTCTGGAGGATTACGCCGTCAAGGTTGGGACAGAGGCGACGGGGCTGGCTCGCCATGCGGGAAGAAAGACTGTGAAAGCTCAGGACATTCAACTGGCCGTCAAGAGAGTGTCCCCGCAGCAAGGCCCCTAGCTCAAAGGCTGAAAGCGGTTCGCAAAAAGATGTCTAACATATGTTATACGCGAATTAAGAGACTGTTTTTCCTGTCAGTGGCAGGGTTTCGGATGTGCCATCTCGGTATTCTGCGCTGTTTTGAATGATAACCCGCACCCGCAACTCGCTATAGCGTTAGGGTTGTTGAATTTGAACCCGGATGATTGGATGCTCTCGTAGTAGTCCACCTGCATTCCCTTCAACAGGTCCATGCTCTTCGGGTCGACAACGATCTTGTACCCATCACTTTCAAGAACGTAATCGTCCGGCTTCACGAACCCCATAGCCATACCGTAATTTAGGCCGGCGCAACCGCCCCCAAAAACGAAAACCCTCAGGGCTTTCCCAACGTTTTCGGGCTTTTGCAATATGGCTTTCGCTCTTTCTAATGCCTTCTCAGTGAAGTTAAGCTGTGGTTGCATTACTGTCGCCATTTTTCCGACCCGATTATGCCATATGGCTTAGTTACTGGGACTCTGCAGGGGCGCTCATAATAATGCTTTGCTTCCAACGAAGCAGCCAGTTCAGCACATAGATCAGGCTGGAATCCAGTAAGTCGTGATTCTGGTCCGAAGGAAGATCGTCAAAAGAAGCAACGAGAACAAGGTGACCGTGGAAACATAATCTCTTCTCTTGAACTGGACCGTTCGGTACCATGTACGGCTCCTTTCGGCGCCGAATGCCCGCAGTTCCATAGCGTCTGCTACATCGTAAATGGAGAGCATTGCGTTGATTGCAACCGGGACTAGGAGTGGAACAGTGTTAAGGATGCGGGCGAATAGGCCACCCTTGGCTTTCACCTTGAAACCTCGGGCCATCTGTGCATTCATCGTCGTCTCCAATTCGTCCACGTAGACTGGCAAGTATCGTAAGGCTAGGTCCACAACGAAGGCGCCTTTGTACGGGAGTTTCAGTTTTGCGAGAGCGGGAGCGTAAAGGCCCGGATCTGTCGTCATGATCACGCAAAGCGAAATGATGGCCAAAGAGAGAAATCGCATGATTGAGGCCACCGCGAAGAAGATGCCTTCAACTGTGAACTTGAACACCCAGAAATGCGCGATAATGTGCGGGTGCGGGACAGAGTATCCAAGAAAAGTGAAGAACGCGTTGATAGATGAAATGATGACAATGATGGTCAGCAGGAATTTCCAAGTTCCCTTCACTTCTTTGAAAGGAATTCTCGCTGAGAGGTAGAGTAGGATGGAAGCGACGAAGGGAAACAGCAAGAGCCTGATGTCGAGAAACGCGACCTCTGTGAAGATGAACAGAATAATCAATAGGAATTTTGTTCTCGGGTCCAACCTGTGTAGGAAGGTTGTCCCGGGAAAGTACTTGATCCGGATCATTTAGTTTCTGCTAGACTCGTCGTGCCCGTCCAGCTGTAGCCGTTGCGTAGGCGTACAGGAGAATGGGGGTCAAAATTGCTCCGTTGACTGCGTCCGTTGCTCCTGCAGAATAGAATTCGATGAGTGCTGCGTCCATTGTGCTAAGGCCTATTTGGAATGCGAAATCTGTCATTGCGGCAAATGCGATTCCAATTAGTGATCCGACGATTGCGAGCACTGCGGCTGCTATTAGGGCTCGTGCCTTGGTCCAGTCTGTGCGTTTAACGATGAAGTAGCCGATCCCAGGAATGGCGCCGAGTAAGCCGTTGCCGATGTCCCAGTTCCAGAAAAATCCGCCGAACGAAACTGCGTCGGAGAGTATGTTGCCGAGAAATCCTGAAACGAACCCTGTAAAGGGCCCGAAGACAAAACCGAAGAGCATTGGAATTGCAACCGTAGGCCTGACGGCCACTAGACCGACGCCTGGGATTTGTAGAGTGTTGAATGGTATGGTTAGAGCCGCGTAGAGGGCTGTGCCAACTGCCATCGCGACGATCTGCTTAGCAGAGAACATTGATTCTTTCATTTCCTTCATGCCCAATTTTCTTCACACGCGGCGATTCAGCGTTCTATCTATTTAAGAGCTAGGTCTTTCCAGAGGCATGTGCGAGTTCCGCGAGAGTCAACACCGATTTACCGCTCGTGATTTTCCGCGAGATTTCGATGAGAGAAGTCTCGCGTATAGCGCCCGCAGAGAGAATTGAAGGGTCGGCGAGCATAGTCCGAGTTGGGCCATCTGCCACGACCGCGCCATCATTCAGGACAATGGACCGGTCCGTATATTCTATTGCTAAGTCTGGGTCGTGGCTGATCACGACGAATGACTTGACTCGCTCACTCAGCGAGCAGATGAAATTCATGAAATTAGAGTAGCTCTTGAAATCTTGACCCGCCGTCGGTTCGTCTAATATTATGCACTTCGGTTCCATCGTTAGCACGGAACCTACGCAGATTCGTTTCTTTTCGCCGAAACTGGAAGCGAAAGGGGAGTTATCAAGCAGATGGCTTATCGAGCATTGTTTTGCGGTTTCAGGGACGATCTTCGAAATCGTATCTGGTGAAACACCGATGTTCTTTGGGCCAAAGCTCAGCTCATCCCGGACCGTTCTTGCGAAGAGCATAGAGAAGGGGCTTTGGAAAACGAGGCATACTGAACGAGCAATCTCGGCTGTGGTTAAACCGCGTGTGTCTTCACCCGTTACGAGGACTCGGCCTGATGTCGGTTTCAGTAACCCGACTAGGCTGAGGGCAAGCGTTGACTTTCCCGCACCATTGTTACCTAGTAGTGCTATCCTTTCGCCCTCGCGTATGACTAGGTTTAGATTCCTAAGCGCTCTTATTCCTCCGGGATACTCGAAGTTAAGGTTCTCAACTCGGATCAACTCTTGGCCCAGTTGCTGCCGCTTCGCGGTACCAGTCTCTACCGTGGATTCTCTTTCGGAATAATGATTTCTGCGGAGCATGTATTCAGCAGGAATCTTGATGACATCGCCAAATTCGATTAACGCCTCGTGGTCTTTCCTATCGGCTACAACGCGGCCTTCGTTGATTATTACAATCCGCGTTGGGTTGGCTCGCAGGACCTCCTCTGTTCGATGTTCAGCTACGATTATGGTTTTGCCCGAAGAGTGAAAATCGCGGAAGATGCCTTGCATGAGCTTAACGCCATTAGAGTCGAGGTTGGCCAACGGTTCGTCGAATAGCAAGATATCTGGTTCCATTGCCAGGACGTCGGCAATCGCCAGTCTCTGCTTCTGCCCGCCCGAGATTTCAAAAATAGACCGCCGTTGCAACTGGAGAATGTCCATTGATTCGAGGCTGTGCATTACGCGGCGCTCGACCTCGTGCCTCGGTAGAGCTAAGTTCCCTGGCCCGAAAGATACGTCATCTTCGACAATCGATGACACGAGTTGCTTGTCCGCCTCTTGCAACACCGTACCAACGGTCAGGGAGAGTTTGAGGAACGGGGACTCGGGCACCGGCTTGCCTCGTACGCTCACATTGCCAGAGTATTGGCCCACGTAGCGGTGGGGAATCAACCCATTGATGCACTTTAGCAAGGTAGACTTTCCCGAGCCGCTGGCACCCGCAAGAAGAATGAAATCGCGATTATCTATTGTGAGATTGACTGCGTCCAAGGCTGGCTTGGTACGGTTCTCGTAGGTGAATGACAGATTACTGATCTCGACCTCGTGCAAGTATCTTCCGACCTAGATGCTATACTTACAATGCTATTTCGTTAGCTTTTTAACCAAAGCAGGCAGGCGACGCAATCTACAATGTCTACCAGCATTATGTTGAGCGGAAACGGAGACGTCTCGTCTCTGCGGATACCCGAGATAAGCCGCGCGGCGGAGCAGAAAGGTTTCGGGGGAGTCTGGTTTGGCGAGACAACATTGCGCGATGCGTCGGTGCTCGCTACAATTGCCGCATGTTCAACGCGAAAGGTCCCACTGGGTACGTCCATTGTAAACGTTTTCACCAGGTCTGCGAGTCAATTGGCTCTCTTGGGAGCCACTCTTAATGAGTTCAGCGGAGGAAGATTCACACTGGGGCTAGGTGTTAGCACAGCTGCAATCGTTGAGAGTTGGCACGGCCAACGCTTCGAAAGGCCGGTGCAAAGGCTTGAGGAAACCGTCAAACTTCTCCGCCAATACTTTTCCGGAGAAAAATTCAGCCACCAGGGCACATATTATTCGCCTGCGAATGCAAGGCTGAGGACCAAACCACCACCCAAGATTGCTCTAGCCGCACTGAACGACCAGATGATTAAGAAGGCGGCCCAGCTCGGAGACAGGGTGATTTTGAACCTCTATCCAACCGACCGAATCAAACACGCGATTTCACTTATCGATGAAGGATGCCGAGAGGCCGGCGGAAAAGGCCGTCCCACATTGTCGGTTATGCTCTACTCCTACGTTCTGGGCGATGATGAGAAAGGCTTGGACGCTGCTAAGGACCTAGTCAGCTTCTACGCCAGCGCACCAGCCTACTCAGCACTCTTCACAAACTTAGGGTTCGCATCAGAGGCAAAGGCAATGATGAATGCTTGGAAAACGAAAGACCGAGACGCTGTTAAACGAAGCGTGAGCCGTCAGATGGTCGACAAGCTAGCGGTTCTTGGGACCGTGCGCGAGCTAAGAGAGCGAGTTAAGGAATATCACGAGAACGGCGTAGATGACCTTTTCATCTCGCCGTCACCCTTCGGAGACTACGAAGCTAACGTAAATGAAATCCTCAACCACTACTTCTAACCTGTTCCTGTCCCACTTGGAGTGCACCCGGTGCGGGAAGAAGCATAACGCAGATTCAGTGCAAACAGTGTGCGATGATTGTATAGGCGTTCTCTTCGCCCGATATGATCTCGACAATGTTGCGGAACACCTCTCAAAACCAGTCCTCCAGTCACGTGTCAAAAGCATGTGGCGCTACCGCGAGTTACTGCCCATCAAAGACGAGTTAAACGTGATTACCCTCGGAGAAGGATTCACACCCATAATGCAGCTAAGAAAAGCCGGCAAAACGTTCGATATGAAGAACCTGTTCATGAAAGATGACGGGTTGATTCCGACTGGAACCTTCAAAGCGCGAGGGATGGCTTCGGCCATTTCGAAATGCAAAGAATTAGGCATCAGGAAGGTTGCGGTTTCCACCGCGGGAAACGCTGGCGCTGCAATGTCCGCTTACGCTTCAAAGGCCGGCCTCGAATCCTACGTCTACATGCCCAAAGACACTCCCAACCCCATCAAACTTGAATGTGAAATCTACGGGGCCAACGTAACTCTCGTAGACGGGTCGATCTCGGACGCAGGAAGAATGGTCGACAACGCGGGTAAGAAAAATGGTTGGATGATATTGTCTACGATGAAGGAACCTTACAGGGTCGAGGGAAAGAAAACGATGGGCTTCGAGATCGCTGAACAATTCGACTGGTCACTTCCTGATGTGATAGTTTACCCCACCGGAGGTGGAACTGGGATTGTAGGGATGTGGAAGGCGTTCGATGAACTTGAAAGAATAGGCTTGATTTCCAGAAAACGGCCGCGTATGGTATCCGTGCAATCCACAACTTGCGCACCGGTAGCGAAAGCAGTCAAGGAAGGCAAAGATAGTTGCGAATTTTGGACTAATCCGGCGACGATTGCAGCTGGGTTGCGTGTTCCTAAACCATTTGGCGATTACCTGATCATCAGAACTATCACCGAAAGCAATGGAACAGCCGTAGCCGTGTCGGACGAGGATATGGTGCGCGCAATGAAGGATATTGCGAGAGGGGAAGGTGTCTGGGTGTGCCCGGAGGGAGCCGCAACCTACGCTTGTCTGCCTCAGCTTCGAGAGAGTGGTTACATTGACACGGACGAAAATGTTCTACTATACAACACGGGTTCAGGCATTCTATACCCAGACCTCATCTTAAAGTGACTTGCCGCATTGGATGAATGAAGCCTCATGCTGCCGAGTATTTTCCTGAAGCTCGTTGGCGCTTCCCTGCTTGTCTTTGGTGTCTACGACACTAACGTCTACTGGTACGCGTTGACCAGGGGAGATGGGACCTTCGACTTCTTCGGCAGACAGCTGCCAGCAAATCATTGGATCGTAAGAACGGGGTTCACTTCAGTTCTCATATTCTACTATGCAGTGGGCATTGTCTTGCTGGTCTTTGGTTAGCCTATGTTCAGCTTGTGTTGGGCGTTTTCGCTACGTAGTTTCGGATAGCGTCAGCAATGGTACTCGCCTGCGGGCAGTAGAAACGATATTCAGTGCTTGTGCGTGGCGAGAGCTATCCCTGCGAAAACGAAACATGCACCCACGACCGTGAACTCTGAAAAGCTTTCACCAAGCAGCAATATTCCGCCTACTAAACTCACCAAAGGAACCAAGTAAAGTTGCACTGAAAGCCGCGAGACAGCACGGTTGCTAATGAGCGTGTAGAGTATCATGTTAGCAACCACTGTACTCAAAACTGCGAGATAGAGCACAGAAAGCCATCCCACATCTGAGAGAGCTAAAACCTGAGCGAAAAACTGCCATGAAATCATGGGCAGAGCGAAAACCGTACCAATTGCGGCAACCCATATCGCCGTCGGTAAAGCCCCGTACTCCTTCACAAGCGGCTTAGAAGCCACAGAGAATATTCCGTACATGAACGCCGCCAATATGACTGCAAACGGGCCTGTAACCTGTAGAAAACTTAGATCCGCATTGATTGAAAGGACCACGGCGCCAGCTACCGCCAACGCCAAAGCAAGCATCAACCTCCTTCCGATCTTCTCCTTCAGGAATAACGCCGAGAGCAATACAATGAATATGGGCCCGAACGAAATCAAAAGTCCTGCAAGGCCAGACGACACAATCGTCTCAGCGTAGTTCAACGATAGATGGTAGCCAACAACACTTGCGAAGGAAACCAGAAGGATTCTGGGAATATGTCGTTTCTGAATGGGTTTCTTGGGTCTCCCGAACACGGGAGCCAAGACCAAGAAACCTCCAGACGCGATCATCCACCTTAGAATGGTCAGGTTAACTGGGCTTAGCTCGAACTCCGCCCTCCTAATTGCGACAAAGGCCAACCCCCAGATTACGCTGAGAGTTATCACGAGGCCGTAATTGAAAATCTGGGCCCCAAGGCTGACAGTTGCCGATTTCCCCAGTGTTATCCTGGTGTCGAGTTTCGTCTTCATGCAATTCACAAACATGTGTTCTAGACAACTTTGGGAGCCTCGCGTTGAGCCGTCTGCTCAAGCAACAGCAGAGCTTGCTTCCTCTTCTTCCCCCAACGATATCCATGCAGTCCTCCATCTTCGCCGACTACTCGATGGCATGGGATCACAAGTGAAACTGGATTAGTCGCGCAAGCCCGAGCTACAGCACGGGCGGCATTGGGCTCTCCCAAGGCGTTTGCTATTTTACTGTATGTTGTAGTGTTGCCGTACCGAACGGATTTGATTTCGCTCCAGACTCGCCATTGAAATGCGGTGGCCCGAACGTCTACAGGCAAATTGAGGTCGAATTCTTGGCCACCAAGATAGTCTCTGAGCGTGCTGACCCATCTGCGCATCCTCTTATCGTTTCTGCAGATATCTGCCGACGGGTAGTCTTCAATGAGCGCGGCCTCGACTGCTACATCTGAATCACCCATGCAAACAGCACATATCCCACGAGCCGTGGCGCCCACGAGTAAACGGCCTAGGGGGCAGTCCACGATTGTATACTCGATGCTTAACCCAACTCCGCCTCGGCGAAGCGTCCCCGGATTGACGCCAAATTGATTCGGGACTTTCTCGTAGAGCCTACTTCTTGAACTGAAGCCAGCGCCGTAGAGTGCCTTCTCCACGGTTTGCCCATTTCTTAGCGAACGTTTGATCTTTGACAAGCGACGGGCTTCGACATACTGGCGCGGTGAAATGCCAACAACTTGTTTGAAGATTCGTTGAAAATGGTATGGACTAATCCCCGCTTCAGCGCTAAGTAGTGAAAGACTAAGCTTGCTATCTAGGTTGGCCTCTATGTGCTTGCATACACGAGCAATCAATACTGCCCTAGGGGAAGGTCCAAGATCCCGAGGCCGGCAACGTCGACATGGTCGAAAACCAGATAGCTCAGCCACATCCGGCCCAGAAAAGAACACGACTTGTGCTCTGTTTGGGCGTCTAGCTGCGCATGATGGTTTACAATAGATTCCGGTCGACCGCACGGCAAACACGAATGTGCCATCAAAGTTCCCATTTCTGGCGAGCACTGCTCTCCATTTCTCATCCTCCGTGCGGCGAATCTCGTGAACATCCGATTTTCCATGCAAGTCGGTATTGCTCTCTTGGATACTTATCATGCGTGGATGTTACCCACGATAAAATAAGTAGTTTGACTCCGAATCTTGCTATCAAATTCACGATTTGGAAATTTGAGTAGCAGGCCGCAAGGAGGTGATTGAGCAACCGCTACTTGGTTTCCAGTCGCCTTGACCGGATTCCACAGTAGCCGCTTGGTATGTAGTTTTCAAGAAAAAGGTCCACAAATGTAAAGTCTAGCGCATCATATTCTTAAGTGGTCTGAAGCCTAACTCTGATGGGTTGAGTGAGTGGTGCAGGACACAAGACCCCGGGCTGCCAACTCAACCTCAGTTCTTGGTCGCTTTCTCTTGTTCTTGGAACGATTCTCCGCTAGAGCCGGTATGACGAAGGGAGTGTACTCTATTGCAGTCATTTTCTTCATCCTGATCGTGATAACCCCCGCGATCGCAGGAATAGTCGCTCAACTGATTTCACTTCCCAGTTTGGCTTTGAACGCTGATGTTGCAATTAGAATGCGGGGCGCCATAACGTGGTCGTTCGTGATTGGACTAGTCGTATCAAGTTTAGACGTCTTATGCGGCATACCTTTGGCTTGGCTTATTGTCAGAAGGCGAGGACATTGGACGACAATTCTCGACAGCCTCGCTGATATCCCATTCATAGTCCCCACTGTCGCTTTGGGTTTCTCAATATTGGAGTTCTGGAGCAGCCCAGGGGGTATCGCACAACTTTTCGGAGGTACTAGCATTGTGACTTCAGGAGTCATCCTGATTATGTTGCTTCACTTCGCATTCTCGTTTCCAGTGATTGTACGCGTCATGGTGGGTGAGTTTCTGAACTACCGCGAGACTTACGAAGTCGCAGCGCGAACCCTCGGGGCCTCAGCATTCACTGCAGTGCGAACTGTGACCATGCCTATACTCAGACCCGGTATACTGGCCGCGTTCCTGTTGGCATTGGCGCGTTCACTCTCGGAAACAGGGGCAACGATTGTTGTAGCCGGAGCTTTCGAGAACGGAACCGTATTCATTAGCAATGCACGTGGATCACACCTAACGTCCGCTGTTGTCATTGCGAGCCTGGTCCTAATCGTCTCGTCGCTCGTGGTTTTCGCACTAATCAAAATCATTACGCCCAGAATTAAGATTGCACCGCTCAGGGTTTGGCCTAACCTTGAAAGAAAACTAAGCAAGTCCCCAGTTGTTTCCGCGAGAAACGTGATCAGCCTGGTCGTTTTTCTGGTATTCGTCCTTCTTCCATGTCTTTTCATCGCCCTGCCAGCAGTCCAGGCAGTTGCTGGCGGGACAGCAACAGAGGCCCTTGCCGGAGCGGGCCCTTGGAAGTCCTTCTGGTCGAGTATGTTGCTATCCTATGTGGTTGCTGTGCTAGCGACAATCGTGAACATAGTATCCGGATTGCCGGTGGCCATCCTGATTGCGCGGAACAGATTCGGAACAAGGTTGGGGAGGGTTATTGATGCGCTCGTCGACCTGCCGATAATCGTGCCTTCTTTGGCACTTGGCGTTTCGTTGAACTTCTTCTGGCGCAATGTGGGCGCCTTACCCGAATTCTGGGTAATCGTACTGGCCCACACAACAATAACTTACAGCTATTTCGTTCGTACAATGGCGGCCTCGATTCAAGGAATAGCACCCGAACTTGAGGACGCTGCAAAAACATTGGGCGCCATGCCTCTTCGGGTTTTTCGAAAAATAACCCTGCCGCTCACAAAGTACTCTTTACTTTCTGGGGCTATCTTGGTGTTCACTAGGAGTGTTGACGAAACAGGTGCCACATCAGCGGTTGCTACCACTCTCCAAACCGCACCCATCTTGCTCGTGAGCTGGATTAGGGGAGTGGTTCCAGTGACTCCGGCCGAACGCGCTCTGGGAGTCGGTTTTCTCGTGGCAACCTCATTTCTCGCATTGGTCATGCTCCGCTTGGTCTCCATCCGCCACCCCACGAGGAAGGTTGCTTAGAGCATGCCCGAAGTGAGTTTTGTTAACGTCACGAAGAAGTTCGGCAGGGTTGACGCTCTGGATCGTGTTTCCTTTGAGGTTAGGGACGGGGAATACCTGTGCGTCCTTGGGCCGACGGGAAGCGGGAAAACGACACTGCTCAAGCTCATGGCGGGTCTTCTAGAACCCGACGCAGGCACGATATACTTTGATGGAAAACTCGTCAACAACGTAGGCGCGCAAGACCGAAACGCAGTCTATGTTCCACAACAGTACGCACTCTTCCCCCATCTTACGGTGCTGCAGAACGTTGCTTTCGGCCCATTAGCAAGAGGCAAACCTGCTTCCGTTGCTCTAGATATTGCTTCCAAGGTATTAGATCTAGTGAGGCTGTCCTCGCGAGCCCAAGCCTTGCCGAACGAGCTTAGCGGTGGGATGCAGCAACGAGTTGCATTGGCAAGAGGTTTAGCGTCAGGGGCAGGCTTGCTGCTTCTCGACGAGCCGCTTGGTGCTTTAGATGCGCGGCTGAGGTTAGATCTTCGCCACAAGATTCGGGACCTCGTGCAACAGTCAGGTTCTACAGCCATACACGTGACCCATGATCAAGATGAGGCCATGAGCGTCGCTGATGAAATATTGGTTTTGAGAAATGGAAGAATCCAAGACTTCGGCCTACCGCGCAGGGTCTACAGGAGGCCTGCCAGCGTGTTCGTTGCAAACATGATTGGAGGGGCAAGCCTCTTGGAGGGAATAGTGGACACTACCGTTGGAGAGACCGCGTTAATCAGTGTAAGGGGCGGTCTCACAGTTCAAGCGCCTTCAAAAAACCTCACACTGACAGTGCCGGTCATTCTGGCCTTGAGAAAAGAGCGTGTTCGAATCGCTCGCGATCGTCTTGAAATGGAAAATGTCTTCAAAGGGGAGATACGCGGTGTTAGATTCCTTGGAAATTCCAATGAGTACTTGGTTCGCATTCCGAACGGAGACGTCCTGACCTCGCGGCTGTTTGCTGAACGCGAGGGAGGGGCGTTCAAGGTGGGGGACGAAGTGTTAGCAGGTTTCCTCGAGGGGGATGTTATGGTCTTCGAGTACCCACTGCAGGGTTTGGCGAAAGAGTTGGAGATAGCCTAAGATGCCAAAACTGGACCTAATGGGCGTATCAAAAACCTACGCAGACATTCAAGCGCTATCCGACATCTCACTTCACGTTGAAGACAAGGAGTATGTGTGCATACTCGGCCCGAGCGGTTGCGGTAAAAGTACATTGATTCGGTGCATTGCAGGCATCCACACACCTGACAGCGGCCAAATTCTCATCGACGGCAAATCCATTGAAGAAACCCCGATTGAAGACAGACGGATCGGCTATGTGTTCCAGGATATTGCTCTCTTCCCACACATGTCAGTCCGGGACAACTTATCCTATGGCCTTGCTGTTAGGCATGCACAATCAAGCGAAATCATGACGGTTACAAACGAAATGCTAGACCTCATCAATATGCGAGACCGATCAAAATCCTATCCAAGGGAGCTAAGCGGCGGCGCACAACAGAAAGTGGCAGTAGGTCGAGCCATTGCAACCGGATCCCATCTTTTCCTCTTAGACGAACCGCTGGGAGCCTTGGACGCGATAGTGAGGACGGAATTGCGATATGAGCTGAGGAAACTGGCCTCAGACCTTGGTCTGACGGTGATTCACGTGACGCACGATCAAGAGGAAGCGTTGTCCATTGCAGATCGTATAGTTATAATGAAAAGCGGCCGAATTGTCGAGGTTGGAAAGCCGTCTGAAATCTACCTTTCGCCGAAGAACCTGTTCACAGAGAATTTCGTTGGCGAAACCAACCTCTTAGAGGGAAAAGTGTTGGAAACTCATAGCTCGCAATGCACGGTTGACGTAAAGGGGCACAAGCTCAGGGTTGCCGGGTTTGGGAAGAAAGTTGACCAGAAGGTCGTCGTATCGATTCGCCCTGAATTTGTACCATTGACAACTCCTACTGGGATGGGATGGGAGGGGCGAGTAGAGCAAGTCACTTTCTTGGGTAGCCTAAACCGTTACGTCCTCGAGGTTGAAGGGGGAATTGAAATTGTTGCCGAGGAGTCCACTGCCGAATACAGTACTGGTTTCAGGGTCGGTGAGAGCGTCAGCGTGCTTCTTGAGGATAATGCGCATATGCTCTTATTCGACTACCCCAAAGAAGGGTTGGAGAAAGAGGTCAGCCTGGAGTAGTTAACGGTATCATCATGATTGAGGCGGTATGAGATGTCGTTAGAAAGTTGGTTAGTGGCGCGTCGAACTGTGAAGGCAATGGGCCTAGTGCTTGAACACTCAAAGATGACGACCCTTACCGTTGAGCTACTGGGAAAATGCCTCCAGAACGCTATCAGCGGTAGGAAAGAAGAGTTGCAGAAGAGCTTCGAGTTGCTCGAGCAGAAGGAGCATGAGGCGGATATCCTGAGAAGGCGGATCATAGAGGAACTTGCCCGTGGAGAATTGCCTTCCGATGATCGTAGTGGCTTGATGCGTCTTGGTAGGCAGCTTGACTGGATAACCGACTGTTCGCATGAAGCAAGCCGCATTCTCGTCATGTTCGACCTCTCCAAAATGCCCAAACAGATTCAAGACGTTCTAGTGGAAATGTGTTCAACTACGACCCAAGCCACACTACACGTTGCAGACACCGTGCAGAAACTTATCGACGGTAGTCTCGACGCGTCCTTGAAAGCAGCAGACGAGGTTGAACGGTTGGAGGAGAAAGTGGACGGTCTACACCAAAAGGCGCGCGGTATCCTCAATGATATAGAAACAGACCGGGTGCATGTGGGTTCGATTATTCTGCTTAGCCAATTCTTGGAGGCGATTGAGAATACTGCGGACCGCTGCGAAGATGCATGCGACCAAGCTCGCGTAATGGCCGTTACCTTGTCGAAGAAGAAAACGTAGAATCACGAATTAATTACTTTCGGGGTCGAAGGTGCTAGCTGCTGCGACGCCTGCTTTCTTGAAGCAACTGCATTCTTTCGCCCTATGAGTTGCGCAGCCTATCAACCGGTGGTCTCGGCAACCACAAATGATACAGCGTTTCTCAGGCAATTCGCGGCAGATTGCTAGCGCCTCATGGCTCTTTCAAACAACGGGACAGCGAGAGTCATCGTTAGGATCGTGTAGGCGATAAGTATCAGTACGTCGGGCATGATGGCGGTTAGGCTTGCATTGAGAATAATCACTTTGCGCAGAGCATCTGCTGCGTAGTAAAGTGGCAGGCCCTTTCCAATGTACTGCATCCACCCCGGGAGTTGGTCGATAGGGAATAGGACACCACTGATGAACATCATCGGGAACTGGAGAATTATCGTCATCATTTGGGCAGTTTCTTGGTCGGGAGCTACTGCAGTCATTATTATCCCTACGCCAACGAAACTTGCTGTACCGAGCACCATGACGATTAGCATGATAAATGGGCTCCCGTATATCCGGACGCCGAAGAGCACCATAGATAGTCCGAGGATTAGAAGTCCCTGGATCAACCCCCGTACTGTTTGCGCTGCAACCTTGCCGAGTATTATTGATTGATGGGAGATGGGTGCAACGAGGAGTCCGTCCATTGTTCCTTGTTCTTTTTCGCGTGATATTGCAGTTGCGACTCCTTGGAGGGAGCCAGTGATTACGGTTAGTGCCATGAAGCCTGGAGCCAAGAATTGGAACGAGGATGAGACGCCAGTGATTAGCGGTATGTTAGTGACGGAGATGGGCTGCATGATGAAGGCAGGGTTGACTCTGCCACCATTCATATTGTTAATGTTTTGCGCGGACATGCTTGACCCGATGATGTTAAAGACGGCTGAGATTTCGGATTGAACGACAGAGGCGGTAGTTGGGTTCGTTTCGTCGACAGTAACCTGGACGGTGGCGGGCTGTCCAGCGGTTAGAGCATCGCTGAAGCCTTGCGGAATGATTATGATTCCCTTGAGGTTTCCCTCTACCAGCTGGCTTCGGGCGGATTGGTAGCTGGCGGACTGGGAGACAGTGAAGAGTCCTTGCTGCTGGGAGATCTGGATGAATTGGGCAGCAATCAGGTTCGCTGTCTTACCATCATCCATCTGCACCAATGAGACTGGGAGATTGGGGAATGCGGTGCCGATGATGCCCGTGTTCGCATTGGATTTCGGTACTGGCGGATAGATGTAGCCGAACATGCTCATCAACAGGATGGGGAACAGGATGAAGAAAAATAGCAGCATTTTGGACCGCCAGAGGTCTAGGAGGTCGCGGCGTGCAATGTCCAGTGTCAAATCCCACGTCGCTGTTTCAGCCATTCTACATTCGACCCATTGGTGTTCGCATTGAGATGCGTCCGTTTGCAGAGTCACGGAGTTCGCGGCCGGTGAGTTCAAGGAAGACGTCGAGCAGGCTGGTAGTGTTGTATTCCTCCTTCAATGCTTGAGGAGGATCCACAGCCATGATCTTGCCGTTGTCGATGATGCAGACGCGGTCGGAGAGTTCGTCAGCCTCTTCCATTATATGCGTCGTCAAGACAATCGTGTGACCCCGCTGTTTCAATTCCTTAACCAAATCCCTCACGAAGCGTGTGCTCTGCGGATCCAGTCCAGTTGTTGGCTCGTCGAGGAAAAGGATGTCAGGGTCGTGTAGGACTGCACGGATTACGTTTACACGCTGTCTCATCCCGCTGGAGAAACCACCGACAAGCTTGTCTTTGAATGGAGTTAGCTTGACCATTTCCAGCAGTTCCTCTGACTTCTTCCGCAACGCTCCTCGGTCAATTCCGTATAGTCTGCCAAAGAACATCAAATTTTCAAGAGCCGTCAGTCGCGGATACATGATCATCTTCTCAGAAACCAGCCCAATCCTCTTCCGAACTTCATTCCCTTGCTTGCCAATGTCGTATCCGTCAACGCTTGCGCTTCCGGATGTCGGTGCTAGCAAAGTACAGAGCATTCGTATTGTTGTGCTCTTCCCTGCGCCGTTTGGTCCGAGGAATCCGTAGATTTCTCCCCTGCGAACAGTAAGGTCAATGTGGTCGACCGCTGTGAAGCTGTTGAACTTCTTTGTAAGACCGTGAGTTTCAATCGCGTACCCAGATGACTTGCAAACGGGTTCGGGGGGTTGTGACATTCTCGCACCTCATTTGGTCATATGTATTTCAGGGCGGTGATGGGACTCATTCTTGAACGATTCTATGCGATTCAACTTGCGCCTAATGCTAAACAGCGTCAACGATGTTTCGATTCTCTGGCCGTAGACGAAGAAAGCCGCAAACGAAACTGGGTAGGTGACGTTCAAGATTACGTCAAGTGAAGGTTCTGGCATACTCTGGCTCCCAGTCTCATCTTGATATATCGATTAGATAATATCGGTCCGATAGCCACCGCAAGTATTTTAATATATCGAGCTGATACAAGGGGCGGGGATGATTGATGGCGAATGAAGCAGAGCCTCGACCATACGAAGTGATGTTTTACATGGCGATGAGAGAGGGGCCTGCCTATGGGTATCAACTCGCCGCACGTTTTCGGAAAATGACAGGAGGCCACATCAAGGTTAGCTATGGTACAATCTACCCCTTCCTGCGAAGAATGGAACGCAGAGGGGTCATACGCTCGAAAAAAGACGAGAAAACTGGCAGGATATACTACGAGCTTACACGACGTGGCATGGAAGCAGAGAAAAGGGTGTCGAAAGGGATGAAGGGATGTCAAAAGGACATGGAGGAGAAACTGCTTGGAATTTTATGCATGCACTCCCAAATGTTCGGACGAAAGGCTTTGAGGGACCTGCTGGGGCGCGCCAATAAGCTAGGGTCTCCCTAGGATCCTCATGACTTGCCATCTAACTCGCCGCTTATTTCGATAATTTCGATACTTTCGCATATGAGGAGCTTAAGCCATACTCTTTTAGACCTATGATCTCGATACGATTCTAAGGTGTCTTGCTTGCTTGCTTGCTAGCAACATCAAAAACATCGCGGTTTACAGCAAAGACATGGTTAATCTTGGAAAAGTCAAGGACTTGGAATTTGACCCTTCCGAAATGAAGGTGACCAACATCATAGTCGAGTTCCAGAAACAGGCGGCAAAAGAGGTTCTCGGCAAGATGATCGTACTCCGTCATGCAAACGGAAGGGTTCCAACGACTTCGATAGAAAGCATCAAAGATGCGCTGAATCTAAAGTCGCCTTTAGCGGAGCTGAAGGGTGCGTTCAAAGGCCTATAGACCAGAATTCAACCCGTCACAGAAAAGGAAAGCAACGATAAAGAAAAACTGGAATGAGCTTTTGGTCAGCAGAAGCTCTATTTGGTCAAATCGACAATCTTTGCTTTGGAAGCGTTCTTCTTGACAGATTCAACTCCTCCCATGCAGCCTTCTTTTGATTCGTAGCCTTGACCAGACGCTATCTCCTCATCGTTTGAAGCCTTCAATCTCCACCTGAACTTCTCAGCATGGTCTTTGTAGACCTCGAATTTCGGTTCCGCTGGCATAAACAATTCACCTCCATTCTCCTAAATTCACCAGGCTCGCGCCCAATGACCCATTAACAAACAATTTCCGTTATCTGTTTTGCGGAACTGTTGATCGCACCCGGTATAGAGAGTCGTTACAATCGGTAGCAAGCCACAAATCCGATTGCCACAAAAACACAACCCCGGTGACGCCTAAGCAGATGTTGGCGGAAGGGTCGAGGGTTTCCGTTAGTTCAAGATGCTATCCTCGAGGTTCAAATTTAGATTGGAAATACCGTCAAGCCACCCGTTAGGCTTTTGACATGGCTTGACTGAAGCTAATCTTGAAGGTAGGGATATGAGTCTCCGCGTCACACTCCTACGTGATATCGATCACGGCGGTCAGCCAAGTCAACCGGATCAAGTAGCGGGACAGTTTCTTGAGTTTATCCAAGCCGCGAAGACTAGTTTGCATCTTGCCATCTACGACTTTCGACTCAGTCCACAAGGGAAGTATTATGCGCCTATTGTCAACGCCCTATCTGAAAGGGCGCAGGCGGGTGTCGAGATTAGAATCGCCTACGATCATGGCAAGCCGCAAGGCTTCAGACCGGACGCGGATCCTGCTCCGACGGGCACGCAAGCGTTTCTTCAGCAGGCGTTCAAAGACAGCAAGGTTCAATCAAGGGCCATCACTGACCTTAACCCCATTCACGCTGATCCCAAGCTGATGCATAGCAAGTACATCGTGCGCGACGGGATGACCCTCTGGACTGGGTCAGTCAACCTGACTGAGGATGCGTGGACCTTCCAGGAGAATAACCTTATCCAAGTGGATTCCCCGGAGCTATCGAGTTATTTTGAAACCGATTTTGAGGAACTTTGGACAAGCGCCGACATCAACTCGACTGGGCAGAACGATTTCGGCAGCGTGCCGGTCGGGCAGACCATGATTGATGTGGCATTCTCGCCAGGCGAAGGAATTACGATCGACGCGGTCACAGCCAATCTCATCGCGTTCGCTAAACGCCGAATCAAACTTGCATCCATGCTCATCGCGTCACGTGGGGTGCTCACCGCCCTCCAGAATGCGCTGCGGAGTAATCAGGTCACGGAACTGACCGGCATCTACGATTCAACGCAGATGCAGCAAACGATCGAGAATTGGAGAAAAGTGCCGCACAACGCCGAGTTGATTCCAGCGTTCCAAGAAGTGTCGAGTCGCTTCGCCAGCAAAACATCGATCACTTACAGCCCAGAAGGCAAGCACAATTTCATGCACAATAAAGTAGTTGTTGTTGACGACGTCGTCTTTACGGGCAGCTACAACCTCTCACACAGCGCCACCCAGAACGCCGAGAACATTCTCGTCATTCACAACGCACAGATCGCCGACCAATACGGTGCCTACATCGATCAATTGGTTGCGGCCTACGGCGGCCACTTAGACCAAAGTAGCTCTACTTAGACCTCACACACTGAAACTAGGAGGGGGAACTTCCAATCGTTTACTCGTTTTGTCAGTTTTCATTGATTGTTAGGGGCGGTCTATTCTATGTCTTCTAATGATTAGGGATCTTCGCAAAGCACATAACCACTCAAGTTGTCATAGTTGGATTGATCCAAATGTCACTTGAAAATGAAATGCTGGAAGAGTTAAGGAAGATTCGTGAAGCTCTCACGCCGAAACCTGCACCACCACCGCCAAAAGGACTGGTCGCTGAGTTCATGGACTTCATTGGCAAAGCCGGAGTCATCGGACTAGCGATAGGCTTCATCATGGGCACCTATATTGGGAAAGTAGTTTCAGCGCTCGTTCAGGACATCATTATGCCTATTCCCGGCGCCTTGATATCTGGGGGCGATTGGAGGAAAGCAGTTGTCAGCTTGCCCATAGGCCAAGGCATGAATTTTGGAGTAGGAGACTTTGTCGGCGTGATCATTGATTTTCTGATAGTCGCGGTTGTTGTCTTCCTCATAGCCAAGTATGCGGGAAAAGCCATGGAGAAAGCGAAGCCGTGAAAAAAGCCGGCAAATAGGGATAAGGAGGAGAAAGAAGAGATTAGTGGACGACGTTTTCAAGCGAGTCGCGCTACGTCTGCTTGATAGCAGCTTGAAGCTTCGTCATCATATCCGGCGATAAGGCAGCCATTCCATGAGTCTTAGCATGGTCCATTCCTTTCTTCAGTAAATCGTCTTTGTTCTCTGCCTCTAGCTCAAAATTACATCCAGACATTGGGCACTTCAATTTGAAACCCACAGCAATCACCTCTACACCTTTAGAGTCGGCGCCCGCGAATATAATGGCAGCGAATAAGAACCATCAATTCGTTAATCGGTAGGCGCGCTCCACATGGCTAACGAAAGAACCCTTGGAATCGGTGGCGTTTGGGCGTGATCTCCTAGTACGGCTCCTTCGGTAGGGGGCATCCTCTTTTTCTTCTGGGTCGAGCGCGAACTCCGCACTGGCGTCTTTCAGATGAATAGGGCTCGTCCAAACGGGATGCCGCATTGGTCACGCTAGAGATTTGCGGTTTGCTTCTTGTTTCAAGTGTCTGCCTGTTCTGTGGGCTGCGCTTTGCTATTCTGTGCTGTGTCCGTCAAAGTGTTCCTCAATCGCCATCGCATCTCTTTTCGTATGGCGGACCACGCCGTCTTTGTGCTCGGGCGGAGAGTAAATCGTGTATAGTCTAAGCTTCGCGCGCTTAGAGGTATTGACGACATTATGCTTTGCGCCCGCGGGGACGATGACCCCATT